>JAAUXT010008134.1_pt1 | contig 23198 bp, 23 predicted proteins | sample 7278171 | NCBI WGS metagenome assembly JAAUXT01 (sample SAMN14350112, study PRJNA611818) | marine sediment metagenome | isolation source: surface marine sediment (1.8m) | place: French Polynesia: Moorea | collected 2018-08 | reverse complement strand
TCCCACACCCTCTTCCTCTCTCGTCCCCTGCCCTCCCACTCCCGCGCGCCCAACCACCAGGTGTTGCCAGCTAATTTTGCCCGGTTTTTCCGGTGCGGCGCCTTTCGCCGTGTGCGTAGCGCGCCTCATTGCACTTCGCTGTGTTGAGCTGTGTTCACATTGGAGGCGTGTAGAGCCGTGTTCAAACCAGAGTCGTGTGAAGCCCTATTCACACCAAAGCCATTACGAGCCCTGCTCACACTGTAGTCGCAACATCTTTCCTACCGTCGCCCCGTGCAGTCGGAGAGTCGGATGCTGCGTCACATCATCAGTGGCCCAATGTTGAGGAACAGAGGGGGGGGGTATGTTTGATGGATCCTCAGCGTGGCTGTGGGGGCGGATTCAGCAGGTCCCTCCCCCGACCTGGACCCCTCCTTCCCCTCTCAACAAAAGCCTGATCCGTCCCTGGGATCAGGAAGACAACAGGCTGCTGTGCGACACGGCTCCATCCCCTACAGACATCTCGTGTATCTACCACATCTGACGGTGCAACGCCAAATCTACATCTGACAACACATACTGGTACCGCGCGGTGCTGCGTTACGCTATCTGCGCTATCCGCTGTGATAAATGCAAACGGGTCTTCAGTCTTCCACTGTCTGCTGCGTGAATGGGAGATTCCCCGAGCGAAGCCCTGTCAACAGCTGGAGCGATTAAGGCGTGAGTGTTGATGCCACAACGGACGAGTGAAAGAGGTCGGAGCCAGGAGAGGGGCTCAGCTTCTTGACTTGCGAGAAACTTAATTTTCGCTCCCTCCCCCTCCTCCACTACATCTCAATTTTTTTGCGGAAATAGATTTTGCTTTGTGTTTGTGCGAAAGAAAATCCAAGGCGAAGTCGCCGTGCGCCCCTGGACGCCATTGGGACCGTTTTATGAGGGACGGGACGCGCGACGTAAAACTTCACGTCGGACCCGCCCATTTGTAACACCATTTGCACGTCTTTTCATGTCTTTTTTCTTTTTCACCAGCATTTTGTTATGAATTTGCGTCTGGCGTGAAAAATTACGATTGGTGATTCGCATCCGTCCAACACGAATGAAACAACACAAGTCTTTTTTTTTTCACAAAAAAAAGTGTTCCATGTGGAGAACTTCGCAAATTCCCTGTGCTTCTACCACGCTGCCGTCACACAGCCTCTCGTATGTGACCTTATTGTGGTAGAAGTGAGTTCACACACTGCAAAAATGGTTCCTGTTCACTCGTATAACTCTTTTCTCGACCAAATGTCTCGAAAAATCATATGATTTCACAGGAACCATTTTTGCAGCGTGTGTGAACTCTTACGTTAAGTCTCGCGCTTTCTGCAATCGTGGTGCGTTGATGCGCGGCGCGTGGCTTTGCGCGAGAAGTGACACACAGCAGCAGTGGTCACGCTCACGCACCTGCAGTGTAGCAGGTTCTGATCCTTCACAGCTTTTCTCAATGGAGCGATTCACAGCAGCCGCATTTGGCAACAATGGCTGCCGATCCCGAACCCCGATGAGCAGTCACGAAGCCGGAAGTGCCATAATGGAGCTCCCGTCATTTACACCTCCCCGACCCTCATTACTTAATTAATAACCTCCCTCCACGGTGGGGGGGGGGAGGAGGCTGGTCATAAACCAAAGCCGCCCCTCCGCCCTCCCCGAACCAAAGCGACTGTTTTTCACAAAAATAAAAGCGGGAAGGAAATTTGAGATCAATTTCCAATGAAGTTGTCGCGAACTTTAGGTGATGGATGAGTTTTTCTGAAGCAGATCAAATAGCAAAACCATGTTAGATTTACCCTGCTCACCGACAAATTAGCTTCTGAAAGTGAAGCGTGGGGCTGAAATGGAAATGGGCGTTGCGTGTAGAGCCGTTGTAGTGGGTACAGCGGCGTACACAATTGACTGATGCGTGAGCGTCAATAACGTCCCCGTGTTTTTTGTTTACTCCATTGAACCCGAGGGTGGGGGCACCCCCTGGGGATTCTTTGACCTTTCCTCCGTGTGGACGTCGTCTGGGTTGTTTGCACATCATCCAATATCACGGAGTCGTAAATCTTATTTCTATTGAAGCTTTGTCAATGATTTCTCCTTGGTTGAGCGGAGCGGGTCTGTGTAAGAGACGCGAAACTGATTTTCTATTGATCTGAGTCCGGGGAAAAACTGGATGCGTCGTGCTTTGGGTCTCGGTGGGCTTCTGCAACACGCTGAAACGCCCCAAGGTTGTAGCCGCCCGTTTATTTTTGCACGAACGCTTTGCACAATCTCGAGTGCACAACCGTCCAAAACTTCGCTGAAGGTTACGCCTGTGAGGACCCAAACCTGGGCAAATTCGTTGAAAGTTGTAGGGGTCAAATTTCCATCACTGGTGCGTCTGCCCCCCCCCACCCCCTGCCAGGCAAAAACTGGAGATTCAGCCTGCACCCCACTTAAACGCCCACAAAAAGAACACACAATCGCACACACAATGGTGGAATTTTCAGCAGTGAAGCTGGATAGGAACCGGGGTGCAGCAGCAGCAATGCCCAGGGATTTGGGCTTACGAAGAAAATTTTGGCCAGATCAGGCGAAAGGAAGGGGGGGGAAACTTCAACTTTGAAAAAGTCCAGTGAAAAGAGCAAGAACGCACAGCTGAACAAACCACGATGGCATCATGAAAAAAACGAACATCTATCCGTGGCACACAGCTGAGTACACCGCGACACAGACGAAAAGAACGCCCATTGCTCAACACACCGCGATACAGACGGCGTGGAAACGAACGCCCATTCAGCGGGCGGAAATATTGAATGTGTGCGTCCGTCGCGAGGCCTGTCCAGGCATCGCCAATGAGCCGCACTCAACAACACTCAATAAAGCGCAACAACAAAACAGGATAAATCAAGCTGATGGAGCGGCCTCACTTTGAAGTACCCGCTCCCTCTGGTGGATTCAGGGGCGGGAGGCTGCCCTCTTCCTTGCCACGAGAAAAATTATCCTCCCTCGCTAATTTTGAGCCCAATGTGCAATTTAATGTCTGAACTTTTTACAGATTTTTGAAGTTGAAGTTTGGGCTCCCTGGACCCAAAAAATAAATTTACCCCCTTGTAGTTTTGAGCTTCCTCGATTGTTGGGCGAGGCTGAGGGTCCAGCCCTGCTCCCCACACGACCCGATCCTGGATCCGCCAGAGCGTGACGCATTGTGCATCAGCGCGATCACAGATGATTAATCGTGGTCAGTGAGGTGGAACGGGCCAATTGACAGACGGATCAATCGATGTGATTTTTTTCTTTTTTCTCAATAGAGAGTTCTATGGAGGAATGTTGTTTTGGTTCCGCGGCATGCGTCACACTGGCTGCGTCACGTGTCGCATCCCAGGACACGAAGTTGACGCTGTGGCTTTTGGACACTTTGCGCGATCCATCCGCAGCCGGACAAACTGTGGACACTTCCGCGCAAGAGACGCTGCGAGCTTTTTGTCTCAAATTTTCCGTGCAGAATTTCGCTGACTTTGGGGTTGACAGAATCGGGTCCAAATTCGCAGAAATTTGCAAAGCAAATTTTGCACGTTCAGCAGGACTGTATGTACAACACTCCATCCGTATGCAAAATCTCTGACACATCGGGTGCGTTGCGCCTCTCGTCAGTAAAATTGGCGATACATTGCTGTTTGTGGTACCCACCTCATCTCCACTCCACCCCACAACAAAAACAGAGCACAGCGCATTCAGTGTGAAACCTTGGGTCTGAAACTCACTTTTCAAGAACAAAACTTTGAAAGTCCAGCTGTTCCTCGCCTTTCTCTCGCTGATGCTGAAAGATACAATGTCTTCTCACTCCCATCCAATCAGTCTGCGAAAAAAAAATTAATCACGTGTCCTGAGGAAGAAAGCAAATAAAATCTGCGCTTCCCAGATAAATTGCGGGGCACAAGGAAAACCAAGTGCGACTCAGATTGATACAAATCACAATTAGATGTTTGGAGCTGAAGGGAAGACGACCCGCAAATAAAGTTACAGCGAGACCCCTTGTCCAATTCGGCCCTTAGAATTAATTCTCACTTGTCCGAAACCCGGGTCCAGTGGGAGTAAAATTTGGCCAAATTAGATATGATTTATGTCTGGGTTGCGGTGAGGAATAGCGGTACAAACGGGCTCATCCAAGGGCTTTATTGGGTCTTATGGCCCTGGCTTTGATGGGGTGTGAATACTAAACTGGGGCCCGTAGCCCGGCCTCTGGGCCATGGATCAAACCGATTGTCAGTTAGCCATAGGAGCCTTTAGCGGCAATTGAGTTAGTGGCTACACATGTGGCCAAAAGCGGTTAAAATGTTGGGAGGCTCTGGGGAGGAGAGGGGGAGAAGGGGAGGGAGGAGGGGCGGGAGGGACGGAGAAGGGGCGAGGAACCTCTTTCATCATCCGAGTCTCAAACTCTTCTTCGTTTTTCGTTTTGTTTTTCTCAGCTGAGGAAAGTTTGGGACACTGTCCACCCTGCAGATGTTCGTTGGGTTGTTCTGTCCTCTGTTCAACCAAGCACCTGTCTCAAGTGCGTGTGTGCGTGTGTATGTGTGTGTGTCTGCCTGTCTGTTTGTCTGTCCATCTGTCTGTCTCTCTGCCCATTTGTGTGTGTGCGTGTGTGTGTGTGTGTGTGTGTCTGTCTGTCTGTCTGTCTGTCTGTCTGTCTGTCAGACTTTTACATTCCCGTCAGTCAGTCTCTTATCTTGTCTGACCTTGACAATTTGCATGTTGAGAAGCATCTTGTTTGCTGTTTTGCTGGTACAGTTTTCTTCGGAGTTCTCAGACGTCATGCTGGGATCCCAACATTGTCATATCAGTCTCCATATTGTGTCACTTTTGTCACTTTGAAGATTGATACATTCGATTGGACAAACGAATGGGCCGGAGTCGCTTTGTTGAGTAGTTGTGACGCAGCGCACGACTGATTTACTGATGTTGAGCGACTGAGAGGAATTACCAATGATCCCGAACTGAAACACAATATCCTGTCATGCTACGCCCCCTGCAACGCGACCCTCTAATTTAATTTTTGAAGAAACAGAAGCAGGGTCATCAGGTTCCCTCTTGTCCCTCCGAGTTTCCCTGCAGAACCTGCAGTTGTTGAAGCGGGCGTGAGGTGCGACACACAGGTGAGTGGATGGGAACACTGGAACTGTGAGTTGGAACCAGACCAGTCTCTGTCGCTGTTTTTCTGTCTCTCTGTGTGTCTGTTCCCTCTGTCTCTCTTTGTTCCTGGCCCCATCTCTCTCTCTCTCTCTCTCTCTCTCTCTCTCTCTCTGGCTGCCCCTCACACACATGCACATGTGGATCTGCACACGCACACACACACACACACACACACACACACACACACACACACACACACACACACACAAACACACAAGCTTTGTTGAAGTCGGGTCCCACTGACGGGCGGGGTCTGCCCGACCAAAGCCTGGTTCCCGCTCCTGGCCGCAGCAGTCTCCATGAACCCGGAAGAGTTTCATGTCGTCGCGACCCCCATGAGTCGCAGAGATAAGGGGCCCAGTTCTTTACCTGTGACACGTGTTCGATCAGAAGATTAAACTTGACAAAAACTTCAGGGCACTGACAATAAAATTGACACTGAAAGCCTCTTTCAATCTGCGACGCGTTGCTGTTTAGGTCAGTGGGAGTGACCATTGCAAAAACATGAAGCCACGGACGAAGTGCAAATTTCGTCGCAGCAAGATGAACCTCACGCACGCTGCTTGAATGGATTCCGTGTGGCAGGGCCTTTTCACTTGCACAGGGACGCATCAAGTACAGGGCTGCATTTAGCTCAGGGATACATCGAGTGTCTGCAGTTCTGCATTTAGCACATGGACTCAGCACTCGGATGCGTACATCTCGCACAGAGACGCATCCAGTACACCAGTGCGTGGACTCGTGCAGGTTTCAGTTAGTGTTTGGAACAGCGAAATTGACGCGGAGTGAGGTGTGCCGAGAGGAGGCACTGAATATTCACCCACCCATCACCGTGATATCCGAGCTCCGATGCGTCGCGTGGAATCGGAAAGCGACGTGCCGTCACACAGATAGATCCACACCGGTGGGCCCAGGGAGCGATCTCCCTGACGGATGATCTCCAGCGTGTCCGGGGGGGCGGCCGCTCTCCCCCCTGACTCCGAAAAAGTTGTCCGATTTGAGCTCAGGGTGTAACCTTGATTGTGGTCTCAGCCCAGCCTTGTTGCCTTGTTTGCCTGTCCTGATTGCTTGAAACCAGTGACAATATATATGAACGACACGAAGCAGCCTTCAGTGACGAGGATGACGTTGTGCTGAGGGGACATCTGCAAAACACAGGGCAAAATGAAACTTTTGTGTCTGATAGTGATGGAGAGAGCCCTCTGCGTTGGTTCCTTGGGTCGCGCTCAATTCAGGCTGGAACTTTCAGTCTTCAACAGGTCTGTGCTCACTCGTGCCAGACCTGCTGTCCTTTGCGTGAAAACCTCCGGACTGAAGGGATTCCAACCTTCCCTCCTCCAGCGGAACCAGGTCAGGGGAGCCCAGGCCCCGGATCCGTCACAGGGTCATTCAGTACACTACACATTATACCGCAGCCTCTGGTCCAGCATGACAGCGCAAGTGATGGACGTTATTCGAGTGTCACGTGATGACACGTGATCCGTGCCGGGGACCAGGTGAATTGGACGCGGTGCGCGTCCGATTACGCGCTTATCTGCGGATGAATATTCAGCACCACCAGGGCGGGATGTGACGCGGCAGACGCTCATCTGGCGTCAGGTGCTGGTGACAGTGGCGCAGGGAGGATTTACCTGTGCCGAGAAATCCCCACCAAAAACCACCAAGTCTGAAAACGAAAACAGGCTACAAACTAAAATTTTGATGCAGCAAATTTGCCCCCGTGCACGTCTTAGAATCTGTTCAACAGCAGCCAGGTCCAGATGGTCAACGACAACAACGGAAGGGGAGCCCAGGGAGCATTCAACCTCTTGAGATGAATCTTGGTTGACCTGTCCACAATGAAGATTTTCAATTTTGGTCACACCCATTTTTGCTCACGAAAACGTGAACACAAGCTGCAGCCTGATACACGTCAATTGTACTGAGAGACCTGTTGCGAGAGAGGGACAGAACAGGTCTGCTGCAGAACACTGAAGTTTCCTCCAGTCCGAGTTGGAACTTAGACCTTGGCGCTCTTTTTCCAAAACAGCAACGAGACATGTCTGTTACTAAATTGCAGAGGACAAAGTTTTGTATCCTTTGTCCTCATGTTACCAAATGTAACTCCAGAGGAAAAAACACAGCAGATTCTACAGGATATTGTGTTTCAGTTCGGGATCATTGATAATTCCTCTCAGTCGCTCAACATCAGTAAATCAGTCGTGCGCTGCGTCACAACTACTCAACAAAGCGACTCCGGCCCATTCGTTTGTCCAATTCGATTTCAAACTGCAATCAAATTCATGTCAGCTTAATTTGGTAAATTAAGGTGTTTGGCCTTTGTGTGGGACTGTGGTGCCGGGGCTCTGCTCTGTGTCTGGGTGAGAGGACGGCCTCCCGTCACACATGCAGAAGTCACCGGAGCGGGCTTGACGTTGGTGACTTGATGTTACTGCTGCAGTTGCAGAAGGCAAGTCCCCGCGGAGTGCAGCATTGAGGTCTGGGGGCCGGAACCTTTAGGGGTTGCTCTTGGACAAGAGAAAGTGAAAATCAAAAGCGTCTGTGGTTCAATCGGAGGCTTATTTCTTCTCCAAGGTCAGGAGGAACGCTCTAGGGGCCACCCTGCAGATTTCAGAAGGCCTGATCTTTTCAGACTTATCCACGTGGTTGAGGCAAAAATTACAACTGACAGGGTTTTGTTGGTGTGGCTGCCAGTGACTCCTGAGTGAGGATGCAATGTTCTCCCGGCGCCGCAAACACACAAAAACTTGCTCTCGGTCCCTTTTGTGTAAAAATGACCTCTGCGTCAAACTCCATGCGCACCATGCAGGGACGGACCCAATGACCCCGTTCTAGTCTCAGCTGTTTCTCAACTTTACAGTCAGGTGCAAAGTGTTTTCATTTCCCCGTTCAACCCCATACCCCCGTTTGGGCGCTCCTTGACCAAATTCCGGATCCTTCCCCTGCCGGCCCCCGCATGTGTTCTGGAAACGACACCAGAAGTTATCAAGCTCAGATCCCTGCGACAGCGTGTGACACAATCTTCCATCAGTGTCACCCCGTCCTCCTATTCCCACAACCCCCATTCACCCCACCCCCTGCTCCCCAGATGTTTCCAAAATATGAAACACCCCGGCGTGCGTCGAGTCTTCGCTGATTGGTTTAATTATGCGAACTAATTAGGGTGTGTGTGATATCGGTGTCTCGCAACAGTTGTTTGTGTGCGCGCGGTGCTGTAAGCGACACCTCCGTGTTTAGATTCGGGACGGATAAGGAAAACAACGATCCCCAGAACAGATGTACAGCGCAATTGTTGCCCCCTGAGCAGGGTAACGGAAACACAGGCTCGAAAGCCGCACAATCAGTGGGTGCTGCGTATCCCTGCACAAGTCATTGGGCGCTGTATCCCTGCACAAATCAATGGGCATTGCATCCCTGTGCAAGTCAATGGGTGCTGTGTCCCTGCATAAGTCAATGGGTGCTGTGTCCCAAACTCACAAGTAAATGGGAACTGCATCCCTGCACAACTCAATTCATGAGTGCTGCATCCCTGCACGCCGTCAATAGGCGTTGCATCCCTGCACATGGCAAGAGGCGCTTCTTCCACTGAATGACCCAGCACCGAGGGACTCGTGCAGGCGTGAGACAGCCTCGCGCGACAAGGAACTTCGTTCTGCTTCTGGGGGTCAGGAATCTCCACCCTGCATTTGACACAAAAAAGATAACACGACCAGCATCAAAAACGCGTCCGCCCCCTGCGCTCAAAAAAGCCTCCAGATCACTTTCTAATTTATCTAATTGGATAATGAATGAAATGAGGTTAAAGCGACGATCAGGATCGAGACGCGACGTCAGGACCGCGACGTGACGTCATTGTTGCGCTTTCAGTTTCATTCGAGTCAAGTTATTCAAATTTTTGTCAACAACAACCAATTCAAACTTTCCTGATGTCGCGCGACAGTCGCGATTGGGATGAGGACATCTGTCTCTGATTATGACCTTGTTTGTTTTGTGCAAATCTAACTTCCGTTCAAATTCAGTGGAAAGAACGCAAAAAGAACGGAAAACGTAAACAGGAAACCAAAACTGAATTTGACTTTCATGCGGAGCTTCGCTTGAGGAAGAAAAACTTGTATATACATTCCGCTTCCATGCACGCACACTGCCTGGAATGAAAAAGCACATTTCTCCCTAAAGTTTTGCATTATTTCCATGAATGGGCGCGTCAGGCTCGCTGCTCTGTACGGTGCTTCCACGGCGCAAGTTTAGTTGCGGGTTTACTCACCAGGCGTCGCGCCTGCATCGCGCGCGGCTGCAGGCAACTGCAATCAGCTGATCACAATGTGCTGCGAATGAAACAGTCCACAAAACGTTGCATTCAGAAGGACACAGAAAGACCGCTCTGCATCACGACAAGGAAAGTCAGTCTCTGCAACTGCAAAAGGAGCGTGTATCCAACGAACACTCGGCAACAAGAATTTCGTCTGGCGAGAACACCCCTTCATCCCTCACTGCCGACAAAGGCTTTTTGTTTTGCACCTCAAATCTGTTCAATTTTTATTTTTGCCAAAGGTGGATTTACTTCGGTCAATGTTTTTCCCGCTGTTGCAAGACCATTCACGGAGGACTCAAGGCCTTTCAATTTAGAAATGCACCTTGCGTCAGTGGAATTTACAGGAGGAAAATGACATCAATGTTTTAACTTGTTGCAAAGCAAAAGTGCCACATGGAAAACGCAGGTCTGTGAGAAAAGGGCTTCAGCATCCCATAACTGCATCGCCACAGACTGTCCGCACTCCGCAGCGCTCCGTCGGCAGCGGGCCGAGTTGAGTTGATGGCGGTGTGACTCGCGCTGCCGGTCCCACAGGCGCGCAGGACACTTCTCCCCAATTTCCTTGAGAAGAGCCTGTTTCCGGCCCCGGAGCTGCCGGTCCGGCTCGCCCTGCCCGGGCGGGTCGCACTGGGTGCGTCCGACGTCGTTCAACGTCACGTCACGTCACGTCACGTCACGTCACGCGTCACGTCACGTCATGCGTCACGTCCTGGAGCTGTGAGTCCGGTTCGCCCTGCCCGGGCCGGGCCACACTGGATGCGTCCAACGTCAAGTCACGTCCAACGTCGCGCCACACGTCAAGACACGTCGTGCGTCACGTTACCACCTATGTTGGGCTTGACTTGAACAGAGAAGCCAGACCCGTGACAGACAGATACACACACACGCACACACACACACACACACACACACACACACACACACACACACAGTGCAAACCAACCCGACGACTCCCCGCTGAGTTCTGAAGGTACGCAACACGTAACGCACGCGGCGTGCACCCGGCGTGTCTTGCCCTGCGCGGCTGCGCGGTGGCGGGAGTATTGGAGGGTTTGTTAATGAGAAGTGACGGCTTAATGAGCATCTGAGCGCTGTTCGCTATCACCGCGCGTCTCCCTAATCAACCCGAGTCGCGCTGCTTCCTCTAATCCCCGCCCCGCAGACGTGCACACCGGTTCCCGCCACGTTCACACTGGTTCCCGCCATATTCACACCGGTCCCCGCCACGTTCACATGTTTCCAGTCTGTTCACACTGGTTCCCGCCACGTTCACACAAGCTCCCTCCGCATTCACACCGGATCCCAGTGGGTTTACACTGGTTCCTGCCACATTCACACTGGTCCCCGACATGTTCACACTGGTTCCCACCGCGTTCACACTGGCTCCTGGTGCGTTCACACCAGATGCACCGCAGAGTCACTGCCTATGCTTACCAGCTGCCAAGTGCTGCTTTGTATGTTCACACCAGTTTGCTCCCGCCGTACTCACACAGTTTCCCGATCTCGTCCCACACCTGCTCCCAAGTCTTTGGAAGAACGCGTCCATTCTGAAAAGGGCTCACTTCCCATGGTCTCTGTCCAAAAGAAATAGCGACATTTCTCCGGATCGCAACGCGTGCTTGTACTTGTAGCAAATGCGAAAAATTTGGATTTTGACGAAACGTATCGCTTTTGGTGTTTGTGTCCCAGAGACGGCAGACAACAAGGTGAAAGGCACCAGAAACATGACGAGAAATCTTCCAACAAAAGGCAACGGTGACACGTCTTCGTGCGCAACTTTTCGACAAATGGTCACTGGGATTTCGTGTTTTGTGTGTCGGAAGTGAGTGCTTTCGTGTGCGTGAGAGATCACGGATGAGCGTTGGAGTCCAGTGTACTCATGCGCCTCTATAGGGCATTGCCCTCAAACACATGGAAGTCACTACAGCGACGAGTTCGACGCGAAAAAACGAACACGTCCTCACATTTCATGTTCAACTTTTTGCACCATTTTCTGTACATGTATCGTGTTCGTTGCAATCTACATTCAAATTTTCCTTGCCTCAAAACTTCTTTTGGCTTCCTGAAAAGGAATTGAGAACTCAAAGATGTTGCTGTTTCATTTCAGCGGATTATCCCCGGAGGGAGGAAAAAAAGCCTCCGCCACCACAGCCGCATGTAACAGTTGCTGTTCTCTGTTAATTCTCCCCTGAAAAAGAACCGGGAGTCGGGGCCACCCGGGACATGTGCGCATCCGCCGAACAGGAGGCTGTTCTTTTCTGCGCCTCCGCGGCAGCTGAGGATCAGCTCGCCCCCCTCCAGGGCATCTCTCACTCCAACACCCCCTTTATCTCCTCCAAATTCGATTTCGTTACGATATTGGTCTTTTTTTCTTTTCCCGCGGAGGGGGCAGGCTTAGGATGTTGACTGACGGTTTTTGAAGCGCGACAAATCCGGACAATGTAACTCTTTCAATGACAGATTTGTTCTCTCCAATGGAATGGCGAGAGGGATTTTGGTTTTGGAGCAAGAAAAAAGCGCACAGCATGCAGGGCCGCTGGACTCAATCCCGGCACGGGAATACTCCAGAACTGAGAAACGAAAACGCTTTTGGTTGAATGGACGCAGGACCGTCCAGGACTTTCTCACGTAGAGTTTCCGTGCGTCTTCGTTCCGTGTCTTTGTCCATTTCGCACTTGCGCAACGAAACATAAAAATCTCATCTGTTTGTCTTTTCACTGGGGGCGACGCAAAAAAACGCAGTTTGGTAATTAAAATTCACACTCGCCGTCTGCTAGCTCCGGGTGGGACCTTCCTCCTACAAGGGGCCACGGCACTCCGCACGCCCGCTTCACGCTGGGTGCGCCGCGCAGGGTCCAGCGTCCGTGTACAAGGCAAGTGCATCTCTGGGCAAACGTCGTCGCTTGCGACGCTGGATATACGTCGTCCGCTGCGTTCCTGCACAACGCGCGTTGCGTTGTCTCTCGCGACGCTGCGTCAATTGATTCACGGGACGCGACGCACGCATGACGCACCTGACGTGAACCCACCACGCTTCGTTCCACACATCAAGAGGCAACGCCGCTGTTTTCTGGCTTCGAGCGGCAATAACCCAACAAACTTCGTCTCTCAATAGGAAAAGAGAAACAAATCAAATCCAATTTTACAGACGCGCGCACCCGCACAGGACTCGGGTCAGGGGTCGCGACTTGCTTTCCCCCAACAAAACCTCGCCTCCATCCCCTCCAAACCCTGTAACAAATTGCACACTCTCAACAATCTGTCAGGGTTTTGGGTGAACATTCTCTCACACAATCTCAGACTTCACAAATCCCAGAAATGGCCTTAGCCTCACTGTCGCATCTTTTTCGTGACTTGGGTGGTGTTTCGCGAAACGTGTGTTGGTCACGCCCAAAATGAACTGCACCAAAACACAAAACAAAGCTATCGTTCTGGTGCAAGAATCAAGAAAATGTTGGTCAAAAAATGAGATTTTTCACAGTTTCCCGGACGACGAAGACTTGCTGTCAGCACATCTGGCATTTTATTAAGTATCGCTTCAAGATTGCGGTGGTCCCTTCTCACGGCTCGCACTGTGCACACCCGCGCAGGAGGCATGTTTCCTTTACTGGGGGGGGGGGTTGCAGATCGAGAGAGTCCCTTTTCACGTCTTGATTTGGTCGAGAGATGCAGCGCTGGGAGGTGCTGCCCCCAACGGCCATTTCACTCATTACTCACTCAAGCAAAAAGAGGAAGAACATGCACGGACGAAAGAGAGAACGCGCACACGCACAAGATCCACGTTTTCCCTTCATCAATTTGATATTTTGCATTTTGTGCTGTCTCTTGTGAAGAAAATGAAGGCCAACTGGCATTGGAGCTTGCGACAAGTGAAAAGTCACACGCATGTTTATGGCAAAAACAAACACGAAGAAACACGCAACGTTTCCCCTCAATGTGCAAAGGCCTGCGGATCAACCAGTGTCAAAATTTTGCTTTTGTGTCCAACCCAAAACAGAATGTTTTGGAGTTCACCAAAAGCGCACGAGGTGCTGACTGTTGGACTCTGCTATGATTTACAAATCACCCACACGACACCGGGACAAGATTGGCGCAAGTGGCAAGGCACAGCCGCAAAGCTGGTTCTTTTTGTTTCTAGCTGATTTGAGGAGGTTGCTGAATCGTTTCAGGTTGCTCAAATAAGCGGTAAGCGACGGAAACCACCCATCAAAGGCAACAATAACAGAAAGTGCATGAATGTGAACAGCACTTTCTTGGTGAAGGTGAATGTCAAATTTGGGTCTTTTGAATTTTGAATTTGTTTGGATCAAGGATAAAAACACAAGTGAGAAATTTGTCAAGTTCAAATTTTTTAGGTTTGTGAGGGCAAAAAGTTTTTTTTGGGGGGGGGTGGTGGAAAATTTTAGACTTTACTGCACAAAGTGGGTGATATCTCAGGAAGACAAAAGTGAAATTTATTGATGAAATGTAGTGAAAAGTTTCAGTGTTGGACTGGTGTAATTTAGTTTTCATTTTCAAAAATTCATACATGGTTTTCAAGTGGAGTCAAAGTTTGGGTACAGTATAAATTTGGGTTTTTCGGAAAGTGTTTGATATGGAATTCAGCATAGATTTAGGTTTTTTCTTTGTTTGTTTCCAGGCAAAAGCAAATAAAGGAACAGACGATTTGGGTAAATTTGGGTACAATTTTCTTGTGACCAGAACACATCGTGACTGAAAAGCCTCAAATCACCTCGAGCTCCATGGAGCGAGTTCTCTTTATTGCTGTGATCAGTCGACAGGACAACGGTTGAGATTCAGTTCAAGGACAATCAAGGCGGAAGTTTTTCCTGTGTTTGTTCTGACCACTCTCGCGCGACATTGCACAAAAGCCCATGACAAATGGCCACAGGTCACCGGGGCAAGGTGTAGCGCCGACCACAGCGCTCGGGCTCGACCGCGAGAACAAGGTTCGCGGTTCGAGTCTGGTACGAGCAGACTCTACAAAGCGCAAATGAGTCTTTTTTGTCTTTCGTTCTTTCTTCTTTTTGCTCTGATCAGTTTGAGTGCGCACGTGCAATTTCACCCCCGACAAACAAAAAAGGACCAAAATGTTGTCTCGAAATATAATTCGGACGGAGAGTGAGGGCCTGGATTATTGTAAACGGGCAATGATCAACTTTCAGCGTTTCAGCTATCGACGAGCGGTTGGACACGACTGCCCTGTGTGCCACGCCCGCAGTTTCTTGCACGTCAGGGCCTTTGATCTGCCATTCAAATAATTTCAGCCTGTATCTGTCAACGCCAAGCGTGCATGTGCACGAATCAATCTGATCTGAAAGCCAACCTTTTGTCCTGCAAATCTCCTTTACTCGCCCGAAAACGGGTTCAACCCCAATTCCTGACTTTTTCGAAGGTGTCGCTTGTTCTGGTGAGGCCATTCACCAAACCAACTGGTGAGGCAATATTCACCACACCAACTGGTGAGGCCAGATCCGCCATGCCAACTACTGCAGTGGGAAGAACCCTGAGTTTTGGTGCCTTTTTTGGGTACAAAGGCGCGCCTTACGTACGCGGGTGGTTCGGCACCTTTGCTCAACTGCACGCACCCACACGAACCTGCACACATGCACACCAATCCACCTACATATCCACCCCACCCCACCCCTACCTCTTATCCCCCAGCACACACACATACATATCCACACACACGCACACAAACGCACACAATATCTCACGCGATGTTTTTTCAACATCAATGGCAGGAAAAAACCACGAGCATGCAACTTTGATCAGTGCGATCCCACATATCACTCCAGACACACAATGCTGTTGCACTGATTGCGATCTATTGGAAATCTATGTGAATGTTTTACGAGCGTGTTCAGGGCTCAGTGACGTTGATTTGGACCCGAGAGACAGATTCTCGTGAAAAACAAACGTTTTTGGCCTGAGACGCTGATCATTCAGCTGTTTGTCTGATTCTGTTGCGCTGTGTGAAATCGTCCTCAAGTGATTTGAGACTGAACACGCTACTGAACTTGCTGCGCCAGCGAGACAGAAGAAAACTTGCATACATGCAAAATCAAAAGTTCATTTTGCAGATCTGTGGCACAGAATATATTTTCATTTCACTTAGCTTCAATGGTTTGGTTGTGAACCAAATCTTTCAAGGAATGAAAGCTCGATGTTTCATTGTGTGTGTGTATGTGTGTGTGTGTGTGTGTGTGTGTGTGTGTGTGTGTTCTGGATTGCTGACTTCCATGCACCAAGCACGCATGAAATGTTGCACAGAGAAAACAGCCTGGACTCCTGTGAGTATCATCTGACACAAAGCGACTGACACTCTGGGATCTCAGGGCCACAGGCTCCTCCAGGGGCCGCTCCAGAAGGGGATCTCCAGAAGTAGGTGACCCAGAGGGTCACCCAGTGACCATATCCAGGGTCCACCCCTGACGTCCGTGTGGTGAAGCTGGATCCAGAAAGAGTGAAGTGAACACATGACGCGCCGTGTCCGAATACGGTAAACCCGAACAATGTTCACTCCGCAGTGAAGAGAGTGTCTAACAAGTCCTGAAACTGGTGTGTTGTAAATTGTAATCAGCAGCCTTGAGAACGATCCAAAATCTGGTGTGTCAACACTGTCGCAACATCACTGATTGTTCACATTTCTGAGTGGAATTGCAATTGAAAAATCACCCCCTCCTGTCGAACGAGTCACGTTGATTGGATTTTTCAGAAGAGCCCCATGGATCCGTTCCAATGTGGACAAGATATCAACGGTTGGATCTGCTCTGCAGGGGAAGGTGTGTGTGGCTTGCAATGCCTCTCTATGGGAAGATGAGTCAAGTTAGAAACGCGTTACATAACACAACACAGGTCCATACGTGGCGCTCAAGATATGGATCTGATCTGCGACCTGCACCGCTCAAGATCACCCCACCCACCTCCCATCTATCAGGAGACTCCATCAGATCCAGGGGTTCTCGGAGTCCGCTCCCGCTCCCAAAAAAATTTAAAAATCTGGCCTCCCCAAAAATTGTGAGTTTGCAAGGCCAGGTCGCCTCTCGAGACCCGAGATTGCCCCTCCCCCTCGGACCCGACCCTGGATCCGCCAGAGGGAGACGATGTCCAGGCGCGGCTCTGATTGGATTAGCGCGGGAACTGAGGAGGATCACGTGGGGATGACCCTAACGCTCCCTGACAGTGTGCGCACCGGCGCTGTCACGTCGGGAACTCAGAATCACTCACACTCAAACACAATGTGGTACGGTACGCACGGATCGAACTGTTTGGTAGTCTCTCTCTCTCTCTCTCTCTCTCTCTCTCTCTCTCTCTCTTCCATTGCCCTGTCTGTCTGTCTGTCTGTCTGTCTGACTGTTCTTTCATGCACAGTATATACGTCTGCCTTTTTCGCTGTTGTGTGTTGTCACTAATCTTGTCACCATCGTGACAAACGTTGAGAGGAGTTTTCTTCATGTTCAACCCGAGAAGGTGAAACAACAAACACATAACGGCGGGAGCCAGACAAATGGCCTGAAATGATCTCCCTGTGAATCTGAGCTCAGGGGCTCAACTTTTCATCTTCAAGGTGTGCTACCTGGTTCAATTTTACCCACATGAAAGACCCCGCGCCTGTCGGAGAAGGAAAAACAGGCGGCAACAATAACGCTTTGCTGGGGCAAAATATATTGGACGCCTCAAGTGCAGATTAAACAATTTCATTTCAATGACATTGTGAAGAAAAAAAATCTTTGAGACAGACAGCAGTGCTGAACAAACAACACAGCGCCACAGGTGGTGTCCCGAGAAAAAGTAACACTCATGTTGTCAATTATGCGATCAAAAGGCCAAAAAACGCACGTAATTAAAAGCTGAAATGGTTTTCATTCACAACTCCAATTGCGCGGGGGTGGGTGGCTCAATGGGGACAATTGCAGGATTGTGCGTTTCCCTGTTGTGTTGTCAAGGGCCGTTGTCATGGACACAACCGTCGTTGCCACAAAGGCACAACTTGAGGGTGTGGCGGCTCCACAGGGAGTAAAACTGCAGGCCTCACAAAACAAAACACAAATGCACAAAAACAGGGAAATAACCTGTGATTACAACACAAAGTTGGCATCAGAAACACCTGACGGACAAAACAATTCCTCAATGCGATGCGCCAACTTTTTCTGCACAAAAGACAAACAGAACTTTTCCAGTCCAATAGATGATAACAGACACACACGCATCACACTACGCAAGCGTACACAAGTGAACAAAAACACGTTACTTCTGCCCCAATAACTTCAACCCCGTCTTCGACATTAAAATTTGAGCGCGATTCTTTTTTCGTTTCACGTTTTGTGTCGGTCGTCCTCTTTTGCGCGCGTCGTTCGACAAAGCAACATCTTAGTTGGGAAAGATGTGGAGGCTGGAACGCCTTGAAAATTATTTCAGAAACACCTCGTCAACCAAAACTCAAATGACGTTTGTCTTCAACACACTACTTAGTCGCCAAATTATTGTTAGATCTACACATTGAACGAGTGCGCGGGATTTGGGTGCTCGAAAGTTTTTGCTACAACAATCGAGGATATAAAACAACACAAACTCAAATGACCCACCTTGAAGTTCACTCAAATGTGCTAAATGCCTCCCAAACCCACACAGGACCTGACCGGACTTCCCTCGTGGTGACACGGGGTCTTGAGACGGGATCGACATATTTCAGGTTCATACCCGACCTGTTGAGGTCGGGTTCCAAAAATGTTCATGGTCGTCAATTTTTTTCTTCAAACAAACACACGGTGATGTGCCACCTACCACATTGTGTGGGTACGTGTAGCAAGCCGAGCCAAAAACTGGTGTGCACATTTGACGGGAACTGCATGCGAGTTTCGTGGAATGTCACTACGACGGGTCCCCTTTGCCACGGACGCCCCCACTGCTCGCCTGACCCACACCAGGGGGCGCAGCTGAGGGTCGGTCGCGTGGAGACGGCGGCGAGGGCTTACCATATTCATGCAATATAAGTCGCATCCAAGTATGAGACACACCCAACTTTTGCCTTGATTTTCTGGCATGGGGACCAATGTAAAAGATGCACCCCCGGTTTTGGTGCTTGATTGGGAGACGAAAAGGTGCGTCTCATACACGCGTGGATACGGTGCACGACGGGTCAGTGAGCGCTGTGGTGGAGACATCATGATCCAGCAACCAGTGGTCCGCTCAGTCAGTGGACCTCCTTTCGCGGTCCTGGATTGCTGTGGTAGATTCTCAGCTGCCTGTTACACACTGGATGCGTCACGCACAGTGTCCGTCGACAAGGACGTGGGCGCTGTTGCTTCCACTGAGGGACACATCGTCCCACAGTTGTGCACAACACAACGCGTGACGGATCTGGTGTGAGACAAAGCCGTCAGAGTCCAGTGAACTCTTTCTCCCGGTGTGCGCCTGACGCAGTCACGTGTTAGTGACAGAAAATCTCGGCGGTCTTCACGGAAACCATGTTCACAACAAACGCCCCTGTTCAGCGTTGGATTCTTTATTCATTTCTTGATGCCGAGCAGCTTGCACGCAGCCGACATTCGTTCAACGACAAAAATATTTGATTTCACGTTGTGCATCCTATTCCTGCATTCAACGCGCGAACAAACCGCATCTTTCAAGAGTCACTCATCGAAACTTCAAACAAAACGACAAAACTCTTTCATACAATTCCGCGCGGCCAACTGACAGTCAATTGGTCGCTCCAAAAGTCTCCACGGCAACGCAACGTCAACGTTTAGCAGGCGGTTTCCATGGCGACATGGCGTTACCGCTACTGGGGGAGGTAACGTAGAGACGAGGCAACGACGCGACGTACTGTTTCTCCGGGAGGTTTCCACGGAGATGTAACGCCACCGCTACCTGGGGGGGGATTCCGCGGAGCCATGACGTAACTAGCTATGGAGGTTTCCATGGAAACGTGACGTCACCGCTTACGCTGCGGGAACCAGCGGTACTGCGCGGCTGACGTCTTCGTCTCCTCCGCGACTTTAGTTTTCCGCGCCTTTTTATCCTGTGAACAGAGATACCGTGTGTGATGCTCACAAGCAAATGAAGAAAACTTCAGGTCAGTTTCACACCGAATGCGCCACACGTTGCTCCTGTGTGTACGTGTACGTGTGCTTGTGTGTGTGTGTGTGTGTGTGTGTGTGCGTGTGTGTGTGTGTAGATGTGCGCGCCTGTACGTTTGTGCGCGCGTTTGTGGGGCTTCCAACGGGAGTCAAATCAAAGAATTCAATTTCTCTTGTCAACGCATCTTTTGGAGAAATTTCCACGCAAGTTTGGGCGCAAAACCAGCAGCGCCACGGCTGCGGTCACCGGAGCCGATCCGTCTATCCGCTCGCGGTCGCTCGTGACCCGCGAAACAACACGCGCGGAGCAGCGACGCGCAACGCGACCTCATAATGGAGGCAATTAGGGGGATTAGCGGGCGCAGGGCCCGGGTCGGGTGCGGAGCTTTGAAGTGGGCGCGGCCCAGGTGGGAGACACGCACACCTGCGGGGCGGCGCCTTTGATCCGGCGGGGAGAGAGCGCGTCGTGCCCCCGGGGGAGACGGGCGCGGCCGCACGGAGATGTTTGCCCAGGATCCAGTTTCTGACGGGTTGGGTTGGTTCTGCGGTGGGTGGTGTTTGGAGGGGGGGGGGAGTCAGTGATTGAGCCTGGTTTTACCAAAGGTTCGTTCCTGTGTCTTCAGCATCTCGAGCAGTTTGATAAAGCAATGTATCCCACAAGGCGCCGCGTTGAGCAGTTCGGAAAGCTCGGGTGGCAACCACAGGTTTTGACAGGTGCAGGGAAGAATTTCCATGTGTGCGTGCGCACCATCAGAGAGAGAGAGAGAGAGAGAGAGAGAGAGAGAGAGACAGACAGACAGACAGACAGACAGACAGACGTGGGAAGGTGAACGCCAGTGTAAGGTGTACGCGCTTGTGTGTGGTTTGTTACTCTGTGTGTGTGTGTGTGTGTGTGTGTGTGTGTGTATGTGAGTGAGGTGTAAGTGTGTACGTGTGTGTGCCTCGCTACGTACCATGAGGTGTTTCTTGACCTCCATCTTGCGCGCGATGACGCCGAGCTGCTGCTGCCGCTCGATGCGCTTCCCCAGCTCCGCGTACTTCTTACTGCGCTCCTCCTCCAGGTACTGCAACAACGGTCAGCAAAGCGTCAGACTTTGAGGTTTTCCCACAACCACACCAACATGTCTGCACTCATCACACACACACACACACACACATTCACAAACCAGTCACGCCTGACCCCTCTGCCTTGGCTAACACGCAGACACACACGCACACACATTTGCACCAACCCACGCCCCATGCCCCCTCGCCCCACCTCCACATACATCGCCACCCGCTCACACCCTGTCGTCACACACGCGCCTCCATTACTTCGGGATCCACCTCCTCCCCTCACGCGAGACACGCACATACCCCTCACTACACACACGCACGCACACACACATCCACACGCACCTCCATCACTTCGGGGTCGACCTGCTCCCCCAGCGCGGCGTTCCTCAGAGTCTCGCGGGTCGGACGGTTGTACGCGCGGCCGACCAGCGCCGGGTGCGTGTCGAAGTAGCGCGCCGCGTCGAACTCCCGCGCTGAAAAACAGGAAACACGTGGTCAAGTGCAAATTTCCTATCAACTGAATCAAGAAACGTGCCTCAACTCTAGGGTCAATCAAACGCTCCGTTCACACGTATTGTTCCTGCCCCGGAACGTTTTGGGTAGTTTCCTCACAACTTCTATCGATCGTTCACTACTGGAATCCCAACCAGAACTGACACAAAAGACCTGATTCGAAACTGCACGTGATCACAGAGATCAGCACCTGAAAAATGTCCTGCCCATCTGATCCGGTCCCAGTGATCAACTACCATTTCAATTTTGACCACCACTCGACGACGTTTCATACGTCGAGGCACCTGGACCCAGAAAATCCCAAGTTCATGAATAAAATCACTTGTAACAAAATATATCACGAGACACGAGTGCTGTTTGATGAGCCGTCGGGGGGGGGGAGTTTACGGAGTAACTCGCGACTCTTCTCGGAACACCAAAATCCTCCAACTTTTTTGGAGGTCAGGTCAATTTGTCTTTCCAGGCCCTGAGTTGAATGACCTTCAGAATACACATTTTCCGATGCCTTTTCTTGCCTTTCCCAAAATAAAATATGGACAGTCCAGTTCAACGCAGTATCCCCAGAATTCCCCAGGAACCAAGGAAACTGACCCACTCTTCACAACAGATTCGCGACGCGTTTCCATGACAGTCACACATTCGGTGTTTGATCAATTTTCTGCGAGTGTTCACCCAATAAACAAGTGTGGAAGTCCTGGTTCACACTGGATGCTTCGTCCTTGTCCAATTCCACACAGCTCCGTGGACTCAGCACTACTTTCATGGGCAGGGACGCGTGCGACGCACGGAAACACACTGCGTCACACAGAGGGAAGCACCATTGCGTCACACAGAATGCGTCACACTGGATGTGAGACGTTACGGGTTGCGCCCTTGGTCCAAGTTGGTGCACTCTGCCATCCAATCAGCATTGCACAGGGACGCACCATGTGACACACAGGGACGCACAGTGGATCTACCACACCCAGGGACGCACCGCCTGACGTAGCTGGCGCTCCCGAGGCCTTGACGCTTGATAAACCCGCACATACACTCCTGTCAAATCACTCCGCACATCCATCTTCCCCCGTTAAAAATGAGCCGCGTGGAAGACGCCAATTTCACCTCGAGGTCAGCGAAGTCTCCACGACTGGCCAGCGGACCGAGCCAAGGGGACGAAGACGTCGGGGCTGAGAAGCATTTGGGTTGGGCGGACTGAGTTTAAGCTGAAAATGAGCCTGGAACGTCTTGTGAACGAAGGAAATCTCGCGCTGGCACCGCGCACGCACACCTCACTCACACACGCACACGCCCCTCAATCTGGGTTCTGACGGCGTCAACTTGCATGGAGTGCCCCGTTTTCACTCTCCCAACTGTCAGTCCCAACGCCACCATGCAGGTCTCTGGGGTTCCCGAGAAGGTCGTGACATCAGATCTATGGTCGTCGACGCAAGCCTACTGCGTAGGTACGAGTGCGACAAGTTATCACCTGTGGCCAAGAACAATCGAATCTGAATGCGAGTCATCCCATGCATCACGTGCGAAGTGGATCAACAAAGCCTGTTGTGTTTCATGTACCCTGCACTGAACCCTGCACCATCATTCCTGAAGCGCCACCAGTGCAGCTGCTTCTACACACTGCAGAACAACGCCAGAAAACGCGTCTCGGCGCATGCGCGATCCGACAGCGCCGAGCGACACGGGGAAGTGTCATTTTTACGTCTTCAATCACAGAGTAATATTTTCTATTGAATCCGGTAATCCCGGCGGCGCAGGGCGGATGGTGCGGCCGGATTTGTACTGGATCCTCGGTGATGGATCGGGTGTCACTCCCCGGGAGGGGGAGGGGGGCTGGCCGGGAGAGGGGAGGGGGCTGGCCGGGAGGGGGTCCACCCAGGGGGTCACTCCGAGAGAAGGGAGGGGCTGCCCTTGTGTCTCTGAGAGATGGACAGATAGATAGATAGAGAGAGAGAGAGAGAGAGAGAGAAAGAGACACGCAAAAAGACAGAGAGCAAAAAAACAGACAGCCTCACACCCAACAGCATCAAAGAAATCCTACTCAATGTCTATCTGCAATCTTTAGAATA
>JAAUXT010029086.1_pt1 | contig 23204 bp, 29 predicted proteins | sample 7278171 | NCBI WGS metagenome assembly JAAUXT01 (sample SAMN14350112, study PRJNA611818) | marine sediment metagenome | isolation source: surface marine sediment (1.8m) | place: French Polynesia: Moorea | collected 2018-08 | reverse complement strand
GCGTGACTCCAACCCAACTTGACGCAAAAATGAATGTTAATCCGCTGCATGAACTTGGCATCAATGTCTTTGATTCTCTTCATTGTCAAAACTGCTGCAAAGTGGCGTTTTTAATGAAGGACATTGATTGCAGGTCGACCTCAATTGACCCAACATTGAGTTCAAGCGATCATCTATTGATTGCTTCCATCGACCAGGGTCACCTTGTCATGATACAATCAACATGCAATTAAACCCAGAAGTGGTTTGAGCCTCGTAGTCAACCCAGGGCTGCAATCCAAGGACCACGCACCGTGCAACCCTTGGATGGGGGTGAAGTCAGAATGTATCTGCTGACTCAGGCAAGGGTCTGTTTGGGTGATTTGAGGAGGTTTCGCCATTGAAGGGCGCTTTTTGAAAAAGTGACCGAAATGGTAGCAACCGAAATGAAGCACGTAGGCAGTGTCTACCAAAAGTATGTGTACAATCATTTCATGGTCAAGATGAGGATTGATTTGCCAGCTGACACACACCAAATTTATGTGTCTGCGCACAATCACACAAAGATCTACATCTGGGTTTGTCTTGCTGCTCTTTGCTGTGAAATAAACAGAACAAACCACCTGCACGTATTTCGGGTCCTCCTGCGGTTTGGGTCGGTCTCGGCGACGCTGGCTGAGCGAAGCATGGGCCGGGTTGTAGAAGCTGCCACAAAACGGACAGATAGTTCTCCGCGTCCCCTGCGCCTGGCCCACCGTCATCTGACAGGATGCACACGTGACACTCCCTCCATCGCTGGACAAAGTCTGCATTTCCATCAGACCGTTTCACCAGTCAACCAACACGAACACGAAAGTCCAATTCCAGAACCCTCCATCGTTGGCGGCATGTGTGGTTTTGATCACAAATTATTTCGCACCACCTGATAAATTGAAACTCCTTTGTGTCACCAAGAAATAAACACGCAATTTATGCAAACACACATTTTAAACACCGAAAAATTACTGACATTCACAGTCAAGCATATTTTGATTGTGTTTCCAAGGAATTATTTTCAAACAAACAACAGGCGCCATCTTGTGTTCATTCCGTCGGCTTCGCGCACCTGCGACACCTACTTCCGCCGAGCAGCCATGTGGAGAAAGTTTTGAATGTTTCAAAAAGATGAAAATCTCCAGAGGAAAGACAGCAGAAGTTCCACAAAACCGAAAAAAGAAGCGGTGGAGGAAGGGACACAGCAGTGACAGTAATCCAGAGACAAAGAAACATCGGTTGGCGGCGAAAAATAGATTCTTCCATCGAGTGGAAGGTTCGTAGTCTACCCACCACCTCGTGGCCAGCAAGAAGCACCCGCAATTTGCGCCTGGTCGGGCGCGATTCAGTTTGATTGGAGCTAATGTTGGCCCATTTCTTTCCTGGAAACACCCGTTGCTTGTTGGGGAGAAAAGCAATTTGATGTTGACAGTTGATTTGGCACAGTCCACTTGACTGGTCAGTGCGTTCGTGCAGTGCACCTGATGAACTTTCTGTCGAGATTTCACCCTGGTCACACGCTGCTTGCTCGGTCGATCCAGACATCTCTGTTCACTTCTGGCGATTGAACGAACGATCGAGGCGAACCGGGAGGGTTGACTGAAAAATCGTTAATTTTGTGGCCACACGACCCAGATCAAGTGCACAAGATCAGGTAAATCTGACGTTTCATTTCAGGTTCTGGTGGCTTGACCGAAGCTGTGCTGGCCAAACACAATGAAGCTCAAAACGACGCTGAGAGTGAATCTATGTTCACTGATGATGCTGGGAGCGTTTCTGGAAAGACGTTCAACACGTGGGCAACCAACTACACGGACTGTACCAATGCCACCTTCAGTAAAGTTCACAGATATTGGCATTCAAACTCTGCGCAGCACAAAGAGGTGATGGTTCATGTGCATTTCTCCAGTCGCCTTTCTTGTAATTGTACTTGTCGGTGGTGCTCTTCTTCTTGCACAGTCTGTGATGAAACCAGGAAAATTAGGAAGTGCCGTCTGATCGACAATGACGCCAACATCCTGTCACTGAGGCTGTCAGACTCACTTTCGATGAAAACTTCGGATCAAAACTGGCATCAAACTGACAATTTCTGGTTGATTTCAGATTCTTGCAGTCCTCGCCGCCGTCACGGAAGTGATAAAGACGCAGGGAGGGAATGAAACGGAAACCGAATACTTCGGAGCCCTGGTGAGTCAAAAATTATCAGACTTCATCGTTCGTAAACCTGAAGACGGGGTCAGGGTGGGGGGATTTCTCCAGTGGAACTCTCGAGTGGCAATGTGTCTTGCAGATGACGGCGCTGGAAACGATGGAAGGTGACGAGACTCTTGCAGCTGTTGCGTACCTCCTGAGTTTGGCGATCAAAAGGTCAATATTGCGAGATCTTCGATGACGCAAGCTTTCAATGTTTGTTGACAAATCTAAATGTTGACTGGCAGCGAGATTTGCACGAAGTGCTGTTGTCTTTGCAGAGTGCCACACACTGTGTTAAAGACAAAGTTCTCTGAGGTGTCGAAGTGCCTCATGGAGACTCTCGGAAAGCACGTCGACACAAACACTACGTCGTTACTTCGATCTGTACGTTTTGTTGTAATTGTTCGCCGTCGCGCATTCATTGATACCGCTGCGTGTTGTCAGTGAACGCTGTCTCGATCGCAGGTGATAATTTGTCTTGCGTCAGTGCTGCGCGTGCAGGATCAGGTGGTGTGGACCTCGGCATCAACAATGCAGGTGTACCACGGGCTACTAGTATTCATCTCTCACGCAAAACCAAAGGTGAGTTTGTCACCAGATTTTGATCTCTGGCAAACATCCACTGCTGGCTAAGCTCCCGACATTTTTGTCGAGCCGCGGGCTTGGCTCAATTGCGGTAGTTTTGTCCCGTATCAGCCGGGAAGCGTGTTCATATTGGTCGCCTCTGCTTGCATCTGACTGGATGACGAACTGGCAAAATCTTATGCCCCCCCCCACCCCTGTAAATCAGGAAAAAATTTCCCAGTTGGGGTGGTAATTGGGACATTTCCTGACAAGGCGGAAAACAGAAATTCCCTTCTTTTACACCCCCCGGCCCCCAAAGGGAATCTGATTTTCACCAAACTTTGAATTTGCCAGTTATCGGCTTTGGCACGCAGGCAATCAACACCCCTCGCTGCTGATGTCTTGTTTGTAAGTCTGGTTTGTTTTCTTTTTTTGCTGTGATAATGCTGCTGTTTAGAAAACCAATGATTGGTTCATCCCAACCCCTGCGCGCACAAAACCAATAGTTGGTTTCGGTAAAGCCATGGTTCCTGGCAAGCAAGCAGTTGTGGCTCGCTTGCTGGAACAATGCGTGTTGTGAGCACAATGCCTGTTGGAAGTATCCGCGGGCTCATTGTTCGTTGATCTCTTGTACACAGTGCTTCAGCTGGAGCAGTTTCGGGAGTTGTCTTGTCATTGCAGGTGCGTAAAGCTGCGCAAGAAAGCGTGCGTGTGATTCTGAAGGGAAGTGCATTCATGATTTCTGCGAACGCGCCACCGCATCACCCAGCCGCCTCGGCCACCGCCAAGTACTGCATCCAGCAGATCGAGGAATGCGGAGGTTGGTGGAAACAAACTGGTGCAAGAAAACATTTCACGATTAGTCAGAAGAAACTGTGTTTTGCTCGATTGTTCCCAATACCGCCAACACTGCTTGCAGGGACTGGGGAAGCAACAGAAACAAAGCACACTTTGGAACTACTCAAGAACATTCTCGCAGTATTGCCTGCAAATTCCCTCAAGTCTTGCTGCGAAACGATACTGAAGCTGATGACATTGAGCAACGTGGTCAGTAAATTTCTTTTGGTGGCGTCTGTATTGCTCGTATTTCATTGAATTGCGTTGCTGGAATCGGAGAACATTTCTTGAGTGTTTATTGTTCAAACCTCAGGTCGTGACATCTGTGTCGATGAGGTGCCTGCACAACATGTTCGTGATGCAGCCGAAGAATTCTTCCCTGACAGCAGCTCTGAACGCTCAACTTATCAACGTGAGTGAACGAGAGAACAAACCGATTCAACTTGTGCAGAAGGAAAATGAAACCAAGCAATCGTATCACTTTTCGACAAGTTGGGATGCAGGGACTGGCACAGGTGTTTTTACACCAGAATAGGTGTGCAGGGAGCCCCTGATGGGGTGTCCCAGGTCAGAAGTTGGAGGGACGCCCCTTGGAAATGAAACCCTCCTTGGAAATGGTATTATTCGCAACATTGCCGAAAAGTTCGACCTCTGAATGTTGGAGCGATCCTGCCTCTGAGAAGGGACAATTTTAAAATTGTGACCCCAAAAAAACTCGAGCCCTGGGTGGAAGGATCCCCCGCCCCCTTCTGAAACAAGAGAAGCAGTGCTCACGCGGCATGTACGTCTGCAAGGTCCGTCAAGCACAGAAGTTGAAACAAACACCGGTAAATCTTTAGTTTGCGCTGATATTGCTTCGAGCCTCTGTGTCTGTCCATGGGTTGGACAGAATCTGGATTTCACCCCCCCCCCCCCGGACCACCATCACCCAACCATGTTTGGACTTTGTCATTTTGATTCGGGTTTCAAGAACAGGGTTTATGGGTTCCCCTCTCCTCTGGACCACCACCACCCAGGACTTTGTCATCTTGGGTTGGGCTTTCAGAATGGAGTTTCAGTTGAAAGTCCAATTTGCAAGTGTTTCTCAGCAACCATTTTGGATCTGGTACCCGGGCCTTTCCATCATTTGGGATTGGGGGGGGGCGTGGCAGTGAGTGGGATGGGGCATGTCCAAATTGCCGAGCAGAAAACCTCGTGCAAACTCCAGCGACAACGCCACACGTAGTTCTTGTTGTCAGCCACCTGGCGGTTTGCTGTTTCGCCAGAAGAGAGTGATGGAAACACCTGGAACACAGCAAGCGGGTGTCACCGCGCACAATGGGTTCACCGGCACGGAAGGACAAGCGCGTTGTTGGGTGTCTGTGTTGATGAGTGAACTTCTAGTGTCATGTCGAATCAACTCATGACTAGATGTTTACTCATCCACATTGACAGGCCATTTCGACTGGTTGACGTGTGTGAAGGATACGAACGCGCGCGCGCGCGCGCGCACACACACACGCACGCACACACACACACACACACACACACACAAACACACACACACACACACACAATGAGGAAACAATCTGAAAACAAGGGTTATGTACTCATGACACGTTTTAAAATTGATAAGTGGCATTGCAGGCGCTGTACGAGTACGTACCCGGGGAGAACGACGTGCAGCCCGTCACCGCCTGGCTCGCCGTGATGGAAAAGGCGCATATCAACCTGGCCAAGTGAGTTCCGCATCTCGTTCAGATTATTCTTGCTTGCTCTTCAGTTGTTGCAGAGAAAAAAAACAACTGTCGCCTGTTTGTTATGGCCTGCAGGATGCTGAGATGGTGATGTTTTGTTTCGAACAGGATGGACAACAAGCTCTGCTTGAATCACCTGCCGCGGTTCTTCGCTTCTTGTATGACGTGTTTGTTGTCGGAGCGACAAGAGGTGCAATTCGCGACCGCGAAGACATTGAAGGTAATTGTGCTTTGTGAACTGGGGTGCATTGAGTGAAGACAAAGCGTTGTTTGTGGCTTGCGGCGAATCCGCTCGTTTGTGTTTCAGGCGATTGTAGCAGAGTGTTTGACAGATACGAGCATCGTGGAGAACATGTTGCATGCAGCGCCCAAAGGACAACTCACAGCTGTACACAAACTTTTCAAGAGCGTCGAAGGAGGACTGAGCTACCAGTATCATGCAGCTTGGGGCCTTGTGCTGCAGGTTCTGGCCACTGTGTTCCAAGTTTTAGGGAAAAGCTGCCACTCAATCATGAAAGGGGTGAGTACCTTTGACAAAATCAAATGTTACTTTTTGCCAGCACGTGCAGCTCTGGAGGAACGGAAGACAAACTGTCTTGGACACCACACTTGGATTGAAGAGTCGAGAGGAGTACTGAGTGGATGAGTGGTTGTCTGGTGACATGTTGGTCTGGTATCATGACTAGATGACTACTCATCCACCCAGGCTCTACTAGAAGCACACTCAGCGAAGAAGACACGTAGACGAATCGCACTTGACGAACGGAAACAGACACCAGGACAGAGCAGCGCCTGAAAGTGATAGTCGCGTTTTATGTTCAGATTCTAAGCCGGAGAAGGTGGTGAAATATATTTGCCTGCATTGTGAGATAGTGAATCCGCTGTTGCAAGTGATGGTCTCTTGCAGTGTCTTCGTTCGCTGGCGGACCTCAGAGACAGTCACGACTTCGCTTTCAAAGGGGAGTTGGATCACGCAGTGGCAATGGCGCTGAAGGCGATGGGGCCCAGAACTGTCCTGGAGGCGATACCTCTGCAAATCACAGGCAGAAAGTGAGGGCCTTTCCACGGCCTGTATTGCACTCTCGCTTGGACATGGAAAGGCGTAGTCATTGAACGATTGTTTGTGCTTTTTTTCAGCGACGATTACAATTTCCCCAGAAGCTGGCTTCTGCCCGTGATGCGGGACCACGTTCAAGAAACTGAACTGCAATTTTTCACTCAGTACTTCTTGCCTCTAGCGGCGAAGTTGCGAGCAAAAGGTACGTGTTCCTTAGATTAGCACAAACTGCCATTTCTCTTGCGGTGTGTTGTTTTGTTTTTTCTTGTCCGCAGCTTTTTGCTTCTCTTTTTAGGAGCCGAGTGTGCCCGAGAAAATAGAACTGTAGAATCCAAAACGTACGAAATTCTTCAGCAGCAAATCTGGTCATTGTTGCCTGCTTTCTGCAACAAGCCGATCGATTTGCCGGAGGCGTTCCCCGGAATCGCCAAAATACTTGGCTCAGCCATTGTGGACAGGCCGGATCTTCGACAAGATGTCATGGCGTCCATTCGCAAACTAGTCACTCACAACCTTGAACCAGGAAAAAACCGTGAAGTTCTGGCTCGATTTGCCAAGAATTACCTTCCATTGCTATTCAATATCTACACTGGAGACATGGAAAAATCAAAAGCCACGGGAAAAGATACGAGGAAATTGGCCGTGCTGGAGACCGCGAAATGCTACTTGCAGATCTCTGACAAACAGGTGATGAATTGTACAGGCATCCGTGACGCCTTGCTGACGTCTCTAGCCGCCCGCTGTGACCAAGTGCAGCAGCATAAAGTAGCTGGTTTTGGGTCTTGGATTTCAGCTCGTGCACGTGTATTTTGACAAATGTATGGAGAAGATTCAAGGAGACGGTGCAGGGAAGCGGTATGAACTGATGGATTTGGCCATCGCTGAGTTGCCGTACGTGGATTCTCAGAGGCTGGCTGTTCTGTTCAGTTTCGTGAGCAATAATTTGGAGGTGAGCCAGTGAACATGAAACACACACAAGCAACGGCTGGAAGTATTGGCGGCAGTTTGTTTTCAGGAGTAAATAAATATCTTTGCAGAGCACAGATCACACGGTGCAGAAGAAATGTTACCGAATGTTGGAAGAAATGTGTGCGGGAAAGTCAGCTGCATGCAAATCATTTGTGTCATCGAATCTCTTATCGCTGCAACAAATCCTCCTGCAAACCTTGTCATCTTCTGGCCCCTCTTCCAAAGGAGTGAGTGAATCGTCTCATATGCACTTGCATGACAGGGTATTGCAGCGGAAGCTGTGTTGTACGTAAAAGTTTGATCGTTTTCAGCCGCGCTTGAGATGTTTAGCGCACATTGTGAATCAGTTGGAAGACGCGGAGATGAACTTTGTGACAGCGGTCGTGCCGGAGGCGATCCTGTGCACGAAGGAGAACGGGGAGCGACCGCGGCAGGCGGCCTACAGCCTGCTCGTCGAGATGGCAAACGCCGTCATCCGCTGGTCTGGGGAAGCAGAACAAGGTGTGGAAATGAGTCTCCCGTTCAAGTCTGACTTGCTCTCAGGCAAACTCACCATTGATTCTGTTGATCATGCGCTCCAGTGTTCACGCTGACGTTTGTTTTCGCAGAGGCTCTGAAGCAGTACTTCCAGTTGGTGCTGGCTGGTCTTGCTGGTTCTGCACACATGATTTCGGCAACGGAATTGGCTCTCACGCGCATTTTGTTCGAATTCAAGAGTGAGTCAAATGAAGTCTTGTTTTCAATTTCGAGAGGAATAGATCGTGCGTGATGTTGAATTTCTCAAAGCTGTTTGTCGTTTCACGTCATTTCATATCACGGGCATGGCATTCTTCTTGTAGACAAGATTGACGATTCGCTTCTTGGCTGCATCGTCGAAAACGCGTGTGTTTTGTTGGGAGCCAAAGCACGCGAAATTGTCAACTCAGCTCTTGGATTGGTGAAAGTCATTCTGTCCGCGTTCCCAGAGACGAAGCTTGCGCAGTACCTACAGAAAATGGTATGTTCCAAACCACCAGGGCCTATTTGTGTGGGTTGGTTCATAATTGAGTAAATTCCTGAACTCGATAGTGCACTCGACGCTGCTTCACATTCTGAATCTTGTGGGATCGTTCACACGTGATCTTCAACACTCATGATGCAGTGACGATCACGTCATGTTTCCAGGTCTCGAGTCTGGTCCAAATGAAAGAAGACAACAAGCATCATTTTCGTTTCCGAGCGAAAGAAGTTTTTCTCAAGCTGGCAAGAAAGTTCGGGTGAGAGACTGTTCGGTTCCGTTTCGAATGCTGGGGAGAAAATCGTGTTGACGACGCCTTGCACGATCATGTGACAACATTTTGGTGTTTCGCGCACTTGACAGATATCAAGTGATCCACGGTATGCTGCCAGTCAGTCACCACAAACTGCTGGCGCACATCAAAAAGACCGAGGAGCGCGCCAAGCGTAAACGCAAGGAGACGGCGCAGAGCAAGTCGGACGATGAAAGCGGCGACGAGTTCAAGTCGTCCAAGCCTGCTCAGGAAAGGTGCGTGTGGCTTCTGACAAAACGCTATTTGCATTCCCTGGACACATTGAAAAGCTCGAGCTTGCCTTGCCCGATGATTACAACAACACACTGAAGATAGTCCGCACTGTCGGTCTCGAGTTTTCTGCATGCAGCCCGCTCTGGTTCTGTTCTATTTCCCCTCCTGCTATTTGCCCGTTTCCATTTCATGTTCTCCCATCCTTCCTTTGTTCTTGTTTCTGAACCCGTCCAAACCCCTCCCCGCCCATGCAACTCGAGACGGGTGTGAGCAGACGTCTAATGACCAATGATTATGAGATCTGAGGGCAAAGGGTGAACTGACTGACACTTTGCGTGGCAAAGAAAAACAAAAGGTACAACTGGCTGGGTTTCTTTCTTGAACAGCATCGACGATTTGCTGAAAGACAGTGATTCGGAGGACGAACCAGAACAAGCGAAGGCGGCGAGCGGCGTCAAGAAGACGAAGCGCGGCGCTGCGTGGCTGAGGGAAGGAGTCAAGGACGACATCGTCGACTTCCTCGATCCATCCGTGTCCAGAAAAGTTCTCGGTAATTGCGACTCGTCACCTCTCATCAATGCGCAGCATTCTTGTTTGTGCCTTTTAATTATGCTTTCGTTAATACGGAAATAATTTTCTCACAGCGACTGAGCCGAAAGTTCAGGAGAATCGAAAACCGGTGAAACACGACTTCAAGCTGGCTCCGGACGGCCGCTTCATCATCCAAGCGGACGAGGACGAGAAACAACCGAAAAAAGGTGCGCACGCATTGCGGTTTTCAGCCTTTTGTTTGTCGGCTGGAATTGCCTGCAAGTGAAACTGATTGAGACACTGATTGAGACTTGCCGTGTTGCTGCAGGTAAACGAGCTGCGGCCGAGATTGACGATATTGACGAACTGCTGGATGCGTTGGGAGGTCCCAGCAAGGTACGAAAATTTGTTTGTGCTCGTGCAAAGTTTCAGTACAAAATTTCGATGTCATCGATATTCAACGAAGCACTCCAATTTAGCAGGGAAAGAAACGGAAGAGAACGGCCGACAGTCTGGACGATGACGACGGACTTCCCATGAAATACGAAGGTGTGCTTCTTGTTTTTCGTGGCAAACACCCCAGGCTTTCACCGTACTTGCTTCTTCAACACGAGTTGCGCTGACACTGACGAGTGTCTTGTTGATCAAATTGAACCGTGATCCACCGCTTGTGTTACTATTGCAGCTGGAGGTTCGGGCATCCACAGACCACTGGACGTTGGTCCGAAAGAGCCAGGCGCCGAGTACAGGTCCAGGGTAAGTGCTGTGCAACCTTTCAAGATTTGCACAGTGGTGATGCGTGTTCTCGAGTGCGGTAGTTCTCCGTTGGTCATGTTATGGACTGGAGGTTTTGTTGTTGCAGAAAGCGAAAGGCGACATGAAGAAGAAGGATAAGCCAGACCCGTACGCCTACATACCGCTGAATGTGAAATATCTGAACAAACGGTGTGTGCTTTGCTTCTATTTTCCAGATATCTGCAGTTGAAGCCAGCAACGTAAAGTATCAGCTGTAAAGGCATTGAACCATGAGAGTGACGTGACTGTCCAGACTCAAAAAAAGTTGTTTTTTTTTGTGTATGCAGGAAGCGAGCGAAGGCTGCAGGCCAGTTCAAGAATTTGGTGAAAGGCGCACGACAAGGAGCATCCAAGGGAACCAAGATGAAACGGAAAAAATAGGCGTGGAATATTTTGTTGAACGTTTTCATTTGTTGTCCTGTTGTCAAAAATAAAGATACTTTGAAACTGAACAAATTCGTTTCTACCTGGGCAAGTTTAAGAAATCGTTGAAATCACGCTGTCTTTCAATGCTGGTCTCCACGCCGTGTGCACGAGGAGTAACCGACGGAGGGTGTAACCAGGCGTCGGAGGGGGGATAGTAATCGTGGGGACCAAGTCTGCACGATTGGCCTGAACGGCGCTATGTGTGTCTGCAGAGGTTGGTGTATGTCCGCGCGAGGGGCTCAAGTTCAAACATTTCCAACCGCGTGGAACCAGGCATTTCCATTCAGAACTCCGTCCTGAGATAAAGAATACCTCAAAATACCACCTGACGTGTTGTATTTGATTCATGTTCACCGAGTTATCTTTGAACTTTATTGTCTTCGTCCGCTGGAAATGAGCTACATCAGCTGAGATGAATGAACTGACGCAAAAATTTCTTCCCTTGTGAAAACTGAACATCTGAAACTGGCCAGACGTCGTCGACAAGTGCACCAAAAGATGCCGGAGTTTGCGCGCCAAGATATCGATCTCAAACGACCGAGTGTGACCTACAGCTCAGAAATTGCGGTCTGCTCAGCTTCAATTATGAATACTCCACATTTGTGTCTGTCCGCCCTCAGGCCGTCTTCAAACAAAGTGCCCCAAGTGGACATTTCCAACTGTTCACCAATTCTTGTCAGGTTCAGCTGCCGAGGGAAGCGTTCGTTGGCAGTGAGAATGGCTTCGATCGCTCAAAATGCAGCGGTCGTTTGTGAGCAAGTCAGTCTGTGAAAACAGTTTTGAGGCAGATCATTGTTTCTCAGTACTGTCACTATCAGCAGAATTTTTGGCCAGCTGACTGGGACTGGTCGGAGTCCGAGTTTTCTTCCGTTTCCGCTGTCGTGTCGAGCCCGAATCCACTGATGTGGGGCTCCTGGACGGGCTGCTGGAAAAGACAGAGCACACTACACACGTGGTGAAAATGATCCAAAACAGCTCGGCGAGGGCTGTCCTGGCAAAGAACATCACCTAAGTGTTCAACGCTGCCACACAAGCATTAGCGAATCATTTGAACCTGGCACTGATACCTGTCTTGCGACTCGCTGCGGGAGAAGTTCCACATGGGCGGAGTGGGGGAGCGGCCCGACCCGCGCAGACGCGCCGACCCCCGGATCAGCTTCTCCACCGGCTTGTTCAGCACGACTGGTGAGGTTGCTGTTCAAAGCACGGGTGTTTGGGATTTTCACCAAGGCAAGAAGAACAACGTTCTGATTTCGGCTAAATTCAAGCTTGAAGCACAGGGCGAAATTGGAGATTCTTTGTCGTCTCCAAAAAGGTTTCTCGAATAGAACTGATTCTTGCTCACGCTGGCTGGTCTTGATGGGTGGCACCACCCCCTTCAGTGGACCAAGCTGCAACGGCACTGGCTTGGAACGCCCAACAGACACGTCGTCGTTCAAATCCGTCTGAGCTTCACAATTGGAACTCTGAAGGTAAATTTGCGTTGGTGTAAAGTTGTGACACAAACCACTTCTGAACTGAGGCAAGAAACATACAGATGCAGAGACTATCCGTTTTATGCAGCGAACCCGACACCCACCATTATTCTCCCGGTCAGCTCGACATTATCGAATTCACATCAACCTCCCGGAGACAGCGGAAAACATTTCAACATTTCAGATACAAAAGGAGTTTACCTTTCCGGAGATGGAGGGAAGCGGGGGCAGGGACTTCGGGGTTGCGAGGGAAGAGGTGGCGCCGTAGTTGCTCCATCTGGTGTCAGCGCGCTGGGCGGCGAGGATCTGGGCGGCGTCTTGCTCCAGCCTGGCGTGATCACGCGCCCAGCCCGAGGCCGCGTTGGCACCAGTGTCGCCCACCAGCGCCGGGAAACTGCTCTCACGTTTGAAGATGGGCGGAGGACTGCGGATGAGCATGCTATGATCCACCTCATCATCTGGAGCGGGCTGTATGTCAGCGTTGTGACTGGAGACATCTGGGAGCACGGGCAGATGACCTGGATGGTGCCTGGCCGGGGTCTGGCTCTGCAGCTTGGGATTGTCTGTTCTGGAGACGTGCAACTTCTCTATTGATTTGAGAACATCCGACTCCTTTTGTCTCCTGGGGGTGCTCAATCTCACTTCCTCGCCATCAGTCTGCAGGAGAGTCCGTGAACCCACACCAGCTATCGTCCGCTGATTTAGGTTTCTGTTGTCTGAGCTTTGCTGACCAGAAGCATTCGGACACTCAATGCTGGTCACATTACTTCCATCAGGCACCTCGATCTGGCTATTCCTGGCTTTCTTGTGGCGAAAAAAATCCACTATAAATCCCAGTGGGTTTTTCTTCCCCCGAGTGATATCCGTGGCAGTGTTATTGGCCAAGTTCGCGTTGGCGATGTTGACATTTCCATTGCTGGTGGCGCTGACTCCAAGTTTCTCTTCCAAAATTTGAACGCAGTCTGCCAGGGAAAAAGAAGGGCTTCTTACAAACATGAGACAATAAGATGGCTTCGGCTGGTTCCACACGAGGCCAGCAGGTCCAAAACACTGAAATTCCCTTTTTTTTGAGGAAAAATAGCCCAAAATAGCGAAACAGCCTCAATCATGTGATCTTTCACAACCTTCAACCATGCAGTTTATTAGTTGTTCCCATATACAGCCATGTGCCTTTAAAATGGCCAGAAATGGCATTTCAGAAAACATCTAAAGATAGCTACCAAGTCATAAAAGAGCTTCCTGACCATTCAATGTTGTTTGGAGTGACCCTGTAAATGAACTCTGAACATTTAGTTGGGAAATTGAAGAATTCCCAGATGAGTGGTAAACATGCCTTTTTTGGTGACCATTTGATAACTGATGACATCAAGTTACCACTACAACTTTTGAAGGTTATGGTTAAACTTGCAACATATCTCAAAATGGATAGACCTGGCAGTCACAAACACACATCAGCTCAGGATGGCCCAAAGTGAGTTTTCACAAAATTTGAAAGGCCAGACCATGTCACCTATAATATGCTAAAATTGAACTCATCTATCTCAGACATTTGGACCAGTAACCTGCCCTGAAAGTTTGGTTTGGACAGCATTGATTGCTGAACATGTTCGTGCAATGGTGATTTACCCCCTGGGTAAGTCATTGGTGGCCATTTGACTTTGCTGATATGGTCATGTGACCAAAACCACAACACATTTTGAAGACAATGGGTTGACCAACAACACAAATACCATATCCTGAAATGGTTGATAACTTTTCACAATGAAATGAGGTCAGGATGGCCCAAAGTAATTTTTTTCAGAAACTCTGAGATGGTGGTCAGACAATGTGACTCACAGATACCAAAATCAAAACTGATGCAAGATTATTGGACCAGCACTTCACCCTGTAAGTTTGATTTGGATACAGACAAATTAGCAGTGTCAATTGGCAGGTTAGTTGGGGAACCGACCATTGCAATTTCCAGCTCAGAATCTGATGCTGAGCATTTTCGACTGAAAAATTTGCAGTGGTGGCACAGGTCAGAGGGTCATCAGGATTATCAGCATTGACTGCTAACAGACTTACGACCAATAGTGACTTACCCCCTGGTGGATTAACGGGGGGCACAGACAGACTACACCAAGTGATTGCACTAAACACGCGGTAGCGGCCCATATCGGCAAACCGCGTGCTTAAAAATGAGATTATTAATGCAGGCAAGCAGAAAAAAGACCGGAACGGAAAAGACCCCGACAATGTATTTCAGAATGTCTCTTTCAGTTGATGACGCTATTGTTGAGAACATTCACCAACAGACCAAGCCATTCAACAACTTTCTCCATAACTCTTCGCAGGAGAACAAACACTGCGCACTTTGGGTTGGCTGTGCACACGGAAAGATCCTCTGTCTCTTTTCCTTGAAAGAAAAACATGGAAATCAAGCGAGCAATGCAAGCTCCCTCGACGGCTCTGTTGAACGTTTTGGACGTTTTGCTGAATTACTGATCGGTATCAAGTCCAAGCACGTTTCAGGCTTCTGTCCGCCAAAAACTTTGTTTTGATAGATTGATTGCTCGCTGTTTCTTCAAGAAGCTAATCACAGGGGACAAAAAGGAAATTGGGAATTCCCTTGCCAAAGACAAAGGTTTATACACATCAGCTCCAAAAGTTCTCAAAGTCAGCCACCAAAAAATTAGTCATGCTTGCAGCAGTAGTTTGTTTTGTTTCAGGAGGCGCTCGTAGTTTCACCCAGTCACAGATTGCAGTCTTTTGCAAAACTTGTTTGAACCAACACAATTCTCCAGCGTTTGCCTTTTTCTTTGGAAGTGGTAAAATATTGCAAATGCGGTCAATGTGCGCAACGAGGCAACAGATTCATCAGGAAGAGGCTGGGTGCGTAACGCGACGGTTGCTTGTGGACTACAAATTATCCAAACACCACTGAGGAGACACTGTAGCCTGACACAATGTCTCCTAAATGATTGTTTTATAGACCAGGCTCGGCAGCTCGGCATATTTATGCGTTTCTCGAGAATTAGATTGCAGAGCGCAGCTAATTTGGCTGATCAGCTGAGACTCCCTTGAGCACGACGAACTTGCAATGGGTCTCTTCGGACGTATTCGATTGCAAAAACAAGCATTTTCGACAACTTGCGTCTCACGCTTGCGTTATCCCTTGTCTCTGCAAACTGCGCTTTTGTTCACTGTTCAGCTGCTGGAGTTCCGTCCGTCGGGATATATCGGAGGCAAAGTCAACAACATGCACCCACCAAAATTCGCCAATACCAATCGTGCAAGTCCCTGGTTTTCATTGCAGAAGGAACAAGTCTCGAAACAGTCGCGACGGACGGTACCTTGGTGGCCGGACTGCAGCGCGTAGTCGATCGGCGTCGCGTCGTCCACGTCGACCGGTGCTGGGTTGGCGTTCAGCTCGAGCAGCGTGCTCACCGCGCCGGGCTGTCCCGCCGCCGACGCCCAGTGCAACGCCGTCCTGGAAAAAGAAAAGTTCTTGAAGTTCGTCACAGGCTGCAAACAAAAAAAGCATCTTGCCAAGTTGGGACCACTGTCTGAGATGACAACATTCAAACTGAAGTTGCCTTCAGTAGATCTTTCCAGTCCAAGGAAATCAAGTAAGACTTCACGAAAAAGTCGCACATGTTGGGATCCAAAGATGCACACAAACAAGATATCGAAGATCGTTCGGCGCGCGACACCCGACAGTTGTCGTTGTGGAACATTTTTTCAAGATTATTTTTGAGAAATATACAGGTCCTTGACAACGTTTTCTCCACAGGATGTGTGTGTGGGGACGTGAGGCATCACGGTAATGGCAGTCATGCAGCCTGCATCCCACCGTACACAAAAGCCAGAATCATGCAGAATCAGACGCCCGGGTTGCTACACAGCTTGCGGTGGTTTTTCACAGAGTCGATCTTCAACTGATGAAATCAAAATATCAAAACCCAGAAGGAGATATTTCGGATAAATATTTTGCACAATCGTTTTTGCATCTGCCACATCAAACAGGACAGCTTGTGGCTGAAAATCCACGCACATTTTGACAGTGCCATCTTGAATGACCACGACCATCCGACTCCGACACCAACAGACGAACAGTTGGAGAAGGCAATCCGAAGACGCGATTGCGTCCGAGAAGTCAATCGTACTGCGATGAAGTGGCCTGAACAAGCAATCAATCCACGTGTGGAGAATCTTCGCCCCGCATCCAGGAATCATCCACATTGACAAAGCTGCGCGGGCGCCCTTTGATCAGATAGCCAAATCCTCCCGCGAAACACGCTCATTCAATTGTACTGGTCATGGTCCTCCCGTCCAATCCTGTGATGAGACTCTTGTGCTGTCGATGCCTGATTCCTTGTATTGATTCATGGAAGAGCCACAGACATGTATTGTGCTTCACCAGTGGCCACAATTGCAGAGTTTCAGCAATTCGAAGTGTCAAGTTAATTTACTGACGCCGCACTGCTTCACTATTTAGTCTCGTGACTTTGGGATGTTTCTCCTGCAATGTCCTGGGCCGAATCGTAAAAAAGAGATTCATGACTTGTGCAAGTACAGCCCAAGTTGAATGGAACAATTTTGCAGAGATATCTTTTGCATTGAACAAAACAGAGTGACAAAGGAACGTTGTTTTTCTTTTCTTTAACTTTGGACCATGCCAGAATGCAGAACACAGTCGAATTCCAAAAGAACACGATTTGCCCCCTTTGGGGGGAACCACTCACACATTATGCGTCTTGAAAGCTGCTTCTGTTGGTCACTGCTCTCAGTTCGTTGACACACAGCAGCGGGCCGGGAACAGGCGAACTAACCTCGCAGCTCCGCCCTCCAGGGCCACCCTGGGGTTGAGCGAGTCGGAATGAGCTGCTTCACAATTCATCACCCTGTCCAATAGACGAGGTCACGGCTTTAGCCAGAAAGGTTCGCACGCCACTTCTTTGGAATTAACATGGCATGACACCGAAAGAAGCATCGCAACGCTGGGCGTTTGACAGAATGCTCTGATTTTGGATGCTCCCTTCTCTTTCAGCCACTCTTGGTCAATGCCTTATGTTCCACAAAGTGGACACTGGAAATTGGCCACAAAGCCACCCAGTAACATCAAGAAATGAAACTGATTTCGCTGACAACATATACAGTGACAATGGCACTTCAGACTAAGCCGTGACATGGAACTGCACTTCATCTGGACAACTTGAGTGTGGAGCCCACACAACCGTGCGAAGTGGTCTGAGTTGTGTTATTTTTGTGATAATGTCAAAAAGACGCACATCCGGGGAGGACGCTTGTCTTTTACACCATAGTACACCACCCATCTGCTTCGATCAAAGTCTGCAGTGAAACGAGTTTTCTTTCTGACAACTGGTCTGCTTGTGCTCGACATACCGTTGTTTGTTTGAAACAAGTTGCTGCGTCTCGACAATTTGCACACGCACAAACATACAAGGCGATCTCGAGCAAAACGATCTTCAACGACAGTGCACCATGGCACGATGCAACTTCAAACGGATGCTTTCTCTCTCTGCCACATCTGCAGTTTGGCGTCTCTGATCTGTGCATGGCAGAACCGTGGGCATCTTTTTCCGTCGCATTCTTTTCTGGGTTTTTTTTTGTTTGCAGTGGCACTGCCTCAGTTTGCTTGCAGGTCTGCAACTTTTTGTGCGTCTTGTGAGACCAGCCTGGGCTGGCCGATATTTCTGGAGCATCAAGTAGACAGACACATGTATAGCAAGAGAGACATGCGTACAGAGACAGACACATGTGGACAGAGGATTGTGAATGCCACAAACAATACGTAGAAATTCCCAGGCACAAGAACTTGCCGTGCACGAGTTTTGCCGACGGCGCAATTTTAACAATGAACACCACCTCCGAGAATCCAGTGCTCATTCGTAATTCCTCGGTGAGGCACTTGTACTGCAGTTTCATCGCGAAATGGATTGCTTATCGGTTGAGACTGCAGGCGATGGACTTCAGTTGCATCAGAGGAAACTTGAAGAGCTTTTTACGGAAGACAACTTTGTGCACATCTCTTCGTGCGATTCGAGGCGCACACTGGTATCTGCTCGTACATCTGGCACTCAGATGGAACACGTCGGAGATCGTGTCATTTTTGCTGTTTGCCCCAGTGGAGGACAAGGGATCTCAACCCAAAATACCATCCGACGACACCATCTGCAGCAGCGCAGATTTTGTGCCTTCGCTGAAAACACCAGAAAAAGACCAACTGTTCGACAACTTGCGTCTGAGGACTGAAGATTGATCACCGAAGAAAAAGGGAGTACTTTGTCAAAATATGTCACGGGACGAAGATCTCTCTGCAGATAGTTCTGAGGAACTTCATCCAGGAAGAACGACTGTCCCCCCGTGTTTTATCAGAGATTGATGGGCTGATAGTGGCCAAAAGCCTGCGAGTCAATAACCAGTTTGTTCTGTACGCCCGCAATAATTCACACAAATTGTGACATTTCTTCCGCAGTCCGCATCCATTTCCATGGAAGTAACGGCTGCAGCGCTGGGCAGGTTTCAGCTAAACTGGAGTCACGGGGCCACAACTGCGCCGCGTTGTTTGCTTTGGTTCGAATTCAAATCGGTGGCGGTCCACAGCTTCCTTTCGACGACAAACACTGCAAAAATCATCGGTGCATCTAGTCACCTTCACGAACGCACACCCCGAGGGGGGACTCTGCTGTACAGGCAAAAGGTTGGGCCTTCACAGTTCATGTATATCTGCCGTGGCTGTTAAGTTGGCCCGCTGTTAGTAATTCTGCCAATTTACCAAACAGGGCTCATCCACAACATGTCGACTTGAGTAGCGTTCAATGCCCTCAATCAGATGAAAAACATCGTGGTTGTGAGTGGAGTCAGTCCTTCTGGTGTCCAAAGTTCTCCGTAGAAGCAAAGCTGAACATGACACATATTAAGTTCATTTGGCTGGAAAGCCGACATCCCAGGACTCACCATGCAGTGCAGTGTTAAGATCCTTTCGCCCTTGAATGGCCACAAAATCTGATTTGCCGCCGGTATTTATGACTGGTGGGTCAAAGGCTGACGAATTAATGGAAACTTATTGAATTTGGTGCACCCGACAAATGCCTCACAAAGTGACCGTTGTTTCTTGTTTTCACTGAAAGGCTTTCAAGTGGCTCTGGTCTGGTCTGCACGCACGGACCCTCAAAAGGGGTGCACCCTCCTGAATGTACCGTTCTGTCTTGTGTACAGGACATCCTCATGTACGCGACGAACGCCAACATTTTCGGCCTCTTTTCTGGCACCAAGGTCTTATCAAAGTAATAAAAACTCGTTCTCACGTAGAATCTACGAGACGCGCCCCTTCTTTTGTTTATTTTTGAGGCCAAAAAGTGCGTCAAAAACACGAGACGGTATACGGTGTATTTTTCTCTCCCTCGAGCCTCAAGCGCAAAACCTGTGTTCACAAGACCCATGCACTCGACAAAAAGAAGAACATGACGCAGGCAGATATCTGAAACGCAGAGTCATGCAGACAAAAGAAGGCGCACCCTTCCCAACCAAAAACTCCAAAGAGGCCTCCCTCTGCCAAGTCCCTGCAACACCACAGTGCACATGCCACATGTACCAAGTGAGATCGAATCTGATCCGTGCCAGCGAGTAACCAACAAAAGAGACGTACGTTGTCATTGAAGTTCCGTCTCGTGACAACTGTGGACACACGTTATGAACGCAGTGAAAGCAGCTGGAAAAGTGATCTCACCCGTTGTCGCCATTGGTGACGAACTGATACTCGCCCGACTCGACGTCGAGGAAAAGTTCCACCTCGTCCTCGCGGTGAACGCAGAAGCACTTGGCCATGATTGTCACTCATCTGCAGCTCTCAAATGCCGACGACCCACAACCACAAAAATCTCCGTGCCACTGAATTCAGCTCCCGCACACAGGCCAATAACATCTTTAATGTTGAGCACCCACAAAACCTTTCTCATCAACAGCTTCTTCTGGAGGGAGTAAGTTGTTGGAGTTGGAGAGGGAGACACGTTTCGCAGTTTTGCGCCACTCCTCCGCCAGGGTTGGCGTCGGCTGCCAGAAACAATTATGATCCATAATTACATCGCACCCTGCGTGGCGAGTTCCGACCACAGCCAAAAGAAGCAAATGAATGGACAAATATGAAAGGCACCTCGCTGGCAAAGAAAACAGTCGAGGCCCGTTTCTGAAGGGACGTCGGATCAATAACAGGCAAACAATTTACCTTTTGGGACGGGAGAGGGTTGTGCAGCTTTCCTGACGGCAGCCGAGCCTGCAGTGATACATCAAGCCTTGCAGCGTTGATCTCGGCTTCAACAAATTGGTCATCTTTATTGAAATAACTCTCGCCTCGAGCGCCACTACGACCTTGCCGCAAATTTATGAACCCTTCGTCCCCTTCATTACAGCAAAAGGAGCTGTTTCTTTTGCTGAGAGCACTTGTCGGTTCTCAGTCAGACCACATTTGACTTCTCAAAACAATTATTCACTGTACTTGTGAACTCCGATTTGCCCTTCAAGGGTGCACGCTTCGAAAAACTGGAGAACGGGAGTTCTGTGTTTTGGTAGAATTTCCCCACAGACAGTGATAACGGTTCACATCCACGAGAGCTTTGGGGGACATGAATCCTGCCGCTCTTCACGAAGACAGAGACTCCGCACTCCCATGCAGTCTCTTGTCGCCAGCTCCGAACGCCTCCTGCTCACTTCTTCTGAGTCAAGGGACAAATCAGTTGCGGCAGCAGGGTCCATTCATCCAGAACTTCAAAGTGAGAAAAGCTGAGGCACAAGATTGTGTGTGTCTTGTCTTCTTCACATCCAGCTGCTCGCTTTCAGTGAACTAATGGGGCGTCCCCTTTCGATAAAAGCCCTTTTCCATTTACAGCATCAAATATTGATGACGCTCACAAGTGTCGCTCAAACAACACACAGATCAAGCATTTGTACAACCGTTGCCAACCGTTGCTCACGTCCTGTGATTTCTTCGCAGAAATTATCAAGGTTTGTCTTGCCGTGGTCACTTCTTCGGTGTGAGAGTGTGGGAGGAAGACCACACAGTTAGGGAGTACCCAGTCAAAGTGGTTCAAACACTTGCTTCCAAGCAAAACGACTTGCACACAACAAGGAACACAGACAATCAACACAATTTTGTGTGAATAAAACTCAAAATCAGAAACTTGATGTGATGTGCGCGTTTACAATCCAGGCAGCACACAAGGCTCAAAAGGCGGAGGGTCATGACCATGCACGGAAACAATCAATAATCACGAGCATTTTACTTTCTTTGTTGAAAAACTGCATTGCAATCAGTTTGAATTCCTGATCACAGGTTTGCAGATGAGTACAGCACCCAACAGGAGTTCAGTTTTGCAATAAGAGTGTACTTCTTGGTTTTGGTGTGGGCATGCAATAAATTGAAGGTGAAAGAACACCACAAACAATTAAATCTTTCTGGGTGGGGGTGGAACCAACCCAAAATCTGCGTCAGCACTACAGCCCCCAACCCTCCGCCCCCAGGACCCACATAAAATTCTACCACTGGGCGACTGGGGTAGAACCAAGCCAACATTGTGTCGGTGCCACCCCGTCAAACGTCAGGCACTGTCGCTTCCAAAATGTCACACTTCCAGCAATGGCCTGTGCACAACACGGCTTCGCTCGAACGACGTAGCGTCATGTATAAACATTCTGAAGGTCTTCACAATTTGAGTTTTTCAAATCAGGAAATGAATAATTTTATTACACGCCATTTTTGACCACCCACAGTTGATCCTGGCAGGATACAGGGTCAAATCCGGAGTTTTTTCCTTCACCCCAAGAAAATTTCTGAATTGCTGGAATGAGGTACGAAAATGTCTTGCAATGTCAATCCAGCATATTCTTGGCTACCCTCCACAAACATGTATTGGATGCCTCCCCAATCAAGTTCAAAGCCACATGTCTGACATCTCAAAACATTGTGTGTTCTGTGTTGTGCCCCATTTGTGTACATTTGGAAAGATTTGTCAAAAGTTCAAACTACAACTGCACATGAACATCCTTACGAACTCGAGATTTCTTGTCGCTGAAGCTGGGAAAGGCAGTAAGTGGATGACAGAAACCCGAAAATGGCAATTTTCTGTAATATGCCGCTCAATTCTGTTCGAAGTAATGGTCTATCGATTTCGCCCAACAATTCGGTTCCAAGTGCTCAGGGCCGCCCCAGACACCACGGACGTGCGTTCAGCAGAATGATGTACTCACTTTGAGAGGAAGAAACGTTTGACGACGCACTTCGCAGAAGGCGAAAGCGTCAAACCAACTTTGCGAGCTTCTCCGCCACATCAGGCAAGATTTGTTCCGTGATGTCTTCTCGAACAAGCAAGCAGTTCTCAAGGAATCTTTCAAGCCCAACCCCATACAAGAACCAAAGAAAGAACTCTCGGGAGCACAGACCTGAAATGAATCAGTTCTAATTGGCCGAGACTCGAGACAAAAGGAAACTTTCCTGGTCCCAATGAGGCAATGGTCAAGTAAATCTGTTCAGAAGTCACACGAACAATTGGCCGTGTTCTCGAACTGTCTTTTGGCAGGTACACCAAAAGGTGCAGTTTCAACTGAGAACGACACATCAATCCACGGACCCAAAACTGCAAACAGCTTGAAAAATTAGGCACGGAGTTTGTTTTTGTCGAGTCACAAGCTGCAAAACGAGTCCTTATGTCCGCAGGACAGAGGCTGTTGTGGTGCGTTCCCACCAATGTACATCAGGTGCCCACAACACATTTTCAGGCAGCGCAGTTCAGCAGCTTCACTTTCAGTTTTACGGAAAGAAAGTCCGACTTTCCAATCGGACGGACGAAGCCCTTTCCCGCCAACTCTGCTTGGGCAACAAAGAAGTTTGCAACGAATAAGGCTTGAATATGAGCTTTCGAAGAGTTTTCTTCGGTACAGCATCAAAAGTAAAAGTGCACATGTCAAACACCGACTGTTGCGCTTTTGCTGTGCCCTCTGTCAACAAACCATTCGATGTTTTGAGAAAATAGTTCTTTTGGGAGAAGCCAAGTATCACAGAGGAACTCCAATTTTTGTGCGAAGTCCT
>JAAUXT010107283.1_pt1 | contig 23209 bp, 42 predicted proteins | sample 7278171 | NCBI WGS metagenome assembly JAAUXT01 (sample SAMN14350112, study PRJNA611818) | marine sediment metagenome | isolation source: surface marine sediment (1.8m) | place: French Polynesia: Moorea | collected 2018-08 | reverse complement strand
TGTTTGTTTGGTTCATTCAGCCCACTGTTTGTTTGGTTCATTCAGCCCACTGTTTGTTTGGTTCATTCAGCCCACTGTTTGTTTGGTTCATTCAGCCCAGTTTGGTTCAGCCCATTGTTTGTTTGGTTCATTCAGCCCACTGTTTGGTTCAGCCCATTGTTTGTTTGGTTCATTCAGCCCACTGTTTGGTTGAGCCTGTTGTTCTGTTCAGCCCCTGGCTTTTGAGTTGGTGGCAATGATTTACCGCCGATTTCGGACCAACTCGAACAGAAACTCTGAAACCATCTTGAAAGAGATGAAGCACAATTTCACTTTGACCAGAGGTGAATTAGGCGAGAGTCGAGTGTTGGTTTTGTTTGTGTCACGTGATGAACAACGCACCTCCGAGGAAGAATCCCTTCGTCTTCTCAGACTTCTGCGCGTGCTCCTGAAACACACACAAAGCAGCGTCACGCGCGGTGCGGTTCGGAAACAAGAACACTGCCACGTTGAAGACGCGCGATCTCCATGGCTGTTTCAAGCGTGTTCGGAACTGTCGGTTCAGAAACAGCGAAGTGTACAAAGGAGAAGACAAATCAGCTGTACTAGTTTGTGTGGTGGATCTGGCCATACCAGTTGGTGTGGCGAATTTGGCCCCCACCAGTTGGTGTGCTGGATTTAGAGTTGTACCTCCAGCATCCGCTTCCCTGTACGTACCATGACGGACCTGAAGACCTTGGTCCTGTAGCTCAGGTTGATGGTTTTACACGTGAAGCGAACGCAGGTGAATCCGCGCGCCGCGGCGGCGTCCGCCATGCTCTGCAGCGCCCTCTGGTTCATGTCGGAGCCGGCGCCGTGCGTCAGAACGAGGCAGTGCCCGTTCCCCTTCCCCTCGGGACGGTCGATGCACGCCTCGATCTCCTTGTCCTTGTGGGTCACCTGGAACCAAGTGTCTCGTGAGTTGTAGAGAACACACGACAAGATCCCACGGGGAAAATGGTCACCCGAGTAACACTGTCAACAACGCCCATGCTCGATTGGGACAACACGAAGAGACAAGATTGCCAGCGCACTGAACAACCCACATCCGTGGCCTGAAGATCCGTCGGACGTCAGCTCAACGGAAGGAGGGGTTCGTTTGCTTTTGTTCATGAAGGGTCGGGGGTTGCAGCCCCCCTCCCCCCACACACGTAGATTCGCATCTTCGTGAACGCGGTCTGTAAAATTCACTGCATTTGTGGCTGGCCAAACTGTGTGAAGTGTCCACACGAAGAAAACGAGTCAAGAGAAACTGCGACGAAACACGCAGATGGCAGTGTCGCCAGACATCTCACCCAAATGGGTGGAGCACATTCGATCGCCGCGACAGAATCGAGGACATCAGTTCTGAGTCTCGAGAACAAGATGTAGGGCCTTTACTCGGAGAATTTGGAACATGACACGACACCAGCAACGTTTGTCTGGTTGACAGCAGGTTCTTTTGCTTCACCCAAAGACACGAGACACCCGATTATCGCTCAACGTAAACAACACGTCACTGTCTTACTTTGAATGATTCTGACGATGACATGTTTGCAGATGAGCAGCAAATTTCGTGGTAGATTTGACTTGTTTCGTAGCGACGTGACACAAATTCCCAGGAGACGCAGGTTATGCGAAGCAAAATGTTTTTCCCGTCAACCGGCTTGACACATCAGCAGACTTCCCGCCATGAGAAATTCATACGCGCTCGCAAAAGTTTTCAGAAGGTGTCTCTTTGCTTTAACTTTCATTTGAAATTAAATGAAAAACTTGAAGTTAAATGACTCTGTTCACGTTGTTTCCAAATACTGTGTTATTTGAAAGAAAATAGTCCGCATGGTTGGTTTCTGTTGTTGCAGCTGTGATGCGGCTTTTAGATCGTCATGTGACCCATTCATGTGACTGACCAACAACAAAAGTTTTTGTTCCGCAGGCATCAGACATGGACGGCCGAATCTGCACCGTGCTCCTAATTTCTCTCGCTCTGGCGCACGCCAAAGTGTTCAAATTTGATCAGAGTGAGGGTCTGCCTGAGCTGGAGAATGGAGGGAAACACTGGGCCATTTTGGTGGCTGGATCCAACCAGTTTATCAACTACAGGCACCAGGTTCGTTCTCGCAGACGGATCAACTTCACTGAAACAGCAACGATGGAAACCCAGAAGTTTTCGAACAAAGGAAACATTTTCTTGCGGGCCAAATTTATGCAAAAATTAGATCTAGATTCTTTTTGTGTTGCAGACTGATGATGTCAGAGTCGTTGAAATCTCGAGACAAACAAGTTTTTCAACAAAGACAAACTTGCAAACATTTTTACATGTCAAAATTCAACCTGTCAAAAGTCAAGTTGAACCAAGTTTCGTTGCAGGCGGACATTTGCCACGCGTATCAGATCCTGAGCAAGCATGGCATCCCCGACGAGCGCATCATCGTCATGATGTACGACGACATCGCCTACAACGACGCGTGAGTATGACTTCGCTCCTCTTCCAACAAGAATCAACTCGGGGCGGGACTGCGGGGGGGGGGGGTGTGTCTCCAGCGAATCCAGGGGTTGGGTCAAGGGGCCCCCTGCCCCAACCCTGTGTGGTGCGACCAGGACAGGTATTGGGAAAACCACCAAGGACTTACATAAATTGCGTCGATGCAAGGCAACTTTCCACAAGCCTCTCCGTCAATTTGTTCAGGCAATCATTCAGTTTGTTCCAATATTAAAGTGTTGAACTGCAGCTGAAATGACTGAAGGATGGGTTAATGGAACACCCAGTCTCTTCACTTCTCTGACGATAAATCTTACTGTGTTTTGTTTGAGACACGAGTAAGCTTCCAGGTCTTGCACATCCATGTTGACCACAACCGTTTGAAAGTCAATCGGTGTTTTCGTGCGATCACTTTGATCGTTTGAAGTGTCTGCAGGAGTGTCACGCATGCACTTCGCTTTGAACAAAGACACTGCAATTCAGTTGATTTTTCAACAAAGAGCTTGCAGAATTGTGGTCTTGTTGCAGGAACCCGAGAAAAGGCGTCATCATCAACCACGTGAACGGCCCCAACGTTTACCCCGGGGTCCCGAAAGACTACACCGGGACTGTGAGTGAACTGATTCCCTCGTCCAGGGACGCAACGCGGGATGCACCGACCGTGGCTCTCCTCGATCCAGGGGCGGATCAATGAGAAGGTCAAAGGAGCCCAGTGTCAGTGGGGGGGGGGGAAATGTTGCTCCAACCCTGCGCAATTTGCAGTGTTGACAAACCAAAACGGCTGGTGCACCATTGGGAACAAAAAATACACTTGTTCAGATGGTGTGGCCAGTTTTTCCTTCTGAGTCTTGACAACGCTAGTGATTTTGCTTGGTGGTCGACCTTGGTTCGTTTGTTCTTCCTGCAGTACTTGAATGCCGAGAACTTCCTGGCGATCCTCGCCGGAGAAGACATGACAGGCTGGGGGAGCGGCAAGTCCCTCAAGAGGTGAGGCGTACACCCGGGGCTTGGGACGTGTGTGTGTGTGTGTGTGTGTGTGTGTGCGTGTCATTTCTTGGAGATCTGGGGCACGCATGTGTTCATGTGTGTGTGGTACTGGTGCTGCATGTAAGAGTGCAGTCATCACTCGGTGTGTGTGTGTGCGTGTGGTGTGTGTGTGTGTGCGTGTGTCTTGTCGCGCGTCCCCTCTCCCTGCACCGTCCCTTTGCTCCTCATGTCTGTTCCTCCCTTCACTGCAGCACGGAGCACGACCACATCTTCGTGAACTTCGCGGATCACGGAGGGCCCGAATGCCTCGCCTTTCCCGGGAAGTTTGTGGAGAAGTTTGAACTCATCGACTCGATCAAAAAGCTGCACTCGAAGAAAATGTACAAACAGGTCTGTGAGAACATCCCATTGGTCTCAATTGTACCGGCATGGCAGCATTGGATAGGGTGGAGGACTCTACTCCAAATAGAGCTTGACATTGAGTCCTGACAACATTCGCCTGAGAAATCGGGCAAAAAAAGCGGTGGATATTTTCAGGGGGTCAGAGTTTTCAAGCATTTTCATTTTTTGGCCATGTTGAGTTGCCCCACCCCCTCAAATGCTAACTTGACGTGGGCTGGCTGGCTTACTCAACATGGAAATTGTCAAAATTTTCTGAAATGGACAAAAAAAATTTCGCGTGAACGGACCACACGCTTTTTATGCGTAGCATTCTTGTTGGTAAATGCTGGAAAGTTTGAACACTTTGGGTGGTGCCTGAAATTGTGTCCTGAATTTGGTCTGCTCTGTGTCGTGTCCTGTGCCTGATCTGTCGATTCATGTCGGCCTCGTTCAGTCGTCCGTTTCAAAGTGAAAAACAACTTGTCCTCAAAATTCGCGAGGCATGAAATTCGTTGCTGGGACGGTTGGAACGCGGAAGAATTTTGCTCAGCTCACAGTCATGTGAACGATAGCGATAAAACTTGTGTCATGAGACTGGTTTATCAGTCTCAGGAAAATACAACAGCCCACGCTGGCGAAACAAAAAGTCCTGGATTCCTTTTCAAACATTTTACACGCCTGCGACAAAAGATAAACTTTCCACTTCGGGTGTTGTCAGGCACACAAAACGCGGAAATTTGTGTCCAAATTGGAAAACATTTCGCGCGCCAGATCTCACCACAATCTGGCGTTGTGCGTGTGTGGATCCTTCCTTTGCCAGTTCTTTCTCACCGACCGTCTGGTCGTTGTGACCAAAGACGTCAGATTTACACTGGAGAGAAAAGCCCACCAGACTCACAGCAGGCGAAGTGGCCTCAACATGTGCGTGTTGGTGACCACTCTGAACGATTGGCTGGCCCCTGAGACACTTTCACAGTGGCTGCACCGTGTGTGAACTCCAGAAGTCTTGACTTGATTTGACTTGAAATTGAAGTCATCAGGACAAACAGATCTCATGGCCTGTTCTTCTGGATGTTACCACTGATATCGATCGATCAACACTCACCAGTGAGGGTGTCAAGTGTCACACGAGAGCCATGTCGCTAAGTTCGCGACACGAAGCTCAAGTGGCTCCCGTTTCGTTTGCACAGTGGGGACTGGGGCGGATCCTTGATTTGGTCCAAGGGAGGGAGGGGGAGTCTTCTTTGTGAAGGGGGGATTCCAAATTGCACAATTTTGCACGAGAAACGGAAGTTTTGCGCCTGAATACAAACGATGGCCGTGAAAGTGGTGAAAGTGTCAAGATTCATCAAGCTACAGACAGGGCTGAGGCCGGGTTCACGCGTGTGCGACTGCAGACAGTTGAAGCGAGGGGGCTTCAACTCCCCCCGCCCCCCGCGGACTCATCCGATTTGCAGAAAAATTTCGCTTTCAACAAGCAGTTCCTTCCTGCTGTTCGAAGGTCTCGAATAGTCGCTGTGCGATCTCACGTGAACCATTTTGTCAGCGTGTGTGAACCCAGACATCATCTGGTGGCGTGACGTGGACCGATGTTCTTGTTACTATGGGCTTCGTTCCCGAGAAACATGGCCATCGCGTCAGTCCTTTCCCAGGGTGCATCACGCGTCACTCCATTGCGCCATTCAATCTCTCACAACGGGGCTCATGCTCGTCCAGTGTGCGTGAGACAGACATCCACGGACGAGTTGTTCACTGACGGGCGTGTTCGTTTTTGCAGCTCGTGTTCTACATCGAGGCGTGCGAGTCCGGATCCATGTTCACGAACGTCTCCCTATCTGAGTACAATGGTGAGTGGCGCTGTGGAAAATTCCATAGGCAGATCCAGGGATTGTTCTACAGGCGCGACACCTTTTCACAAGTCATGCGTTTGGAGATTGAGCCTCACTCCCCTGCGAAGGAATTCTCTGCTCATTCAGCGAAAGCTGATTCAGAATCCACCTCCTGTCCCAGATACGAATTCGGGGAGGATAGAGGGGCTCAACCCACGATCCCAGACAACAGACTCTCCTGTTCCCGTATTTTTGCACAATCAAGTTCAAAATTCTCATTTTGGCCCAATTGGGGACTTTGGCCCTTGCCGTTTGGATTGGGTCGGGGCGTGTGCTGAATGGACGACACTGTGGTGTTGTATGTAGTGTTTGTCACACACACACACACACACACACACACACACACACAGTGGGACTTGGCTCTTGCCGTTTGGACCGAGTCGGGTCTGGGTATGTACTGAACAGACGACACTGACGTTTCCATTTGGTATTACAGTGTTCGCCACGACGGCAGCGGACGCGTATGAATCTTCCTACGCGTGTTACTACGACGACACCCTGAAGACGTACCTGGGGGACGTGTACTCGGTCAAGTGGATGGAGGACTCGGACAAGGTGTGTGAGGAATAGAGTCCAGAACAGAGCGTCGTGTGGATGGTGCGTCCCCAGAGGGGGGCATGGTGAGAGTAGTGCGTCACGGAAAGAATGTGAAAAGAGTAAAAGTCTGTCGATTCGGGCAAATCGCCGATTCAGCGTGTGTCTGCACTGGTGTGTGTTCTTGTTTGCAGGAGAACCTGAAGGTGGAGACTCTGCAGAAACAGTACCAGATCGTGAAGCGCGAGACCAACACGAGTCACGTGACCGAGTTCGGAGACATGGTGCGTTCACGTCGCTGACGTCAAGTTCACGTAGCTGACGTCATGTTCACGTCACTGGCGTCCCAGCTGACGACATCTCTCGCCTGATATTCGCGCCAAATCAACATCACGTCTGTTTTGTTTCAGTCGATTTCCAAAGAGTCAGTGAGCAACTTCCAGGGAAAAGCCGACGCCGACCCAATCGTGTACCCACAAGTTCCTGTGAGTACCCGATCTTCCAGTGACAACCCCGAACTTCCCAAAAAACTTCCAGTGGCAAAGCACTCAGTATTTCACGGGATGCGTCGCAACTCTGTCTCGTCTCGCAGCGCCCACTGACCTTCTCAGGGACGCAACCAGTGTGGACCCGACATCAACTCCAGAACCGTGGATATTGTGTAAAGTTGCAATCTTCGTCGTGTTTGCGCGACATCCAGGCTTGTGGGGCTTCCAGGGTGTAGACTCTGCCAGCCCCTGGAGGGATTGCAAAAAAGTAGAAACAAACCTACCGTTTGACGCATGCGCGCTGCGTCTGTTTTCAGTACGACGCGGTTCCGTCCGAAGACGTTCCTCTCCACGTGGCCAAGTTCAAGGTTCAAGACGCGGAGACGGAGGACGAGTTGAGACGTGCGACCGCCGAGCTGCACGTCCTGCTGGAGGTGAGACATGCAGCGTCCCCCCCGGGGGGGGGGGGAGGGGGCGGGGTGGCAAGGAGCGAGGGGAACCAAGTGGGGTTGGAAATCCTTGGGGGGGACGCGCCACTGTCACGGAGGTGCGACGTGCGACGTCCCCCCCGGGGGAGGGGAAGGGCGGGAAGGAGGGGGTTGATCCCTGGAGCACCTGCTTGAAGCTTGCTGCCGTGAAGGTGAGACGTGCCGTGTGCCCAGGGACAGGAAGGAAGGAGAGGGAGGGGCGTTCCAGGGGGGGGGGCAGGGGTGAAGGAGACGGTTCATATTTGCATTTTGGAAGGTTCCATTTGGGCGAAACAGATGCAGAAAAGCAGTTTTGCGTTTGGGGTGAAGATATTTTGTGGGCTCACGGGGGTGGGCCAAAGCTTTGGCATCGCGGCTCGACGTCGAAGTCAACCAAGACCACGACAAAACAAATAGCACGTTTTTCTGTGAGATACCTTGTGGTGACAGAACCCAATTTCTTGCTGTCAGGCAGGGCTCCAACGGGACACGCGTTCCCACTCGGGAGCGTTCCCACCCGGGATGGTGTTCTAGTTTGCACCTCACGATAACGCTTGTCCCTGCAGGACCGCGAGGCGATCCGAGCGAGCATGCGCAGGATCGTGGACGCCGTTCTCGGAGACGCTGGTGACGCTACGCTGCGCGACACGCTGCTGACGTCACGCGGGAAGTCGGCGGCCAACGCCCAGTGCTACAAGGCGACGCGTGATTTCTACAGCGAACGCTGCTTCAACGTCTTCAAGGTGCGTAGGAGGGTGGGCGGGATGGGGAATGGGCGGGGGGGGGGGGAGGTTCTGGTGGGGGTGGGCTGATGAGAAGGGGTATCACTGGTGGATGGGGTGTGGACGGCGGGAGAAGACGGCAACCGCAGGTGCACTTGGTGGGTTTAGAATCCGTGAGGTTGAGTTGGAGTGCGGACGATTTAGCGCTTTGGTTGAATGGTGATAGTGATGCTGGAGTGGTCAAAGGTGGAGTAGTGTGACAGACACCGCCCAAAGTGTGACAAGATTGTTGCTGCGTGAGACTCGGGACTTGTGTTGACACTGCTTTGTTGAGGAAAGATAGAAACCACTTGATTTTGCCTCCAACCACAGAGGCGCGTCTCCAAACGTGATGCGCTCTTGTTTGCAGCACTCCTACGCTCTGCGCCATCTCCACGTGTTGGTGAACCTGTGTGAGTCGGGGCGCGGAACCAACCAGATCCTGCGCGCCATCGAGAGCGCATGCGCGTAGAGGACGACGACCAATCACTTGAAGCCACGACGCGACGACGCAACTTACGAAGAAAGTCGTGAATTGAAAGGGGTTTTGTTGCACCAATAAATTTTTGTCATCAGTTCTTTCCCATTTCAGACAATTTTTTGAAAAACTCGCAAAACTCAAGAAAAATTATCTTTTGCTTGGGAAAAGTGCAACATCACTAACGTGCTTTTGCGCAACTGACTTTCTGTTTCTGTCAACAATTTCGTCTCGTGGCGTCTTGTTTCTAATTTTCATGTACTCAAGATCACAGCACTATATACTAACCACCGTTCTTTTGGCAATGGAATTTGCCAAGCTGGACTACACACGTCAGAAAGAGATTTTATTCTGTGTGTTGCAATTCCAAAAAAAAATTTTTTTTTGAGATTTGTTGAAGCGGAACTGCCGCCGGTGAGGATCTGCTCTGCTGATCTCGGGGCGAGTTTTTACTGACGCCACGGTTGCCTTCACTGTGATATTGCGCGTGCGTCATGCTGCGGCTGCGTCTCAGCTCATAGCTATTGAACATGCAAGGCCTGGATCACACAAGATGCGTCATTTGTACCGTGATCACTCAAGAAAAACGCGCACCTTTTTGACCCCCAAAAATGCACTCAAAAACAAAGGGTACACACGGGTGCATTCGATGCAAAAAATTACAGCAATTTTTATCACAAAAATCAGGGTGCGCAGTGTGCACAAGTGCGCGTTGTACTTGGGTGATTATGGCAGTTGCGATGCTGCTCTGCCGCTGTGCTTTTTGCCTTGTCCTTGCCTTTGTAACTTGTGTGAAGCGCGTCCCACTGGAAGCCTCTGGCGTGTGAACCTCATTTGGATCTTCAACGATGATTTCGCGCCATTTTTCCACCAAACAACCCAGATCAATTTTCAGCACCTTCTTTTTTATCTCAAATGTAGAAGAGACATGTAGATTTTGTATTTTTGTACGCAGTATGCACCAAACCTTGCAGAGTGATGCAGGTTAAGTGGAAAAGTACCAGAAGTGCATTTTTACTGGTGTTTGTGCTTTGCGCTTTTGATCAATGTCCAGCATCTAATGGTCCCCGCCTTCTGCAACCACCATGTATCCAGATTTGCTTCCTATTCGAGCGTTCCTTTACGTGACGTCATTTTCGGACGCTGTGACGCAGGATGTCGCAACCGGCTTTTTAAGTCCCAGATCTGCAGTGGATTGAAGCGAATTTTGTTCACGGGTTTGAAATTTTTGGGAAATAAATATTGTATACAAATGCCAAAATCAAACGCCATGTTTTGCTGGTTTTTGCGAACGAACCGACTGCAGGCTGACTTCGTGTGGTATAGATCTACGTCAAACGAAACGTGCGTGCAATTCCACGATGGACGCTGGTACGTAGCGCAACGACAAAATGTAATTATTTGTCAAAATTGTCATGTTTTTATTCGAAAATTGCTGAATAAATTATAGTTGAGAACTAATTGTACAGCGCAACTGGCGGCGAACACGGGAACGATACAGCAACTACGGTAGTTACACATGTATCTAGCGATGGGGCCTGCTACACACTGCGTGCGTCACGCGTTGCGTCCACAACGCAACATCGCGTTCGCAACGCAAAGGACGCAGTGCACAATGCACCCAGTGTGAATCAGGCGATAGCCGTTAGAGGGACGCCTTCCACGCAAGTCATTCGTTCGTGTGAGTGTCATTCAACATCGAACACAAACAACGCGAAACTGTCCGAACATGAACAGAACACTAAGAGTCGATGAGTACGAACGCACAAACTCAACTTGAGCAACAAAAATTAGATCCAAATTGAGACCAAACGCAAAACAAGCTGCGCCTTTGCGCAAACTGAATGAATATTTCAACAATTTTTTTGTGGAGTTATCGGGGAGTGTCCAGCACTTGGGACGCGCAGTCAGTCGCGGCCCCTTTTCTCTTGCACTTTGTCAGTTTTTACAGATTTGAATGACTAGAATTCACTTGGCATGACTGAGAAACAACACGAAGTGCTGGTGATCAATTGTCCATACACGGACATGGGGTCCACACATGTGGCGCGGATCCACCAGAAGTCAAACGCATTTCAGCGGAGTTCGTCAATTGTTGTGTTGCGCATGTCATTGAAGATTTTCATTCACGGATTGTGTACTGTATGTGCGTGCAAATTATCAAAATTTTCAGTCACGGAACCCAATACAAAGGAAGTTCACGGATTCGGTGTGTGGACTGACACAATTCTGAATGACTAGATCCGTCAGATCTGAGCGCAATGCTTCTTGTGCAGGTTCGCGCGCGGGTCACTCGCGTCAACTCGAGGCGCGTCGTGCGCGCGCGCGGACTTAGACAGTCTGAACTTTTGGACCATGCCCGTTGTTCAACACACGTAGACTCTATGGAAAGTTCCAATGACCCAAGTTTTGACGCCACCAAATCTCTTACCGGGTCACATGCAGCCCACCAAAATTTTTCATTTTCCACCATGCAATGGACAAATGGCATGTATCTGAACTTCGATTCCACTATAGATTGTGGCAGATTGCAACGTGCAGATATGACGCATGTGACGCACTCGCCTAAATACACAGATCCCAGAAGCAGCGAATCTTTCTAAACCCGCACAAGTCGCATTGCACACACATCCCGCAGTCATGTTGCGCTTGTGTATTTGAAACTCGTGAGAAAAAAAGAAACTCATGCATGCGCGCAATCAAATACAAGCTCAACAAATTCTCAGAAGCCAAAAAACTTTTGTCAGGTAGATCTAGCGAAGATACCAAAACCAGCCACATTTCAGTCAGTTTCCACACGCGCATCTTAGTGACACGATTTTTACCCTTTCGGCACAGAGAATCAAGCGTGCGTGCAGTCTCATGCAGACGAGGACACACGGTTCATACAGATATTGCCAAGTTCAGAGATGTGCAGTTCGGACTCCGAACAAGCTCCAAGTGTTCGGGGGATGACACGTGTACGGTGCATGGGTCACAACAGGTTTGGGGAAAACTTGGCTTGTGTGAGGGAAGCAAGTTTTGCACGAGTGTGGTGTGCTGTGCTCAAGGTTCATTGACCAATGGATGAGGTGAGGGGAGTTCTTGTACATGTACCACGTCTCTCACAGTGCAACATTTTGTCTTGTGCGTTTCGCCCAAATTCACACCAGATGCGTCACGCCTAAGTCCGAGGGGCAGATTCGTTGTTTGGCCGCTGTGTGTCGGGAGGATCCACCTCCAAGCTGGCGGGGGGGGGGAGGGCGCGTTTTGCCGTTGGAACATGATGACCCACCATACCGTATCCACCCATGTTTTGAACCAGGTTCCACCCCCACCCCCACCCCAGAAATTGCGCAGCAATGCTGGGTTTGCGTCTTTTACAACTTTTTCTTGAAACGGAACTTGATACCAGAAAATCAATGCAAACGTTCATGTACGTCTCGTGAGTACTTGGGTGCGACTTACACACGGGTGAATACGGTGGGGTTGGAAATGGTACCGATGTGAACGCGTCGACCCACTCGCGACGCCCCCTGAAAAAAACACGTGACGCATCCGGTGTGAACTCGACGTTGGCCTTTCAATCCGCACACAGCTACAGTTCCTTCTTCGCAAAAAGCGTTTATCAAAAAAACTTATCACAATTGAAAGTTTGAATAAGAACACACTTTGTGACTTTGGCAATCAAAAGCAGCATCTTAATTGTGCGAGTACGTCGTCGTGAAAATTATCCTTCAAAAAATAGCAATGTTCTTCCACAGTGGACATTGTGTGATTCTGCCCGATTCATCGAAACTTATTCTCGTATGAACCGAAACGCGCAATCGCGAAAAGCGCAGGACAAACGATTCTCATGAAGTGTCAAGCGGCGTGGAAAATATTGGGCTGTCATTCCATGACCTATAGAAAGGACCGAGCGAGGACCTTCTGAATTCACACAATTCTTCTCGTTTGCAGGAAAACACCCTGCTGAAACACCTGCAATGCACCTCGGTCGGTGCCCTCCAAACAGTTTTCTTTCCGAAAGCGAAATCACCTGCCGCACCGCGGACTGCTGAAAGTCGCACCTGTGTCCGCGTGTGCGTTGCACACTGCAACGTGCACACTCAACTTTTCAAAAGACCATCATGCACCCTCTGGACCTGTTCTTTCTCTGCATGTGTGTGTTAGTGAGGATAATTTGCTCATCAGAATAACACACGTATGTGATGCGTGAATCGGAATAGCAACGGTAGCACTCGTGGAAATATCATCACAATGTTGACGAAGAGTTCTCTCGATGCGTTCTTCATTGCAATGCGCAGAATCGTGCGCATGCGTCGTTCATCTGCCTCCTTTTCCACAAGGAGGCTCATTCAGCACAAGTCCGAATCTTCTCTGGTTCCATCAGTGTTCCTTGTCACTCCTTTCTGTCTCCTTTCTCTCAAGGAGACTTCCTCTGTATGTGTCGTGTCTGTTAGTTGTGTAGTGTTTTATCATGTCCCTGGGATCCAATCCAGCCTCCTTATTGCGTGTACAAAGTAAGGAGACAGCACCTTGTAGAAACAATACCTTGTGATCATCCGTGTTTTTCACTGATTCCATTGTGTCCTGACTTAGTAGATTCAGTCCGATGTACAACGTTTTTACACAACGCAACGCAATGCAATGCGTTGCGTTTCGCTTCCAACACGTCTCTGTACAAGTGTCTGTCTTTGTGGGAGGAACACCACTGGTGGAGAACAACTTTTCTTCAACTTGACATGTTTTCTGGAGTGGATCTAGGTTGTGACCTCGTGTCATGGTGAGGATCACTGCTTAATGTCTTCATGCCCGATCTGGAATCGTGGCAGCACAAATCCAACCAACAAAAGCCCCCCCCACCCACAAGAAATAAATGCAATCTGGAAGCAGAGACATTCCTTGGATCCACCAATGGCCTTCGACCCCCGTCTCTCCTCACGTCCCATTGGTCAGCGCGCTCTGCGGTCCTATTCGCTCGCGGCTGATGACACGTGACGTTGTGGTGCGTCCGTTTTCCCTGCTCGCGGCGGGAGACTTGACTCCGTGTACGAGTACGACCTGCGCCGCCCCTGGGGCCGCGTTTGGTCTGCTGCGTCGGTTGCGAACCTTGCTCAGCTTCGCCATGTCCTCCCCGAACACATCTCCGGTTCGCAACGCCGAGATCAGGTCATCGAACTCGCCCTCCTCTTTCCCCGCGCCGCTGCCGCCCCCTCCCGGTGAGTTTTTGCTCTTGGTGCGCGTGAGACCCAGAGCGCTGCCGCGTCGGAGTCGCTCCTCCTTCAGCTGCAAAAAACATTTTTGGTGTCACTAAAAATCGTCGGACTTCAGTTCAAGTTGCCCTATCACAAGAATCACTGTGGGAGTTCAGGGGCTCGGACCCATCGACTCTTGAAAAGCGCTCTTGGGTCTCAGATCAGGCCTCCTCTGGTTCCTCTGAAGGTTGGATCAACCTTGGTGCGTTCCGAACCCGATTGCCGCAATGGAAACGATGAGCCGTTCGGGACGGAATCGCGCGACCCGAGTTTGGTCTTCATTGTGAACGATGAACCAAAGAAATGATTTCCAACGGACATTGAACTGTTTCCTTTGACACTGTCTTGTTCGAGCAGACGAAATGCAGACCTGTGCCTCCATCTTGGCTCGTCTCTCCTCGTCCTCCTTCTGTTTCCGGAAGCGTTCGTTTTCCACCCTCGCGTCGTTGAAGCTCGTGATGAACTGATCGAACATCCCGAAGAACTCGTCCGGCTGGATCTTCTGCGGATCCTCCCCGAACGACTTCACTGACTTCTCGAACTGGAAGCAGAATGTTCAGCTTGGTTGTAAGGACTCGGCGCTTTTGTCTGAACGACAACGTAACATGACTGAAACTTACGCCAACCACACGCACACGCACTCTGTTCAGGAGCTTGGTTCTCAATTCAACGCACGCATACCTTCGTGACACACACGCACATTGTATCCACCTTGTCGAGCAACGCCTCCCCTCCCTAGCTGGGGCACATTGTTGACAAAAGAACCGTCGCGTACGTACACCTCACCCGCACGCACACCTCCTACCCCTCACCCACGCACACCTCACCCGCACGCACACATCTCACACGCACACCTCTCATCACGCACGCACACCTGTACCCCACACACGCACCTTGGTCTTCATCTCTTTGAGCGCGTCCTCCAGCTCGGAGAAGTTGTACGCGGCGACGGTGACGAAGTTTTTCATGACCGTCACGAACTTGTCGGGGCGCCCCCCAGTGGCGTCGCCTCCGCCCGGCAGGTGGCGGTGGTGCTCTAACTCCTTCTCTATGTCGCGCAGCCCCGTGCGCAGCACGTTCACCTCAGACTCGAGCTCCGTCAGACTGCGAACAGAGTAGAGTAGGATAGAGTGGAGTGAGTCAGTGTGTGATTGTGTGCGTGTGATGTGTGCATGTGTGTGTGATGTGCAGTGTGTGATGGAGGTGACAGGGAAACAGGAACAAATGTGTGTGCACATGTGTGTGTGTGTGTAATGTGCACATGTGTGTGTGTGCCAGGCGTGTGTGTCTGTGTGTGTGCGTGTGTGTGTTTAGTGTGTACTCTCTTCGCTTCCGAGCAACATGCATTTCAGGGCTTCAGTTTGTTCTTCCAAAAGGGCGATCTTCTCCTGTTTTCCCCTGCGTCACTTTCCTCCTCGCTGCTTTTTCTCCTCGCTGGCAATCCAGCGCACTCAAGCGCGCATTCAATCTCGCGCGATGCCGCCAGTCTACGACAGACTTCACGCCGCATGCATGCATGCACGCTTCTTCAACAATGACAACACGTATGCAAACACGACTCACTTGACTTTGCTGGCCTTTCGCACATGCGGTAAATCCACCTCCAGGTTCAGCAGATCCGGGAACTTCCTCTCGATGGTCGTCAGCAGGTAGTGGATCAGCGTCACCTTCTTATCGATCGACGACTTGGTGTCCACCATCTTGTTGAGGCTGTTGACCTTGAACCCGAGTGCGCCTGCGCGGTTGCCCCGGTTCATGTAGTTGCCGAAGGCGAGGACCACCTCGAGGATCCGCTTCACCCGCCGGGACCGCGAGATCTCCTTGGAGGCCTCCAGCACGTCTGGAAGAGAGAACACAGAGGCCTCAGGTCTCGCGTCACTCATGGATCACACTGGTGTTGAAGTGGGAGAATGCCCCTCCGAGCAAAGTGTCTCTCTCCCAACACTTTGACAGGATGACCACCGAGTGGACATGCCACTGAGGCTTTTTCACATGGAGTGAGAATAGATCTACCTCCCCAGAATGACAAGGCTGCATGATCCTGGATTCCATCACTCCCCCAGTCAGACACCCAACACATCAGACACGTATCAGAGTCAATGCAGCAAACGCGCTGTGCAGCCGTTGGTGACACACCCGCCTCCATAAAAACGCGTCTGTTCCACATGAGGGCCTTTCTGTTTGGAGTTCTCAGTCTATGTTGATACTCACTCTCGACTTTGGGCTTGCACTCGCTCATGCGCTCAGAGAACTTCTTTTTGTAGAAGAGCGCGTTGAGTTTCTGCTCGTAGTGCGTGATGCGGCTCATCTCGAACAGGAATCGGTCCGCGCGCGCCATCTGGTCGATCTCGTGCTCGTGTTCCCCCAGCAACGCCTTCTCTTCCGGAGTCGGCACGAACTTCAGCAACTGTGATTGGGCGACAAGAAGTCACGTGGTAAGAAGGGATCTGATTGAACGGAAGTTCCTGCAGATGATGGACCTGGACGTAGCGCGGTCCCGCATATTGAGACTCCGGTTCTGTCTGCGTCCAAGAATCAGAGGACCTTGTTCTCGGATGCCACAACAGAACAGCACGGTTGTCCAGGAAGAGTATTCGAGCAAGGGGCGAGAATCGAGAAAGTTTGCACACATCTGCAAGAACGTCTTTTCACCTTCAGCGCAAGTGCACACACGCACACGCACACACACAACAGGCCCATCCTCCCAGTGAGCGACCTCCATACACGCAAACACACACGCACATGCACGCACCTGTTCACACATGTCCTTGGGCAGGTCCTCCTTGGGGTCCATGTTCTTGACGGCCTCGGCGAGGTCTCGGTTGCTCATCTTGAGCTTGGACAGCAGGATGGTGCAGTTCTGCGCACGTCGCCCGTCGATCACAGACAACTCCTTCGGCTTCTCCTGATCCGGGGGAGAAAGAAATATGTCAGCTTTCTCCTGATCCGGGGGAGAAAGAAATACGTCAGTTTCAACGCCGGTTTCACACCGCGTGAGCCAGCGACCAACGCACAGTTTTCACAGTCTTGCGCACTTTGCACAAGCACATGGTTGTGGTTGGGACCTTCCACAAACACAGTGGGTGCTTGGTGCACAAGCTGGGGCAACAGTGTGAACAGACCCTTTGCCTTTGTGAGATCCATTTTGGTGTGCTGTGACCTTGATGTGCGCGTGCGCTGGCGCACCTATTCAGGGGCTGAACTGTTTTCCCGATTCGGCTGAGACCACAGAGAAGCCCCTGCTGCATGCTGGGACCGACGTTGAAAGCGGAAGCGGGGATCGAACCCGGATCGCGCGCTTGACAGCGCAACGCTCTGCCGACACCGCCACGGCGGCGGCGGCGGCGGCGGAAGCAGCACGCAGCGCCCTCTCACCTTGTCCTTCTTGAAGATGTCGCCATCGCTGCCCTCGCGCCGCTGATAGGCGGAGAAGGTGTGTTCGAAGTCGCCCAGGTCGAGCGTGGAGTAGACGCGCGAGTCGTCGATGTCCGTCCACACCGTCCCCGTCACCTTGTTCTGAAGCACCACGAGGCCAACAGAGGTCATCACTGTCGCATGCGCCAGTTCCGCGCACGTTCCCTCGTTCTGACCAAGGATATTTGGCAGCAATTCAACCACCAGATGGAGCCAGTACCAACTGTGCGACGATGAATACGAGGAATTGTGCAGGTCGTTCATGTCCCTCCCTCAAATCAATTTGCCCGATGAAAACTTTACTGCACACTAAACCCTGGGTCAGTCCCCGTCTCTCTCTCACCTCGGTGATTTTGACCCAGGTTTGGTGAGTTTGACCTAGTTTCAGTCAGTTTGACCCAGTTTCAGGCCCTGGTTCCCACTCACCTCGGAGAGCTTGGCCCAGTTGAAGGACTTCATCGGCTGCTGTGGCTTCGGGTTGTTCCTCCTGCGCATAGCGAGGCCGGGGTGACTCATCAGACCTGCAGGCAAACAGAGTTCGCGTCAAAGCAAGTTGAAGGCTGTGAAACACAAACAGAATCCACAAGGCCGAACAAGACGATTCTCAATCAGCTGCAACTTGGAGAAAATTTGACACAGTCAGTCTTCCAACGTTGTAGAGGTGTACTTCCTTGACACTGGTCGTGACGCTGTTTATTGCAACCTTGCGGTGAGATTTTGTTGTTGGCATGCGCATTTTCTGAAGAAGACGTTTCTCAATGCGCTGGTGCTTGGAAACAATTCGACACAAGGAGGACTTTGAGTCACCAACGTTGAACCAGCCACGGAGAGATCTATGCACTTCCTTCACAAAGGTCGTGGCCCTGTCCACTGAGACCCACGGGCCCCTTTTTGGGGGAAATTACAAAAGTGCGCTCACCTGGTCCAACCCCTAACCCGGGTCCGCCTCCGGGCGGCGGGGGCGGAGGCGGCGCCCCGGAGAAGCCCGGCGGGGGAGGCGGCGGCGGCGGCGCGCCGAAGCCCCCGGGCGGGGGCGGGGGCACGGCGGCGGAGCCGGGGAGGGCGCTGCCGGCGGCGGACGCGGCGAAGAGCGCGGCGGCGGCGCTGAAGTTGGCCTTGGCGTCGTCAGGGAGACTGCCCGTCTTGATGGCGTGCTCGAGTTTGAGGCGTTCCGCGCGCTCTGCCTCGATCTGTGGGGAAACGGTGAGTTAACTTTTTTCAAATTGTTTGTTCCTTGATTGCAGACAAATCTTTGTTTTGCACTTTTACGCATTTACGTCTGTTCACGCATCTGTGTGAGTGTGTGTGTATACTGAATGAGTGAGTGAGTGAGTGAGTGAGTGAGTGAGAGAGAGAGAGAGAGAGAGTTTTCCAGATAAAGAGGCACACGGAGAGAGTGACAAAGAAAGAATGAAAGTGAGTGAGTAACTGGTGAGCGAATGAGTGATTGATTGAGTGAGTGTATGTAGTGTGTGTCTGTGGTGTGTGTGTGTGTGTGTGTGTGTGTGTGTGTGAGTATGAGGCGTCTGTGTGTGTGCTGTGGTGTGTGTGTGTGTGGCGTCTGTACGAACCAGTCTCTGTAGCGTCTCGAGCTGCGTCTTCGCCTCCATGTGGCCGAGCGTCTCCTTCTCGAGCTTGGCGCTCATCGACGCCATCGTCTGCTGCAGCTCCTCCTGCGAGACGGGAAAACAGACATGGTCAAAAACACTCATCCAGTGTGTGTGTGTGTGTGTATGTGTGTGTGTTTGTGCATGCGTCTGTTGTAGCTCCTCCTGCAAGACGCCGAGAAACACGTGCACGCGACAAGAAAACCTCCCTCCCCAGTGTGTGTGTACGCATTTCTGTGTGTATACATGCTGGTGTGTGGTGTGCGTCTCCTGCAACACTTCAAGCAAGTTCTCTCTGCTCAGGGTGAAGCCACTGACCAGGGCTTGTGCGTTCGAGTTTCCCAAATCTTGTGGATGCACTTGAGGGAGATCACCTCCCAAACTACCACGGATCTCCGTTGCTAGGTTTGCGGTTGCTCGGTTACCTGTTCCTCCTCCTTGATCTCGCACTCTCGCTCTTTCTTCGCGAGTTTGGACGCGAGCTCGTCGTTCTCCTTCTGCACCTCGCGAATCTTCGTCTGAAACTCCTTTATCTCGTTTTCGTTCGCCAGTCTGCAATCAATCAATCAATCAAGTGATTGATCCCGAAGCGATCTATTTCATTCTGTTGGACTGCATGTTGGGTGAAGGGTTGTTTTGGCTGACACACGTTCGTGAAAACAACGCCAACGTTGGAATCTACACTGTGTGACATTCCAACAAAATTTTGCGACGCCCAAGAAACTTGTCGCACGTTCTTGAGAAGCATTTTGTTTTGATCGCGCACTTTGTTGTCTTCTTTACAGACAAACAAAATCACAAACAGGGTCAACAAACAATCGCTCGGACGCGACGCCGAGGCATGCACAACTGACACACAACCTGAATTTTCCTCAGTACAACAGCCTCTTGGGCTGAACACCGTTGCAGTGACCCGTCATTAACTCCATTCTGAGAAGTGCGCATTGGCAAGGAAGATCGGCGCAAAGAACCTTCTGTGCATTTGTCATTTGTGAGCCAGAAAACAGGGTCCGTAGTTTTTATCCCGAGGTTTTGCTGACTGGACTTTGTTGTCTTGCTGTCCGAAAACAGGAAAATTATCTGACATGACACACCCGCACCACACGAACACACATACACACACGCACACGGTGCTTCACACAACACACACATGGTGCTTCACACACACGCGCACACAACACACATACGCACACACAGTCCTTCACACAAGACATGTACGGTGCTTCACACACACGCGCACGCACCACACACACACACACACACAGTCCTTCACACAACACACGTACGGTGCTTCACACACACACACACACACACAAACACACACACAGTCCTTCACACAACACACACACAGTCCTTCACACAACACACGCACGGTGCTTCACACACACACACACACACACGCACACACACGAGGCTCCCAAACTCACTGCTTGACTATCTTCTTGACGTCGATCTCGAGCGGAGCCACGTCGGGGTCTCCGTCCTTGTTCTGCAGCACGACCATCTGAACGATGCGGTCCACGAGCTGCCACTGTTGCGCTGCCGCTGTCGTGTTGCCCACTGAAATACACCAGGGTGCAGGTGAGCACACATACACACACGCAGAGATCCACACACACGCACATAAACTGCTGCGCCACCGCGCAGTGCAGTGCAAGTTCCTCGGTGTACGCACGCCGCACGCACACATACACCACACACACGCACACACCAGCTGCCACTGCCGCAGTCGTGTTGCCCACTGAAATACACCACGGCGCAGGTGAGCACGCACACATGAGCGTACCCCCATCACACACACACACACAATGCCACGCCGACGCGCAGCTTCCTCGGTGTAGGCGCTGCAGAGGCGGACAAATTACAGGCAGTACATTTCAAGCGAGAAACATGACCCTTTCAAGTTAGCAACCGGATTTTTGCTTATGCCTTCAAGAGACAAGAATAGATCTGGACCGGCGTTCTGTTTTTCAACGAATGTGTGTTTTGAAAAGCGTTTGTTTCAGAAAGAACATCCCAACTGACGGCTACATTTGGAAACTCACCCGGATTTGATAGGAGACTTGTTTTTGACAGTAAAGTGTGAAAGAAAGAGTGGGGGTGTGTATTTTTCAAAACAATCTGGTGCGAAAACTTTGTGTGTGTGTGTGTGTGTGTGTGTGTGTTTTGTGCTTCGCTGTGTGGGAGAGGGCAATGGGGGGAGACAAGACCGACCGACCGACCGAGAGAGAGAGAGAGAGAGTGAGAGAGAGAGAGAGAGAAAGAGAGAGAGAGAGACAGAGAGAGAGACGGAGGGTGAGCCAGTGTGAGTGAGTGTGTGTGTGCTTGTGTATGCGTGTACTCACTGGGCATATGCAAAAAGTGGAACAGAATGGAGGTGAAATGCTGATAGGCCGACGTGAAGTTGAGCTTCTTCTTGAGCAGCTCGAACATGGCGGACGCGCTCTTCGAATCGATGTGGTTCTGAAAACAACAGAAAACGACGTGTTGATCAGCTCTCCTCATCCCCTTGTACTTTCTCAACCACGGTAACCATTTCTTCCTTTCTCCCACCAATTCAAAGCGTTTTTGGTCACACCGAAGACATCTTACAGGGGACGACATTCAAAGGAAGGGTGTATTTTTTCAGGCAAGAAATCCCAAATGTGCAGGGAGAACAGAAAACCCTGGGATTGAAGGGGGCACTTCAAAATGCAAATTTCTTCACCTCTGCACTGCATGAACTTATTGTTTTTCTGTCAGATTACAAAGAGAATGTGCAATTCTTTGAAAATCAAAAGACTGTGGGGGGCGTTGAAGAAGCTCCATTCAGATCGTCTGCATTACGTCATCCGAAAAACACAATTTGACAAGCGATCAATCGGTCCGAGTGAACCGAGATGACAGTTAGACATTGTTGGGAAATTCTTGGCATTTTAATAGTGAATAATTGCTGTGTGTTTAACCCGGAGGCGAAGGGACCTGTCATTGCGCTGTTTATGGAAATAATAGGGAGCTTCAGGCGTAACACAAGTCACGGTATTCGTGTTGCATTCTGAAGCGCTGTGACAACAGTCATTCACGCATGTTGTGCGCATGTTGCGCGTTGTCTTTGGTCACCAATCAAGTTGTCAGAAGACACCAGTGAAGAAACTGCGAGGTGACAAAGCGCTCACTGAATTTCATACACACACACTTCTACACACACACACACACACACACACACACACACACACACACACACACACACACACAGAGGGAGGGGAGAAACAGACTGAGAGAGAGAGGAAAAGGAGACAGAAAGAGAAAACAGCAACATGAACAGACAGACAGACAGGCAGACAGACAGAGACAGACAGACAGACAGTGAGCGACGGTTCAGCAGTGCACGTGGGTGACCCGCGCAGAGCTCCTTCCCTCCCCAGAGACGAGGCGTACATGTCGTGTCTGATGTATGCATGCCTCCGTCTGACACCAGATTTCTGGGGTTACATAGCTGCATGGAGAACATCTCCGATTCGGTCAACTTCTTCTCTCGTCGATTTTGAGAAAATGTCAACAAGTGCAAAGAAAAACATCCAAACCAGACCACGCAGGAGGGTCAGCGCTTGGGCACACCGCAGAAAAGGCCCATATAATTTTGAGACTGAAACTTTTTCTCTGTCAAAATGATGGAGAAACACGGAAGATTTGTCCCTCACTTGTTTACGCCGAAACGTGAACTCAAGAATTCCTAGTGCGAGGACCCCCTAGAGACCAAAAACTGACAATTTTCATACATACACACCGTCCAAGACACAATTTTGATCTTTGGTTCAAACAAATCTGGTCAAATGCGACTCCAAAGGGAACAAAGACGTGTTTTGTGGAGGTTGTCTGAATGCGCGCGACGTCGGGATGGGCCGTTCACAGACGTGCAAGAATTGCGAGACGCCACGTTCACACATGAGGGTTGCGTCACTGCACAAATCAATTGCCTGCAGTTCACACTGCATGCGTCATGCTGCATGTCCCTGCACATGTCAAAGCAGGCGCTGCGTCCTCCGCTTAGAAGCAGTGACCATTGACGTGTGCAGAGACGCCACGCATGACGCACTCTGTGTGAATCCAGCGTCACCATATCGCGACGCCTGACGCATCCCGGTGTGAACTGAGTCGCAGTGTGAACCGGGCTGCGAACAGGAAGCGAATAGCAAAGCGCGCAGGACGGAACCTGACAGGTCTCTTGCGCAAACACAGGTTCCACCTGCCACAATTTCTCTCTCTGACCCTGCACGCCATGTCCCCCAAGTTTCAGTTGTCAATCTTTTCAACAGAAATGCCAAACAAAAATGGAGAGTATGGCATGCCTGTCTCCGTGGGCCATGCATTTGTCGCGTTGGTTTCTAGCCTTTTTGGTGATTTGCGCCGCTACCGGTCGAGCGCGAAGCACTATAGGCATCCTCTTTCAAAAGTATGTCAGCAGCAGTTTCTCTATGAAAATGGTACTCAATTGTGTTCATATTTGG
>JAAUXT010087269.1_pt1 | contig 23209 bp, 24 predicted proteins | sample 7278171 | NCBI WGS metagenome assembly JAAUXT01 (sample SAMN14350112, study PRJNA611818) | marine sediment metagenome | isolation source: surface marine sediment (1.8m) | place: French Polynesia: Moorea | collected 2018-08 | reverse complement strand
CCCTCCTTACAGGACCACCACACCCTCCTTACAGGACCACCACACCCTCCTTGCAGGACCACCACACCCTCCTCACAGGACCACCACACACACCTGACAGGACCACAACACCCTCCTCACATGACCACTACGTGTACCCTCTTCACATAACCACTACACCCTCTTCACAGGACCACTACATCCTCTTCACAGGACCACCACACTTTCCTGACAGGACCACCACACCCTCCTCACAGGACCACCACACCCTCCTCACAGGACCACTGCACCCTCCTCACAGGACCACCACACCCTATCAGTTGGCTTTGCTGAAACTGCAACCCTTGCAAGACCACCACACCCAAAGAGTGGTCACAACCTAAAGAGTACCCGCACCACCAGAACTGCAGCTCAGGGGAAGAATTTTTTTGCGTGTGCAGCCTCGGACCACTCTGCGTGTCTCGCTAATCACCCCAAACGGAAGATCCTGCAGTGCAACAACCGAAATGCTCTTATTTCCAAAAAGGGCAAAATGTGTTTTCATCCCGTCGTGCCGACCCAGTCAAGGGGTCACCTCATTGTTGCGCGTCATATTCGTCAAACCTTGGAGTCCTTCGGGCTACCCACTCCGCACCCAAAAGGGTCCACCGAAACCCCAAGCCCCCCCCCCTCTGCGACCCTAACCCTGGATCCTCTTCACCTTGACATTTTGCGCATCAAATTTGGCAGCGATGACCTCATCATGTACGGATCGCTTTACATAAAAGAAGCGCGCCCCAGTGCGTGATTTAGCCGCATCAGTCTTCAAAAGAGGCAGCGATCAGGCGATCATTTACATCATTTGCCGCGCCATAACGTAAAGCCGTTTTTGAGGCCGTTTGTCTTTGCGCACCGGAAGAACATCCATCCAAAGGATCACGGCTCCCTAGACCCACCGGCGAGGCACGCACTGCATCCGTTTTGTTCAGCTTTACCTCCACACATGTGCCACTGCCAGACCACACTTTTTCCCCTTTCAGGCTGTTTGGGCTCAAAGGGTATTGCACCACAGTGTGACCCACCAAAACAACAGTGGTAGACCCAGCGCAACCAAATCCTGGATCCACCCCTGTGGATGATCCTTTGCTGCACGACAGTCTGTCATTTGAAGCGGAATCCTGGCGTTTTATCATTTGCTCACAAGAAAATGGAGCAAAGGACCAAGGCAGATCCAAGATGGATCCAAAGCTGATCCAGGGTCTGGTCAAGGAGAAGGGCCCACTTCGAACTGCTCTGCCCCGACTTCAATCTGGAGAAATGCGCCTGGTTTGGAGGGCCTTCCGTCGCTGGTCTGCAAGCGGTGCAGGAACGTGGGATGTTCTCCAGCCCGATCAGATGTGCGTCCGCCCTTGGACAAGGAGATAGTGCAGCATTCATGAAGATTTGGGACAGGAACAAGCACCGGCTCACTCAACCAGTGTTGGTAGGGCTGAGGCCGGAGGGGGGGGGAGAATCCAGCATTGAAATGTTTGGCATGCTGAAGTTTCAAAAAAATAACGAGCCTGCGGCACAAAAACAGGCTGTTAAAATGGGGCGGGGCGGGGGGGGGGGTTCTGAGGGGCGAGCCTCAGCGCCCCCCCCGTGGAATCGAATGCGCCCTTGTTATCCCCGACGTCAGAATGTTGGGCCGCAACACTCAAGGGTTTTGTGGCCCTGGATCAGATTAACAGGCCTCGGATCCACAGTGCAGAGGGTCATATTGAACAACTCGACTCACATTTTTGTACCAAATTTGGCCACAACCAAGTTCGGCCTTGACCAAATTCGGTTTGACCTGCCAAGTTCTGATTGACAGGCCAGACAGTGATACTCGTTCTTGACTTTGTTTGAAAAAGAATTGTTTGTTCACGTGAATTGTTCTCTGGTCGCTCACAAAAGTTCTGCAGTGAAATTCAGTCAAATGTGGCGGGAACGGATATTTTCCACGGGTCGCCAAACACGAATCGCTAACAGAGCGCACAATCTGATGACGTCACAGATATTAGTCAACATCACAAGAGACAAAACTCAGCACATTTCAAAACTTTACCATTTTAGTCGGTCAGTTTATCTTTAATCACACAATCATGGACGACAGAACATTCAGTGAGTATTGTGCGAACTTTCCAGACTAAGTTTCTCTGTTGTTATTGGAAACAAGAGGAAAGATCGCGCTTGACATTTGAGCGATAATATGGGTTCACTTCCTTCATGGAGATGGAGTTGAACAGGGTGTTTTGCTCCTTTGGTTGTTGTTTCCGTGAAATCCACCCCACTCTGCACTTTGTGTAAGGGCAGAGAACACTGACTTACTTTTGCCCCCACCAACTGGCTCGAATGAGGCCTGCCAAGTTTGACAAAACGAAAACACAAAACTCACTTGACAGTTCAATTTCGAGGGGGATTGGCGAATTTGATATTTCTGTGGGAGCTGAGTCGGATGGGTGTTTGTGTGCGTGTGTGAGTGCCTGCTCTGTTGGATCCGCCCCATGTCAGCATTTGATGTTGGGCAATTCGTGCGTTTCATGTGCACTGACGCGGACAGTTTGTCCCTCATTAATTTTCTGAGCCAGAGATCAATGATCCTTTGAGGGACAGAAGTCTTTGTTTTCTGTGCAGCAGATCCAAAGTAAAATGTTGTTTGACAGTTGCCAACGCAGCAACGTTGCACGAAGAAATGGCAGAAAAAAACTCGCTCCAAACAACAAGCGTTTCTGTTTCATGTCCGAATTTGAGACCAGGCCCGTCCTTCGGAGTGAGCCTGTGCTGTGCACTTCGGTGACGCGACCAATCTGGGTCACGATTTCTCTGTTGCTAGAGCGTGTGCCAAACTCACACTCTTGCACTGATCACGTCTGTTCAGGAAGAAGCCAGAACTATCTTTCTGTAGAAAATAATTCTGACACTCCAAAGTGTGTCAGAAGTTCACTCTTGCCACTCCAGACTCAAAATTTTCACTTCAGTCTCCAGCGAAACATTTCAACTGTCAAGACACACAGATCCAAACAGTCTGTCGTGGCAAGAGCACGAAGAGCGGACACGCTTCGGCGTGTTAGACTGCAAAATCTGCCGACGAACCATGATGTTTGTCTGATGAACACATGGTTGCTTTTCAGACATGATCTTCGAGCTGAAGATGAACAAGAAGCAGCTGGAGAGGATGGCGAAGAAAGCAGAGAAGGAGGAGAAGAAGGAGCAGGCCAACGTGCGCAAGGTGAGAGAGAAGGAGAAAGAGGAGCGAGCCTTGCGTGAGCTTGTGAATCTGTCCATCCACCAGAAGAGCGTTTCAAGAACATTTCGTTGCATCCATTGGCCCTCAAGTGAGCGCAGTGAAATGAACATCGCAAAGAGCAAAATTCGCTGGGTTTTAAAGCAAGTAGCAAGTTCAATTGACAAAGCGTCGTTTGGTGTGTCCAGCACAGCGCAAGATATATATATGTACATTGCTGACAAGTGCAACAAGGAGGCAAAGCCACAACGCAGTTGTCCCAATTCGACAACGGATTTTGTGTGCGTGTGTGCACGCGTATACGCGTGCGTGTGTCCAGTTGGCTGCGACCGTGCAGAAGGTACGCGTGTGCTTGTCTGTATATCAGCATGTGTCGCCCTGTCCGCTTGGGACCATGAGCGCATGCGTGTGTTTTGTCTGTAGGAGAACTGTATCTGTTGCTTGTTTCCACAGCAACTGGCGGATAAACGCATCGAGTCTGCGCGTGTGTACGCGGAGAACGCGATACGGAAGAAGAACGAGGGGCTGCAGTACCTGCGTTTCGCTGCGCGCGTGGACGCCGTGATCTCGCGCGTCCAGTCCGCCGCCACCATGCAGAAGGTGTGTGTGTGTGTGTGTGTGTGTGTGTGTGTGTGTGTGTGTGGTGCTACAGCCAGCATTGGCCACACGCAAGGTAAAGTCGGTTGCGACCTTGCCATTTGTGAGTGTGCGTGTGTGTGTGTGTGTGTCAGCGCACACATTGTGTGTGTGTGTGTGTGTGTGTGTGTGTGTGTGTGTGTGTGTGTGAGCGCTCACAAAGTGTGTGTGTGTGTGTGTGTGTGTGTTTCAGTCAGCATTGGCCACACGCAAGGTGTAGTCGGTTGCGACCTTGCCATTTGTGTGAGTGTGCGTGTGTGTGTGTGTGTGTGTCAGCGCACACATTGTGTGTGTGTGTGTCAGCGCGCACGTTGTGTGTGTGTGTCTGTGTCTGTGTGTGTGTGTAAGAAGTGTTCCGGCGCAATCGTAACTGTATCGCAGATGGTGAGTGAAACTGCAGGACCAACACTCATTCACGTAAAAAACAATCACGGGTAGAGTCTGAAAGGCGGGATAAAATTTGATAATACCAATGGCCCAAGAATCCCAAGAATTCATCACTGATACTTGACAGCTATTTTTGTTCCATTTTGAGCCCGATGTTGGTGTGTGTGTGTGGCGGGGGGGGGGGTGCGCACGGCGCGTGTCAAGACGTGGAGATGTTCTTGTTTCACAGGTGACGAAGCACATGGAGGGCGTCACCAAGACGATGAGTAAGATCATGAAGACGATGGACCTCGAGAAGACGGACAAGACGATGCAAGAGTTCGAGAAGCAGTTCGAGCAGCTCGACGTGCTCACCTCGGTATGTGTGTGCGTGTGTGTGTGTGTCTGTGGGAGAGAGAGAGAGAGAGAGAGAGAGAGAGAGAGAGGTATATGTGCACGTACCATCAGCTCACCTCGTTCAGTGTGCGTGTGTGTGAGGTATTCGTGCACCAGCTCACTGCATTACGCTGACGCGCTGTGTGTTTCCCTTTTTCAGACGGTAGAGAGCAGCATGAGCGACGCGACGACGCTGTCGACGCCTCAGGATCAGGTGGAGGCGCTGATCCGCCAGGTGGCAGCGGAGAACGACCTGCACATCGAGGACCAGCTGGCCGACCTCAATCCGGCGGCAGGGTCGCTGCGCGCAGGCGCGTCGGCCGAGCCGGCGAGCAAGGAGGACGCGCTCGAGCGGAGGTGAGGGGGAGGGGTGGGGAGGATGGGTGGGTGGTGTGGGAGGGTGGGCTGGGTAAGGAAGGGGTGGGGTGGGGTTGGAGGAGGGGTACTGCTGCCCGCCCCAGCAAGGAAGGAGGGTGCGCTGGAGGAGAGAGAGGCGTGTGGGAGGGGTGTGTTTGGCGAAAAAGAGGGGCTGAGTGACAGTAGAAGGGTGTGCGGAGTGCGGTCAGGAGGGGAGGGTGCAGGAGAAAGGAGTGGGTTGTGCTCCGGTGGAAACTTCGCTGGGATGAGCGTGGGCAAGAATGAAATAGAGAAGCAAGAAGAGGAGGCACGGAGGTGCACGGTGAGGTGGGTGGGGAGACGTGGAAGAGGAATGCGCAGGAGGGTTGATCAGCCACACCAGACGAAGTGTCGTTCGAAAACAATCCCCATTTGGGAGGGAGGGCATGCAGGTCTTTTTTCCAGGGTGTGGTATTCAGGCTCTACTTGTACGGTTTCAGGTTGGCGCAGCTTCGAAGTTGAGGCGCTTCGTTTGTGACGGGTTTGTGCGTTGCTGCTGGGAGTGGAAGAACAACTGTGTGAGACTGGAGAAAGCAACATGTCATCAAATCCAGCAGAACAGCGCACGATGCAAGACTTCTTTCATTGGACGCCTGGATTTTACACACCATCGTGATTGGCTGCAATGGAGATCGTCACGTGGTTTAGTATGTGTGGAGTGCAGAGCCGGATCTTTGATTTGTCTGGTGAAGGGGGCAACCCCTTGTGGGGGGGGGAGGGGATCACAACTGGTAAAATGGCTCGTGGGTCTGGTCTTACTGTGTGCCTTTCGGCGCAACACTGCAGGGGGCAGGTGTGGGGTGGGCAGCGGGGGCCGAGGGGGTGGGGCGCTGGAACAGCTTCCCCTGAAGGTTGGAGGGGGGGGGGGCACGGCTTCGGTCCACCTTGGTCACGCAGCATTGTTTGTGCCCATACCCGAGTCTGTTATGAAATCTGGAGTCTTTCAAATTGTCTGGTGTTGAGGACTACTTTTGAGAAACGGAGCTTGATCCAGTTTCCAACGTTACAGATGAATCGTTCTGGATATTTCGTCCTGGAGACTTCAGCCCTGTGATACTTCAAGTTTCTTTCAGTCTGTTTCTGGGAGGTGGCGTTCGTGTTGATTGAGGAAGTCCAGACTTGTGAGGGTGATACTGGTATGAAAACCACTGTGTGTGCCGCATTCAAAACGGAGTTGCGAAAGTTCCGACTGGTTGTTGCCATGCGACAAAACCACATGTTGGCTGAATGTTAAAGTTGTTTGTTGCATGTGACGCAAGCCTTGAGAGTAACGTATGCGTGCGTGCGTGCGTGTGTGTGTGTGTGAGTGCATCATCTAGCGGGAGTTTACGCCGCGTATGAAATGTTTTTGTCAGTCGCAGAAGAGTGTTCGCGCGTGCGCGCGTTTCTGTGCGCGTACGTACGCGTGTGCGTCCTTTCTGTGCGCGTGCGCACGCACCTATCATCTGAGTGAGCCTGCGTACGTGCGGTGTCCAGCCAAGTGTGCTTTGTATTCTTCGTAGACTTTGCCTCATTTACCCGATTTGTTGCGCCGAATGCGCGAAATTGGGTTGGTGTGCCTAATTCGCTCCATGTTGTTTCCTATTTCTCAACTGATTCTGGTATTGGCTTCAGGGATTTCTTTTCCAGTGGGCAATGAGTCAAAAAACGCGCAGTTCCAGGTCATTCTTGGTGGTGCTTTCAAATCTGCTAGTCCCTTTTCGCCTTGCTTCGCGCAGTGATTGTTGTTGGACAGTTTTGTGACGTCACAGACGTGTATGACTCGTACGTAATGGCTGAAACGCAATCACTGAAGAATCTACGCAACAGAAACGGTGATGCAGATATTCGCAGAGAATTTCAAAAAGTGATTTCAACTATACGCTCTGAATAAAACACAGACAGTTGAATTGTGATGATAAATACGTTTTATTCACAGTAGGCGCGCTCGTTGGCGTGATGCTGCACGTGCGCATTCGTTTCGTCCGTGCCCTGGGAGCACGCCCCAGGTGCGCCAGATGGAGAGGTTGGTTGAGCAGTGAGCACACACAGAGGCACGCCAAGCGAACGCGTTTCATTGCACTGACACCTTTTCCGCAAAAAGCGCGACCATCTTGAACTTCGCTGTGCAGGAAAATGTTCGTCTCATCGCAAGCATACTGCACACATTTTGCGAAGCATTGGACCAGTAAAAGCTGCGAACTGCGTTGTAAACACTGGTTGAGCCAAAGTTCGTTGCGCCAAACACAGAAGTGAAAAGCTCAAACCTAGAACAGAACACTAGTTTGGTCAGCGGTGACCAAACAATGATTTTATTTTTTTTTTCAAAACCCTCGCAAACAAATGGGAACGAGAGACCGTGCAGAGTGTCACTTTCGCGCGCACGACCCGTCACAAAATACACGCATTTCATTCAGTCTGCTTTCGAACACTGATTATTCTGTGTTGGACTTGTGGACGCACGCGCTGGACCAGAGCGGGTGCCGCGGAGATGTTGGGCTGGTTCAGGGCGAACCCAGGACTTTGTCATGGTGGGGGTCCGGCAAAATGGGACACAACGCGCATGCGCATTTGACAAAGCTGACACACGAAAATGACCAAAAAATACCTATTTGGGACGTACGTCTTTTGATGGGGGTTGGGTGCTCCCACCCCTGGATCCACCCTTTGGCTGTGCAATGACTTTCACAACAATACTCAGCACAAACACACAAGACAACACTCTTCACACGTTCCTTCCTCGTGAGACAAGCAGAGTCTTTTTCTCGGGCACAAATCCGCCAAAAACACGAGTCTTCATATGGACAAGGCGATAAAAGGTCTGTTTTCCACCCTTCACTCTTCGGCCGCCATGTTGGTGATCTGGTTGTCAACGAAACGGAGGTAGCGCGTGCCCAGGTAGAGGAAGACGCCACCGGAAGCGAGCCCGACCGCCGTGCGCAGACCTGCGTGCGCAGGCAATATGGCCGCCTTGGTCGTCGCCCAGAACAACAGCGTTCCGAAGTTGAACAACACGGCACCTGAAGAGAAGAAACTCCCCACAATACAATTTTTGAACAGAGAATTGAACACATAGACCACACACAATTTATTTTCTTTCTCCACAACTTGAATCTCCCCCCGCCCCCCACGAAGAGGGATCCAAAAGCACGGGTACAAATGTCAAAGAATAAGATGAATCAAAATTTTTTGAATGAGTGAATCAATGAATGAAGAAATGAATGAATGAATGAATGAATGAATGAAGAAATGAATGAATGAAACGGAACGCGCACGTACCGAAGACACTGTAGGTGACCCGCCAGGGGGTGCTGGCGTGGCTCATGTGCTTCCGGCTGAACAGGTAGAGGCCGACGCCCAGGTGCGCGTTGAACCACAGCGCATTCGAGACCACGTGGTCGAAGGGCGAGCACAGCCTGCAGCCAATCAGAAACGTCAACACACGTGGTTGGTTGGTTGTCAAGCTCGCGTGGGACTCATTCAATTTTTCACTCAGATTTACACACACGCACGCAAGTACGAATGCTTCTGCACACTTCCCTTCAAAGAACATACACACACGCACACGCACACACACGCACACACACACACACACACACACACACACACACACAGCAGCGTGGCGCGCTAGCCGCGTAGACATACACGCACGGAAACTTCTTCTGCTCAACTCTTCCTGACCTCCCGACCTGGAAACGTGGTGACAAAACACTTGACACACTTCTTCGCAGCACCTTTCTGCATTCATTGAAAACAATTATCGGTAGACATTTTCCGTACAGAAATTTGAGGAAACCCCATTTAGCTTTGTGGAAAAAAAAACAATTGTCAGCTTTCTGAAACACTCGAAGCACAGATCAAATGTCTCTGCATCAGACCCATTTTCAGCAAAGGTATCACCTCCACAATCTCTGCCAACAATGTGAACCAAAATGCGTCTGTATTTAGGTTTGGTGAATTCAGGTTTTCTGGTGTTGGCCTCAGATATTTGGAGATGCTTCTGTGCTGCTGATACCACAATGTTCTCTCTGATTCCCAAAGATAAAATTTCCTCAGGTGCCCAAAAGTATTGGCACCAGCACATCAAAGTGTTTTCAAAGTTTCACCTGCTGATGATGCCCACCAAAATTGTTGAATTGAAAAAAATTCTCATCACCCTCTGCATCAGGTCAAATCTGTTCAAAAACTTTTCAAGGAGAGACCCATCATTGGTGAAATTAAACCAAAGGATTGAGTATCAACCTCCAGAAGCTTCTGCAAGAGGTTGTCATATTTTGTATGTTGAGGTAAAACAAGTTTCTGGTGAATTTTCTTCCTCATACAAAAAGTATCTTTCTTTGAACAAACCAGGAAGTGACCCACACGATCAATTGTTTCACTACAAGCAATGTGACATCAGACAAGTTTGGTCATTCAGAATTCACAAGGATTTGGCCCTCAACTTGACATTCCAAGCAATACATATTCTGGGCAACTGCCACCAAGGCAATGTTCTTGTTTTTGACACACAAAACCCCAGGCAAAATTTTAGGTTTTGTGGACAGTATGACAAGTTCACATTGTATCCAGCATTTTCCGGGATTTCAATTGAGATTTACATTCATACTTTCACTGAAGTTGATTTTGTGACAGAAGCATCATTTTCTTTGCTTGACAGAAACATAATTCAAAGTACAAACACAAATGAAAGCCCCGTTTCACTATTAGAGCCCTTCAAATCATACCTCGTCAGCGAAAAAAGATCCGTGCTTCTTTTCAGGTTGAAAGTCAAGAAAATTTTCATCCTCTGTTTTGAACAAACAGCATCACACAGAAATGCCTTTGTTTTTGACGGACCCAATGAACAATTCAGAACTTTAAAGTTTGAAAATAACTCCACCACCACTTCAACTTTTCAGTGTGTTTTGCTACTGGTCATGCAAAACCAGAAAAGAATGTTTGTGAACTATTCATCAAAGTTGGCACCAAGTGCTCATCAAAAACATCTGTCAAAGAATGAAACATACCAACTTGATTTTACCACCAAGCAAAGCAATGCAATGATGCAACTATTCAAACTGAACACACATTTTCCTTTTCACCTCAACCTGACTGTGAATATATTTGTATTTCAAGGAGAAACCAGGCAAGACTGTAGATTTGGGGGAATGGTGTTTACAGAAGCTGTCAATGGGAACTTCAGGGAATATCCAGTTCTGTGTCAATCTGAGGATCAAAGAAAAGCTCAGCAGAGAAGTTTCTATTCCACCCAATCTTCCATTTATGTTGTCATTTTTTGGTATAAAAACTTCAGTGCCATGGACATATCTCTGAACATTTCCCAAACAGCATGCACTCCAGTGCGAGTGTGTGAATGCACTTACTTTTCACTGTGCATCTTGAACTTCTTTCAGCCGAGAATCAGAACCAAACTTGGGTCTGAATCATGTCACAATTATTTGAATGAAGTTTCACTTCTGACCAACAATTCTCTGAACTTCAGGCAAGACCGGACTTTTTGGAGCATCCCGCTCAGGTTCTCAATCCCAAACACATGTTTCATTCTGCAACTCATCAGAAACAGCAGCAAAGTTACTGACCAAATTTTAGCTGAGTATGAGGCCACCAACTGTTATTTCCTGTTTGCACCACTTCCTTTGAACAGGTTGGATGTTCAGTACAACTACACTGTGAGGGGAGATTCAGAACTCACAGAGAGTGTCAGAAAATATTTTAAACATGCTTTCAGCTGTAAAAACACAGAAGTGAAATTGTTTGGAAATGCAGAAAGTATTTGTCATGCAGAGGTTCAAAGCGTCACCAAATGCAAGAAAGGAGTCACTGGTAAAAAGTATGATGCACAGAAATCATACATTTCATCCTGTTTATCCTATTTTCATAAACAGCAATATCTCCTCACTGCTGCAGTCAAACCTCCTATTGACCAATTTTCAATGTACATCTCTGTTGTGAGACACATTGTGACAATGAGCTGGGTTGAAATGGCCATCTTCCCCACCAAAACAGGAAATGAGAAATCTTTCAGTCATGATCTCCCAATTTTGTACCTGGGGTCTGGCATGAATTCTGGAAACATTCCTGTCAAATCTGAAACGGCGTTAAAATTTGATTTACTCAGAGGCACTTCTTCCCGCCTTCTTCAAATCCGCGCACAGACCACGTGTCTGCAGACCCATGTGCTCAGATGGTGCTGCTCCAACTGTTTTGGCAAACACAAACGGACAAAGTATCTGTCTTTGCCTTGTAAACTGAAAAGACTCAGTTACTTTAATGAAGACCAATATTCAGTGTATTTGCGTTTTGGTCAAAAGTATGTTGAATTTTGCAAGGAGCTGGGGGCCAAGAAACCCCCAGTTTGCCGAAGGAAAGTCCGACGCTCAGTGGTCAGAAACATATACCAATATTTGCAAGGTGAAACACCCACTATATCTGTGTCATCAGTGCCAGATCCTTTTCAGGACTTCAAATATCTGCAGCACAGAAAACCACATTCACAACCATGTTCTGTTTCACTGGACAGTGCTGTTTCATGCAAAAAGTTCACTGTCAGCTATGACGTGCATCAAAAAACAACAAAACATTATCTGTTGTTTGAAGCCTTACCTAAAATGACCAATGATATGATTTTCAGACACATTTCTCCAAAACACAGGGAGACAGCATACAAACAGCTAAAATCATGGAGTGAAGTTGTCAAGATTTGTAGGCTGTTTGGGGCAGCACTACCATATTTTACAAGTTCCAAACAACAAGCTCACTTCATTGCTTTGTTCAAGTTTGCACCAGACCTGCATCCTTTGCAAGCTATTTTCATTGGTCTAACTTTCACAGCAGAAAACCAGGTACTACATCATTTCAGCGGAAGAAAATACATGAAAAAGAAAAGTATCTTGAGGGCACAAGTTGAAATTCATGGCTCATAAACCTTTTCATCTTATTTTTATCACTTTTTGCAGAGCCATGTGATGTGGGAAAATGGATCACCCTTTTCTATTTCTCACTTCAGAAATCCCAACTTCAAACAAGCAATTCGAGCTGAATACAAATACACCTTTTTTTCTCCATTTAAGTTTGATAGAAGCACCAAAAAGTTATTTCCACACAGAATATTTTCCAAGACATGCACACTTTTGGTATTGAACAACTTGTTGGAACCAAACTGGATGTTTCTTGCCTGCAATGACAAACGTATGAACAGCTATTTTTGTGTGAAAGAAGAAGTCAAGAACAACTCACAAAATTATGAAAAAAATTACAGGACTGTTGAAGCCAAAAAGGATTGCCCCTCAACACACGTGAGAATGGACAAAAAGTGTTACTCCTTCCTTTGGTATAATCTGACAGAAACTGATGCTGATGCTCTGAGGAGAGTCTGTCATCCCCATTCAGCTCTTTCAACAGCAAGCCTGCATTTCTTGCAGCCAATATTCAATGCCGTATCCAATGCATTTCCTGATATTTTGTTGAATGGCATGAGTGGTAATTTTAAGGCAATTCACAGCAAACTTTTCACCATCCAGACAAGCAGAACTGAAACCACACATCCACCTTCCCAGGGATTGGTGTTTTGCCAGAGGCCCTTGTTCAAGGTGAACACAAAGGGAATCCACATTTATGCTTGCAAACTGGGTGGCTTCGTTTCTATTCTTCACAAGTGTGATGGAGAAATAGATTGCCCCAATGATGCGTCAGATGAAATGTTGTGCAATTGCACAAGCTCAACACAGAGGGTCTCTGACTCTGTGCTGAACAGGTGTGCAGCAAAAGGACATTGCCCATCTCTTTTTTATATGGCAAAGGATCACACTTGTCACAAATACTTTGCTGAAAACAAATCTGTTTCAATACCTCGCACACCAACCCAGCTAACCGTCAGATGTCCTTCCTTTGTTTTCGACAAAATCAAAGTGAAGATGCAACACATTTCCAAAGAACTTGTGGATGACTTGGTTGCTGATTGTGGACCACACGCTGAAGATGAACCAATTCTGCTTTCCCTTCTTCTGAACAACACTCAAGTACCTTGTGAAAACCCAAGTGACTTGCCATGTCTTCAGGGTCATCCAAAGTGTTATAACATTTCAAACATTTGCATTTTTGAACTGGATACCTTGAACCACCTCACACCTTGTAGAAATGGTGGCCACATGGATCAGTGTGAAATGTTTCAATGCAATGCCAGGTACAAGTGTGAATCATCATATTGTATTCCATGGTCCTACCTATGTAATGGTAGATGGGACTGTCCTCATGGAGAGGAAGAATATTACCAGCCTGTTTGTGGAGACAATAATTTGTGTTCACACATGTACAAGTGCAAAAATGTTGAAAAACTTTGCATACACATGAGCAGTGTTTGTGATGGGAAGATAGATTGTCACCTGAAGGATGATGAAGATGTTTGTCAATTTAAAAGTGCAGTTTGCCCTGAAAATTGTTCCTGCATGTTGCAAGCTGTGAAGTGTGTCAATTTCTTGGAAACAAACAAAATTACTTGTTTTTCCCTTTTGTCCATTTCCATCACCAAATCTGACTTGCAAAACAGCTGGAAAATATTTGGATTGAAATTTTCAGAAGCGTTGTTCTTGCAGTTTACAGACAATAACATTTCAAATGTGTGTGGACACAAACTACCTTCAAAATTATTGTCTTTCACTGTAAACAACAACAAGATTGTCTATCTTGTTTCTGAATGTTTTCAATCTTTGCTACACCTCAGGGAGCTGCAGCTCATTCAAAATCTTTTGGGAAACATTCACTACAGAGCATTTGCAAACCTGAAAACCTTAAAGATGCTGGACATGTCTAACAATCCATTCACACATTTACCTGAAAAGCTGTTCACCTCCAATACTTTGTTGGTTTGGCTCTCAATCAACAATGTCACTTTTTCATGTTTGCCACAGAATATTTTTCAGGAGGTAGAAATCAGATATATTGGGTCGACAGATCATCATGTTTGTTGTGTTTCACCCTCAAATTCAATATGTCCAGCTGTCAAACCGTGGCATATTCCGTGCTCTGAACTTTTACCTGACGTAAAGATGCAAGTATTTTTTGTTGTCCTTTCCCTTTCAATTTTTTCCTTGAACATTTTCTCTTTGCTCCTGCATTCACTCTCTTGGAAATCTAACCAAGCATTTGTTTCTATTGTTGTTCCACTAAATATGGCAGACTTGCTCAGTTTTGGGTATTTCACCATCATCTGGGCATCACACATGTTTTACAAGGCTAGGTTTCTCTTTCATGAGAAGTTGTGGAGAGAAACCTCATTTTGCTTCACAGCTTTTGGTACCATCTTTAGCTTTTCATTACTTACCCAGATGTTGTTGACCCTTTTGTCTTTGTCAAGGCTCATGGTTGTTGTCACACCTGTGGATTCAAACTTCAAGCAATTTTCCTTTGTTCTCAGACTGGTGTTAACTGTTGTAACAGCATCAATTTCAGCAAGTGTTGGAACAACAATTGTGACTCAGTTCACCATTGATAGACTGCCATTTAGTTTATGCCTTCCATTCGTAGATCCAACAAATTCCAGCATTGTGATAAAATTTATTGCTTTGTTTACAACTTCTTCTCAATTTACTGTGACAATTGCCATATTATTCATGCACATCCTTCTGATTATCAAGGTCCTTCAGTCCAAAAAGAATGTTCAGAACTCCAAGCAAAACGAATCCAACGCTTGGTTGACAGTTCAACTTGTGTTGATGACAACAAGCAACATCTTGTGTTGGCTTCCTACAGGTGGAATTTATGTTGCTGCCTTGTGTTTGAGAAGATATCCACCAAAACTTATCGTTTGGGCAACTGTGGTTATTTTACCCCTGAATTCCATTTGTAATCCTGTTCTGTTCTGCGTCTTTGCCATCAGAAAATGTGTGAGGGCAAGACAGATAAAACAGTGATTTCTTTGTCACAATAATTTTGAATGAGCGGATTTGCACTGCTTTCAGTGAAACAGAGTCCGTGTCACCTCCAATTCATTGATGTGGCGGGACATTGCTTCTCTTTGTGGGGCCACCGCAGTATTTTTCAACTGGTGTGCGCTTGTTCATTCCTGAGGAAGAACCCTGTTGACCAGGTTCAGTTGTGAACTTACATACAAGCAAGAGACACATCTGATCTGTTGGACACAGGGCACAGGATCCTTGAAATAAAACGTCAATCAAGTGATTCTTTATCCACTCGCATGTTTTCTTTTCATTTTCACGCAAGCTGTCAAGAAAGACAATGTCCTTCACACCATCACAAATGCACCAGTATTCGAACAACTTCACTTCACGACAGTTTTCGACAATTCTTACCTTTTAAATCCACGTGGATTCATAATATTGGTAGAAAACAAGACATTGCTGGCCGCTCCGGCGATTGGGATGTACCTAAAGCAAATAGTTCGCTGAAATTTACAGTCACCTTGCCGGCTTTCACTGGGCGCCGCCATCTTGAATTATAGCCTCAAGTCTTCAAAATTTTACGATACGAACCACTGTGTGAGTTAAACAGTAAAAAGCTTCAGTTCATGATTTAGTAACAATTTGTTAGAGCACAATAATCATACAGGGGAAATACGCCACAAAATTGACACATTTACTTTACCACAAAAGCTTCGAGACTCCGTGACGTCACATGACTGGAAAAAACATGGCGGAACAGGAGGTTTGGTTTTCCTGATCTGGGCGATATTTTTCTCTCGAAAGGGGAACGTTTGAGGATATTTTGGATCATTTGACCGTGCACAGCGGATATAAAAGTGAGGAGGATGGCTCGAAGGTCGCGGAGGGATACGACGGAGGTCAGCTGTGTCATAAAGTACCTGGTCTTCGGCTTTAATATCATTTTCTGGGTGAGTGATTTTCCTGCCCTTTCTCTCCTGTCACGACTTGAACGTTTTCTTGGTGCCGTAAATCGACTCACGTCAGGGTGATCTGACTGAGTGATTCGGAACGTGCCGGTATGTGGCAGCATCAGAACGTTGAATATTTTTTTGTCTGAGCCAAATTGGCGGACACTGACAACCTCGCGGCTGACGAATTTGGATTGAATGAATTTTGAATCGACATCAAATTGAATCAACAGGCCTTTTTACTCTTTGTGGAGCAGAGCTCTGTGCCACAGGTCGACCACATACATACACACACACACACACACACACACACACACACACACACACACACACACACACACACACACACACGAAGCGTGCAGATTGTCACTGACCCTGGGAAATTTCCCGTCGGTGTTGTGCAGACAGAAATCCGTCGCTTCCCGTGTCCCTTCACAGAAAACACTCGCCAAGATCAAAGTTGCATGGAACAGGCCACGGTCTGAGCAAGCCCCCCCCCCCCCCGACTCCAATGGTCAGACGGACTCCGAATCTTTCACTGAAATACAGTTTCTCCCTTCATTCTTCACTCACCCTTCTTTCTTCCCTCTTATCTTCAGATCCTGGGAGGACTGCTCCTGGCTGCCGGACTCTGGGCCTGGACGGAGAAGGACATGTTCAACAACATCTCTCGGTTGACGCACGTGCCGCTCGATCCCGCCCTCTGGTGAGTAAATTTAACCCGTTCTGTTCGGTCGTGATCACACCGGACGCGGTGCGTCGCGGTAAGACGCGTTCGCCGCTGCTGTATTCGGCGACGGAAACAATGACGCGTCCAGCATGTGAACTGTACGCTGGTTGACGTTGAGGTCACGTGAAGTTGTGACGTCATGAACCTCGGTGACACCAGACATCACGTTGCTTGGTTTGACGTCACGCTACCTTGGTGACACTCTTCACATTGTTCGGAGACGTTGCGACGTCCCATTGCTCAGTTCGAAATTGCCCCTGTCGCGTGACGTCACGTTTTCCAGGGACTTTGTGTTGCTCGGGGAAGCTGTGATGTCACGTTGCTCAGTATGACGTCACGTTGCCATGGTTGCAGGTTCATCATCGTCGGAGGCGTCGTCTTCATCCTCGGGTTCATCGGCTGCGTCGGGGCGCTGCGGGAGAACACCGTCCTGCTGCTCGTCGTGAGTAGTGTCTGTCTGTCTGTCTGTCTGTCTGTCAGCACTGGATACAAACGTGTCCAGGTGCAGTCAGGCGTGGCCTGATGTCCCAGTCAAGCTGCCGAGATGCACAAAAAAATTCGGTCTTGACCCCCAGAACCCAAAAGAACAACTCATCAGGGCTCACTAGTACTCAGGGACAGTTGCACTTTGGGTGAAAAAGCGTTCACACTCCACTCACCCGCTCCTTGGCAGTGGGCTGTCACGCCTGCAATTTCAGTCCCCCCAATACTGTTGGTGCCAGGGCCGTTTCACACCGTGACGCGTTCTTGTTTGTGACGTGTCGCCCCTGTATTTTCAGTACTGCCTCATCCTCGGCATCATCTTCGCCGGAGAACTCATCATCGGCATCTTGGCGTTCGCCTACAAGTCCTGGGTACGTGAGATTTTCGTTGTGCTTTCTGCGGGCACAGCGTAGAGCGAGTTTAAGTGCCCTGCGTGCCACATCGACATGTACAAGAGTATTCGTTTTTCTGTCACCTGAGAGCACGCCCAAAGATCACCAGTTGAGGGTGCACAAAACACACTCGAGGAAATGACATTGTCCGCGGGGCGCACTGCGCCAATATTCGCAAGACGCGCGTTGATGTCGGGTGCTGCCTGTTAGCAAGGTCTGGAGGCTCCTTACCCGTGTCTTGCCACAACGTGGCACCGGGTTCACACTGGTTGCGTTGTGTGCGCACGCCTGTGGAAGCTCCCAAGCGTCAACGACGCATCCAGGCAACACACACATATATACACACACACACACACACACACACACACACACACACACACCAAACATTGGAACACTGAAGAACTCAAACGCGAGACTTGTTCACACAGGACGCGGCGTACGTTGCGTTCCTGACCACATCGGATGCGTCACAAATTACAAGCGTCTCCAAGTCAAAGAAGAGGAGACGTAGAGCCTAGCACGCGCAGACTTGAACACCGTCGCCATGCTTGGCGCACCCTGCGTAAACGTCCGTTTTGTGCTCCGAACGGCTGGGTCTTTATGGTTTTGTGGCTGTGAATTGTCTTTGGCCAGGCAGATCTAAAACAAAGAAAGCAGAGCACACGGATACCAGGGGCGGATCCAGGGTTTGGTGCAGAGGTCACACCTTGGCGAGAGGCCCAATGCAAAAACATTTGTTGCATTTGCGTTGCATTTGTTTTCCGGGGGATGGCAATTGTTTTCTGACGGGTGGCAAGAGGGAGCCTCTGACCCCTCACGGATAGTCTACTGGGGAAACTTTACGCTTGCGGTGTGAAAACTCAAGATCGGAAAATGAACCTCGTTTTGAGGTCCGAGGGGAGGGTGTCACCCCCTCCCCCGAGGGGGGGTGACACCCTCCCCCACCCCTCGTCTGGACCCGCCCCTGGGGCACTGAAGGCGTTGATCAGACGTCGCCCGGCGGACTGACACTGTGTTTGCCCAACAAGCGAAGCGTCCCGATCGCTGCTCCAATATTGACACTGGGAAACTGCTCAGTGAGGCCGGGTTCACACTGGTGGCGTGGAGTGTTGTTGTGTGGGGCAGGCTGGGATTCACAACTGTAGGTGCGGTGCGTTGCATTGCTGTGTGAGGCAGGCCGTGTTCGCACTGGAGGCGTCTTGTGTTGTGCAGGTGTGTGAGTTTTGTGGGCTTCACACTGCAAGTGCAGTGCGTTGATGTGAGAGTCAGGCTGATATTCGCAATCCTGGCATGCCCTTCGTCGCTGTGTGATGAGCACAGTGCGCTGATAGCGTCACGCGTTGCATCTACGCTCGCAGCCGTACAGCGTCCGTTGACTGGCGCAGGGACGCAGCGTCCGACACATCGAGTGTGAATCTGACCCGAAATGCACAGGGACACCATCCAAAACACACGCCCTGCCAACTTCACCTGATTTATGCAGACACAGAACGTACGGTGCGTGCAGTATGATGAACCCAGCCCTGATCGTTTTGGCCAGGAACCGGATCGATAAATCTCGTGCACAGCGGAGTCCACAAAGGGCGTGGCCCCTGGGAGGATGATGCTGTGCTGGAACACATCGGGGGGGATCCAGGGGTTCGGTCAGGGAGGTGAGCTGCTGGGGGGGGGGCAGGGGAACTTCTTTTGAAACCAGAACTGCGAAAAATGTCAAGTTTGCGAACAAAGCTTGGGATGCCCAGGGGGCGTCCCCAAGATCCCCCCTGATAGAATGGCGACTGAGAATGATTCAGTTCTGCTCGTGTGATGTAGAGAATGTAAGTCACGACAAAATCAACAAGCGTATCTTGGAAAGACTTCCTGGTCTGAACGTGGACCAGAAACATTGTTTCGAGTACAACACGTACAACACCAAGGCCAATCTATCACTGGCCACACGACTCCACTCACACTGGAAGCGTCGGACGAGGCTTTGCTTTTGCATCTCTGGTCAGCCCACCCCCTCCCTCTGTCAGCCTGCCCCCTCCTGTCAGCCCACCCCCTCCCTCTGTCAGGCACAACCTGAGAAAACAATTCGTAGGCTTCCAAGCATTAAGAGTTCAACTGCAAGAGTAAACTCTTGTCACAACTTGTGTTGTGAAGTGGCCAAACATCGCGAACCAGTTGACAAGGGTGCCTCAACCTTGGTCATCGTTTCCACTCACAATGGCCAGGTACTCGTTCCATCTCTGAATACCGTGGCATTTTCAGTGGTTCCTGGCTCTCTCAGGGTCTTGCGACAAAGGTTGAAGGAAAAAAAAAGTTCAGTCACTCGTGAAGTTGCCACGTCAAGCCTCCGAGTGACCTGCAGTTCTGTGTCAACCGAAATGGTGTGAGAATTGAGATGGCCGGTCAAGAGAAGCCCAGAATTTCACGGTTTCATTCCATCTGTTCACTGCAGGAGTTGCACACATTGGCCGAATTTGAGAAATACGCGTTTTTGTCCGATGCCTGTGCGTTCTACGAAGGAGAGAAACACAAACAGCTGGCCAACTGTCAGTCCGACTGTGTCTTGTGTAGTTTGTTTGAGATGTTTTGGGAGAACGGAATTTATGGTTTCATGTGCAGGGTGCTGATGAACCGGGTAGGATCCGCTGCGTTGATCCCACGGAGACCGCGAGTTGTCAAGCAGTGTTCGTTTTGTAGTGCCTCGTGCGTCCCAAGCTCTCTGCGATTTCCGTGTGTGTGTGTGTGTGTGTGTGTGTGCGGTGTGTGTGTCACTGTGTGTGTGCGGTGTGTGTCACTGTGTGTGTGTCACTGTATCTGTGTGTCACTCTGTATGTGTGTTACTCTGTGTGTGTGTGTGTCACTGCGTCACTCTGTGTGTGTTACTCTCTGTGTGTCACTCTGTGTGTGTGTCACTCTGTACGTGTCACTCTGTACGTGTGTTACTGTGTGTGTCACCATGTGTGTGTGTCACCATGTGTGTGTGTGTGTCACCATGTGTGTGTGTCACCATGTGTGTGTGTGTGTCACCATATGTGTGTGTTCCTCTCGCGGTCAGTACAATTTTCCGTGTCTGCAATTTGATCTGGCGATGGGAAGTTTACATTGAGGACATCATGTGTCACCTTTTAAGGTCAGAATCAACTGATTGAAGAACCCAAATTTTGACCGAAGTCTGGCTGGTTGATCAAGGATTTGGGCACGTTTGTTGAACTCAACGACAGAAATAAGTGCTGGTTGAACCTCGCCCCTCGTTGAACACTGTGGCTGGTTCTGGGTTTGGGGCAGAGAAGTTTTGCTTGTGCTTTGTGGTTGGGGTCAAGCCTTGCAATCATGCTCCCTCGTAAAAATTGTCTTGTCTGGCTGGTCCGTGATCTCGGGCAAAGCTGCTGGACCGTCCCCCTCGTAAAAATAATTTACCACTTCGCTGTTCTCCCTGACTGTTCACAATATGAGGATCAGGATGGGCACAGACACAACAGCGTTGACAGACCACTTCAGACACACCAAGCGGGCGAGCATACGAGGCTTGTCCTTTATATTTCCTTCTTTTTGCGTTTGCGGTGTTCCACATCGATCAGCCACTTCTGTCAGTTATTCTTTTCCTTCTGGATGGGACCAGGTTTTGCAACCAGAAAGAACAAAAATATCTTTAAAAACATGATCTTTTCTTTGATCCAAAATTGCACTTTTCAGTGTGATGGCTATCAAACCTTGAAAACTAAAAAAATTTTGTCAGTTTTTGGTCAACTTGTTCATCCCTTATTGATAAGGAAGCTTTTTAAGTTTAGAATAAATCATTTTCTGTAAGAGAAAGCCTTAAAAAGTGAGCAAAAAGCTTGATTTTGTAATAGTAAATTTGACAAAGTGATAAACTTTCCTTCAAATTGACACCAAAGGAGAACATGAGCAGGTTACTCTTTTGGCTAAAAGTTGTACAGAAGGTTGGCACTATTATAGAGAAAAACTAGTAAATTTTGACTAAAAATTACAGAGAAATTAGAGCTTAGCTGAAGGATAATTTTAGACCAATTTCATTTCCTCAAAATCACTACTACATCAGAGAAGCCTATTTCCTCAGCACATGAAAGCATGATATTAGGAAATGTTTTGGGCTCACCTTCCAGTGGAATATCAAAGCAGACAGGCATGCAAACGTAAAAAGAAGGAAATATAAAGGACAAGCCTCGTATGACCGTCTCACTTGCAGACCAAAATGGTTGCAAGGCGACGCACGAAGGGCGATTGTAGTGGGGGTGGGGGTGTTCGGGTGGGTGTCCGCGGGTGGTTGTCGTTGGTTGTTGTCGTCGCCAGCGACGCAGCTCCCGTCACAACGCGTCTCAAGACGCAGCCGGTGTGAACGTGACTGCTTCTTGTGGTCATAACTTTTCCTGCTGACAGGATCGTCAGTTTGTGCTGCAGAAAGCACGTAATCGTAAGTGGTTGCGTCTTGCTGGAAGTGAGTGCACATGACGACAGGCCAGACGGAAGACAGAGAGCGGTTGCTACAGTCTCGCGACAAGTGCTGCGCAAAACACGATCAATTTATGGCTTTTCTTCCTCTGAAGGACGAAAACAAGACAAAAAGTGACGTCAGCGGAGCAAGGCAGACGCATTAACTTCAAGGAAGAAGCTCATTGCACTTTGAAAAGTCGAAAGGAGCTCGTTCCTCGTTGTTCAAAGTGTCGGGATGTGAAGACTGTCGCAAAACATGGCGACGACTTGGGTTTTGATGGGGAATTGGGTCACATTTCTTGGGTTGAATGGACAAAGCCTGTGAAGATGTCGTTTTGAGCCCAAGGTCAATGAGAACCCAAGACATCGCGAGAGGTGAGAGAGACCCAGCTGCACTGCAGGCCGAGGTCTGGTCAATGATGCAGCAGACTCTACCGACAGCACACACACACACACACACACACACACACACACACACACACACACAGAGTCTCTCTCACAGCTAGAGTGAGCGAGCGAGTGTGTGTGTGTGTGTGTGTGTGAGAGAGAGAGAGAGAGAGAGAGAGAGGGTGTGTGTGCGTGAGAGAGAGAGAGAGAGAAAAAGAGAGAGAAAGAGAGAGAGAGAGTCTGTCTGTCTGTCTGTTTGTTTGTTACTCTTCTGTCTTTCCTCTCTTCCTCACTTTCTCTCTCTTCCTTTCTTTGTCGCTTTCTTTCTCTCAACCACACTCACACCCACACACAGTAGCAGTGCTGTGAGAGAGGGTGGGGCCCGGACACCGACACACAAAACGTGACCAACTGAGAGGTCATTATTGTTTACACACATCGTTGGTTGGTTGGCACGAAGACGTTCGTGGTGAATCAAATTCCATTCCGTATGTTGTCAGGGCGTTATGATATGAGGCGAGGCTTGATCGTTCACCTGTTCAAGTTTGTTCACACGTCCAAGGGCTGTTTCACATGGATTGCGTCACGTGTTGTGACTCGCACAGGGGCGTTGCGCCGTCCTGGGTGGTTTCACAGTGCTTGTTGCACGAGTCAATTGAAGTTGCGTCCCAAGGGGCCTGTCGTGCACAGTAGCTACGCGCCATTGTCCACGTCACAGGACGCTGCGTCAACTCCGCGAGGTGCACAGAGGACGCAACGTGTCGTCCACTGCGTCCCTGAACACGTCCACAGAGGACGCAGCGCACGACGCACCCAGTGTTAAGGCGACTTCATATAGAACTTCGAATTTCTTTGCGTCTTGCGTTTTGCGGCAAGACTCATGGGCGGCGTCAAAAATTTAGCATGACGCCCAATGTGCCGCAGGTAGCTTG
>JAAUXT010071398.1_pt1 | contig 23218 bp, 23 predicted proteins | sample 7278171 | NCBI WGS metagenome assembly JAAUXT01 (sample SAMN14350112, study PRJNA611818) | marine sediment metagenome | isolation source: surface marine sediment (1.8m) | place: French Polynesia: Moorea | collected 2018-08 | reverse complement strand
GGGCGGGGGTGGGGGTGGGGGCGGGGGCGGGGGCGGGAGCGGGGGCGGGGGCGGGGGCGGGAGCGGGGGCGTCCCTCTCCGGCGGGGGGCCCGACCCTCTGGGGAGCAGAGAAATTGGGAGGGGCAGGAATGAGAAGGGGTTTCTCAAACACCAAAGTTGTCTGACCGCCAAAACCTCTAGGTTTGGTGTGCGTTTCATGTTGGCATGACCTCAACTTCAAAACTTTGGTGACGAACCTTGTTGCACTTTCAGCACAAAATTGGAGGGGTTGCGCGGGGTGGGTGTGAACCACATCCCCGGACATGGGTCTGCTGGAGGGAGAATTAATCTTCTGTGATTTGGAGTGCCAGACCCCAGGCCATGAAGAAGGAGTTTCTATTCTCGGCGCCTCTCTCGAATGGCCAAGTAACTGTCCTTCAAACTTACTCTTTCGCAGAAGAAAAATGAACAACCTGGCATGTTGGATTATGACCTGAACACAGGCCAGAAAGTTAATGGCTGCAAGTCATTGACCAGTGTTGGCCAGAAAAGTGCAATTTTAATTTCATCACAAACAGTGACGTGCTTCACCAATTCTGTTTGAAAAGAATGAGGCACAACACAACACCTCCTTCTGTCTTTTTGCAACATTGTAATCTCACACCCTGTCTTCCCCTCCATCTAGTTGCACGTACTGTTTGCTTGCAAGTTTCTGTCCTCGGTTGCAAGAGAAGTTGAGAAGTTCTGCACGTCCGCAGTTTGTTCTCTGTGGAGTTATGTTTCCTTTATGTCACCAGAAAGGCCAGAAACCAGCATTCTTCCCCCACAGTTTACAACAAAGGTTTTATATACTTCTTGAAAGAAACAATCAAGAACAGAAGGGGCTGAAACACTGAATTCAAGGGGAATGCAAGTGCAGTGGTCCATATGGTCAATGAGAAAGGATAAAATGAAAGAAACATGCAAGCAACATAAACTGTGTTGGCTGGAAGCCAACACAGGATGTTGAACAGACTCATTGCTGCCAGCTGCACTGCAACACTGGCAACAAACTGACTTCCTGTTGACCTTGTCAAGTTCTTCTGAGATTCTTTGAGATGATGAATCAGACAAATGTGGGTTGTGGCAACAGCCACAGATGTTGCCAGTTGACTGAGGACTGTGAACCATGTGACAAATTTTAAAACCACAACTGTGTTGTTTGGATCAACAAAAGGTGAACACAAATTTGATGGCAAATGTGTTTCAGTGAATGCAAGAGTTAATGTCAAAAACAGGGCAACCAATGCCAAAGAAATGTGAGTGGTTGCCAAAAAATGAACTGCAAATGATGTCTTTTTGAACTTTGTCTCAACTGGATGGAATATAACCATGAACCTTGACAACGAAAGAAAGAAATGGACACACTGTGTTGCTGTGGTGAAAAGGACAACAGTTGCAAAAGCCCAGAAGCAAACAGCACTGGACCTCCAATTTTGTTCATTGACTGAAAATGCATTATGAAAGTGGAGGTCACTTATCCATATTATGCTCAGGTACACCCCACACAGGAGGTCATCACCATTGATAGCAATCACTGTCAATGAATAAGCCAAAATTGACTGTTTGGTGATGTTCTTGACAGTGCAACAAGCAGATCCTCCACTTAAAGCAAGGATGAAACATGAAATGCTTGTGAAAACAATTTTCAATGCTTTGTTTGGTATAAACTGAAAACAGTTTCTGAACCAGGGTCTGTGAGCTGTGCATGTTGTTCCCAAGGAAGCAAGACAGCACAGATGGAAATCAGTTGTGTGAATAACTTGGATGTCACAACCATCAAGAATGTCAGCATCAATATTATTGAAATGTACATTTTCCAGGAAGAACACTTTCAAGTTTTTGAAATTCAAAGATACAAAATTAGGGATACTTTGAATTGGATTGTCTGAAAGACTAAAAACTATCAACTTTGTTAGATTGTTGACTATCTTAGGTTCAACAACTGAAATCCTATTGTGCTCAAGCAATAAAACCTTTATTTTTAACAACTCAAACAAACAATTTTCTTCCAGTCTCTTCACAAAGTTGTATGACAAGTCTAGATACAGTAACTTTGTTGGAAATTCCACAGTGCAGATATCAGTCAAGTTTGTGTGAAAGAATTGAGCAAATACCACCCCTGAAAACAAGTATAAATACTTCCTCAGGTTTGTCTCAGACCTGTACAAAGTTAATGCCAAATAAGGGTATTTCTTTCCCTGGGTAATCTGCAGAGTGGTGTTGATGCACAACATTGCAAGCACCAAACAGTCACATTTTACTGGGCAGTAAGTTTGTGCTGTTGAGCACAAATATTCATCATCTCCCTGTGGGCAATCTATCTGTCCATCACATGTGTTGCCAATGCTGATGCATATTGATGTGTTTTGGCACCGAAACAAATTTCTGCACTGTTCCTGCTTCTGAAAAATTAGTTTTTCATCATCTCCAACAGGACAGTCCCATTTTCCATCTCGGACATATCTCCAAGGTATACAATAGGATACTAAACATTTGAACATTGTGTTACATTCAAACTGCCTGCAGCTTTCCAAATGACCACCATTTCTGCAAGGCATCATTGTGTTGTATTTGCTGAGTCTGAAGGTACAAATTTCTGTCATATTGTAGCATCTTGGATGATGTTGCCTGCAGGCAATCTGACTTGGATTTTCACAGGGAAAGGAATTGCCAAGTTGAAGCAGTGATTTCAGAATGGGTTCATCACCAGCATCAAGCCCACAATCTCCAACCAAGTCATCCACCAAAAAATTTTCAATTTTTCTTGTATTATTGCAGAGAAGTGAGTCATATTTCACTGATGTTTTGCTTTGAAAATTGTCCTGAGTCCCAGAAGGCCCAAAAGTGTATCTGCTGAGGTCACCTTTCGCTGTCACAAAAAACAATGGGGAACCCACACACATTTTAATTTCTGAGTATCTGTTATGACATTCAATCCTTTCCTTGTTGCAGACAGAAATATTTTCATCAGAAGCATCTCTATCACTGCAGTCAGATTTGCCATCACAAACCAATATCTGAGAAGCAAAAGAGCCAGACTTGCATTCAAACAAATTACTGCCTTTTACAATACTGTTCTGGTGTGATGTAGAAATCAAAAATCCTTCAACAGAAGAAACTGGCTGAACAAAACTGTAATATTTTAAATAAGTGAATTGTCTCTGATAAGTATGTCTCATGAATTTCTTTGTTTCAATATGTGTCAACATTGGTGACAGAACAGGTGGAAACTTGGCAGCAATTGCATTGAAAATAACTTGGAAACCTTCAATGGTTTCAAAAATAGAAATCCAGTGTTTTGTCATTGCTCCCTTGCTGAATGATTCTGGTCTATCAGATTTGTACCACGTAAAAAAATGGCATGTTCGATTCACAACAATTGCTTTCCTTGGGCAGGATTTCATCTCAATTTGGTTGTCCAGTCCATTCCTGTTCGGTGTCGCTGCAGCATGGAGCTGACACAAAATCTCATTCAGAAGTTTTCTGGTGCAAGGTATTGACATCCATTCAGCTTGAGCAAAATTGAACAGCAACATAATAGTGCATCTGTGTGATTCGTTTTGGACTGGATGGAGATAGTGTTCAGCTTCTGTGATCACTGACAAAAACTCACCAAGTCCAGAAATATATCTTTTTGTTGCTGGTGTCATGGTTTGATCATGTTTGGAGTATTGCTGGAAAGACACAGGTGCTCCAGTGGTCCAGTGTGAAATGTTCTGCAAGGAAAGAACTGAGTTTTGTTGCAGAGCTGTGGTTTTGTTGACAAAACAAGTTCAGCAATATTTTAAAAAGATGAGTTTGGACAGGTCCTTACCAAACCAATGAAAACTGAAAGCAATGCTGGCATGTCCAGTGACAATTTGAGAAGCGCAACAAAAGCTTCCATTTCATCTCTGCTGTTGAAGCTTGGTAAATGCCCACCTGCCTCCCTGCACAACTTTGATGCTTGAGTCCAAGATACCATCAACAAGAAAGAATGTGTCTCACACTTTTGCAAATACAAATAGTTTTGTGAAGTGTAGTTGAGACAGTAACTGCAAGAAAAAAGTGTCCTAAAATCCTGTGTGCATTTTTGTGGGTCAATGACCAAAGCTACAAGTTTCTCAGAGAAATGTTTGAAACCCCACAGTGTTGTGCCATTTGAGAAAAGTTTGGATGGTCCAAGAATGAGACAGTGTGGCGTGCCAGGTAAAGCAACATATTTACACATGTTAGCGTGTGAAAAGAAGAGACTAAAATCCACGATCAAAGACTCATATCTGTACTTGTCTTGCCATGTTGCCCTGTGTGTGGTGTCAAAATCCAAAAACACAGAAAGCGTGGTTTTGTTTTGGGTCAGGGCGTTTCCTTTTATCAAGAGTATCTGATCTTCGTACTGAAATATCTTTGGTTTGATTTCCTCCGCAGAGTACCAGTTTTCCAGCCATGGCATTTGGTGTGCCATTTCTGTCACACTGTCACTCATAACTATTTCATACCAATCTTGCGAGTATCTAGACAAGGAAAATTCAAAGACTAGGCTTCCTACATAAACTGGCTGATTCACCTTGAAGGTGACAAGAAACTGTCTTGCACTGCCAAACTCAGTTGTTGTGCACATATCAACATCTTCAGATTTTGCTGCACTGTTGCAATTTGTGGAATGACATCTCTTGCAGTAAGATGTTGTGCAAGATGATTCTGGAACATTGCCCCGCAGGTAGCACATGTAGTCAACATTTCCAGACACAAAGAATCCAATTGTCTCTGTTGAAAAAGACCCTTTAAAGTCATACTGAATTTCCCCACTGGAGTGCAATGATGGCTTCTGGGAGAATTCAAAGAAACAGCTGCTCCAGGTTTCTTCAGGTTCAGAACAGTTGAGAAATTTTCTGGAGGATTGAATCACAGCACAGCTACCACGGTTCAATGAAAACAAAATTCCATGGAAATGCCAACTCCATTGGTAAAAGAATTCAACTGTGGAAGAGTGACTTATTTGCTGCAGGAAGGAATGGCAAAATGTCTTATTTTCATCAACGATACACAGTTTGTTGATGAAACAAGTGTTCAACTGCACAGCTTTGCATTTTGTCTCACTGATGGATATTTCTGTCATGACAGAACTATACTCTTTGTATTGGTACAATATTAATCTAATAGAGCCGTTTTGTGAATAGAAACTTCTGTTCTGACGTTGGAAGTTGCTGTGGTTTTGACAAACAGTAAGGCTTTCGTTGTATTTGTTGTCATAGAACATCTCACCAATTGCCAGACCTCCACGGGAACAAGAGGTGATGTTCACCCCTTTGTACTGCATCCTGGTCAGAGTCACATTCACTTGGAAACCTATTTGTGAATGTCCTGACAAACCACAAATGTTTGTATCACACCAAAGAGATGGAAGAACCAAGAATGTTGTTGCACTAGTTGTGGCTGAGATGGTCCGAAAATTTACTTCCACAGGTGAAAATTGGAACATCTGGTCTGTTTGTCTTGAAATATTTTTGCTGCACATGAACAGCACTTGCAAGAAACATTGGAATGTTGAACTTGTAAAATTTGGTCCTTTTGACACGATTGGTGACAAAACTCCAGGCCCATCAAAGAAGAGGAATTTTGTTTCAGCTGTGAGTTTGGTTTGCAGGAAAACACAAAAGATTTTGTGCATCTGAATCAAACAAGAAAACAAAATGTGCTCCCTTCTTAGAATCTGTGTCTGTTGCACAGACAGAAATGTGAGGGGACTATTCTTGTTTTGGTCTATTGTGGTTGCCAATGAGGGGTCAACAGCAGAAAACTTCACAATGATTCTCCAAGAAACAGGTGCAAAACGTTCTGTGGATATTGTTATCATTACCTCACGAAAATCTGGAAATATCATGAAAGTTGCCATATGACCACAAAACAAGAATCCACCTTTTGTGTCTCCCATATTCTGTATGGACAGATTACCAAACCTGCACCACTGAGTTGGACAATACACTGAACTAGTGGAGAACCAAATTTCACCAAATGACAAATTTAATGCCAACATCTTGTCCAATTTAAAAGTCCAATGTCCCGTCAGATTCTTTGAGTTTTCTTTTCTGGAAACAGAGCAAAACAGTTGCCCAGTAGCTTTTGTGACATTACAAATTCTGCAGGAAGATCTTGCCAAGCTGAATGTTTTAAACATTTTGGAATTTTTCAATTGTTGAAAAAGTTTTCTCTTGATGTGGGAATTGAATAAATTTGGCTGTGATCTGAACTCTCTGAACACAAACTCGTCAACGTATCTGTGCCAAGATCTTCGTGTTTTGAAGAACAGGTCAGGTTTTATTGTTTGCAGTACATCTCTGGAGTTCACTGAGCTTTTCTTGATCACCACCACAACAAAGAAAACAAATGTCACCATTGAATAGTTTTTGACACTCCTTGGTGTCTTTAAACTGTTTTGCAAAAATGCCATTGCTGCACAAAAGATTGATTCAGCAGTTTGCACTCAGGCTTGATGTCTTTGGCCAAATCCCTTGAAATCAAAGATGTACTTTGGCACACCCCCTTGTGCACACCTTTTTCACAAGCGAAACCCTTGGTGGTGCACCCAAACATATTGGAGGTGCAACACCAAAATTTGCAAATCAAATTGGCATGCAGGAACAAAGTCACATTGCTGAACGCCAATTGGATGAAAATTGCAAAAGGAAACATGTGAGGTTTGGCGTCTCACCTCAAATTTCTTTGGCAAATTGAATTGTTTGATGCTTTTGTGAAACTCGACTCCCAGACGAGATTGGTCGACTGCCCTGTGTCATCTTTTCATCCCATAGCCTGCAAAAATGACATGGCAAGGACAACAAAAACAAACCATTTCATGTGCAACAAAGCCTTGTGCAATGGCTGGTGACCTGAATTCTGCCAAAAATCCTTCCATTGAGTGTTCCCATTGGTACCAATGCATTTCAGCCTGTGATCAGGCTCCACTGCGACCTGTGTTTGGTCCAACGCAACGCACGACGCATCCAGTGTGAACAGTGGAGTTCACCTTGGATCCATCAGAAACGCACGTTGCGTTGGTCTGAGCCTGTCCCCCCCGGTGGGACCTGAACCTCTGGATCTACCACAAGATTCACCTCCAGATCCTCAGGCATGGATCAGTCGTTGAGCATCTGCTCTGGATCCACCCCTGGACCTGAGTCTACCTTCAGATCCCCATCCCTGGGTTTCCTCTGGAGCTGGATCTCCATGTTCTCCACCACTGGACCTTTGCTACTGGATCAGCTGCTAGGTCTGCCCTACTATTTGGGGACGCCCAGCCCTGGATCCCTCTGGATCTTCATCCCAAGATCTGCCCCTGTCCTGCATTCACCCTTGCACCCCCCACCACGGGATCTGTCCCCAGATCCCTGGACCTGCACCACCCCTGGATCCCAGCCTCGGATCCCCACCCCTGGATCCTCCCCTGGATCCCCACCCCTGGATGTAAAAACGCCTCCACCGCGTGCTCGGTGCAATCAATGAACATTTAGTCAAGATCGAAGAAAGCGATTGTGGTTGGTTCTGGGGTCTGTGTTCAGATTGCCTGAGCTGATGAAGAACAAACCAACGTTATGGCTAATACGGCGCAGATCGATCGATCGACGGGCCTCAGCGTGCGTCGTTACGGGGCGTATCCGAGCCCGAGTGTGCCTCAGTCCGCTCAGGGGGGGAAGAGCTTCTGGGGTGGGTGGATCCAGAGGGGACCCACCCCAGTCAGCAGCTCCTAAACAGCTGAGGAACAATGCAGCCTTCCCCTGAGAGGTTTACTGTCTCCACAGTGGGTGTTCCAGAAGAATGGCCCCACCAGATGTGGAAAATCTGGTTGAGGTTCAAAATAATCCCGCAAAATTGTTGAAAAGCCATGTGTGATTCAAAATCCCCCCCCCAAAATTGGTCATGATTTTGAAGGGCAGAGGTGGCCTGAAGTGGAGGAACTTTTGCCTGGCCTTTGCAACCCAAGCAAACAGAAAAGAGAATGGAGAACATTTCATGGAAAAATTCATCAGAGTCAAGGAGAAAAGAGAAGTCAGCTGCCAAGGAGAACTTGACAGGATGCATCACACTGTCACGCTATCTTTTCTTCACCACCACATTGACAGAGGACCGTTTCCTTCCCACCACACCCTCAGGCTCACAGAGTTTGAACCACTTTATTGGACTGTTTTCTCACCCTTGCATCAGCACCAGCACCAGCATTGTTTCCCTTGCACAATGTTCTTCGAGTGACACATTCTGACATTCAACAACCATGTGGAGTTGGGCCAGAATCACCACAAAAATTTATGGGAAATTCGTGGACAAACCTGGTGTGTGAACCCCGCGGCAATTTTTGGCAGGGAATCAAGAATGAATGGGGAAATGTGACCTTCATTTGGATATTCCGTTTGTTCAAAATTGCACACTCACTTGGAGTGTTGTGTCACCCATTGCCACCAGCACCAATCTCGGGGTCATTTCTGTACCGTGAGATATCTGAAGCCATCAAATTGAACCCGGAGTGGCGCCCACAGCTGTTTTCATCTAACAACATAACGTGTGTGCACCGGGGAGCTGACAACTTGTGGTCCTGTGGCCCAATGGATAAGGCGCTCGCCTACGGAGCGAGAGATTCCAGGTTCGACCCCTGGCAGGATCGTACTTTTTGCATTTTTTTTTTTTTTTTTTTTTCAATATATATTTTTTCCTTCTGAATTTCTCTTTCATTTCAATATAGAAATGTCTCACAGACATATCCCGTTTCTGTGTGAATTCAAACTGACACTTCAAAAGCAAAGAAAATGAATGGAAAACGAATGGTGCGCAGACTGTTTCTCCCATTTTCGGCGATCGCCAAATCAGCGCGAAAGCGACCTTCACGACGTAACGTCACGACACGCGACGCATCTCATCATGACGCTGACGTCGCTTCCAAAGTTGCGAAGATTTTCAGTTTTCTTCTTTCTTTCAACTTGGATTCTTGCAGAGAAATCTTTCCCATTCTTCTTTGCTCTAGGAGCTGCTGCCATCTGGTGGCGGCAGGGGGCGGGACCAGGCTGTGTTTCGCGGGACCCACGCCGCCGCCGCTGCCGCTTCCCGCTGCGAGGTGACCTGATACATGCAAGTTCCAATCGATACAGCTCAATACTCACAGATTGCCCAGAAAAATGCGAAACACTTATTTTGAGCGCAATTTCTGAGACCTTTTTTTTTTCTGTTGCGTGGTGCAAAAAGATGTTTTTCTTTGAATTTTGCTTTGTCAAAAAGATGTAAATGTCAAAGACTGCGCAAATGAAATAGACCTCTAAAAACACAACAACACGCCCTTTTCATCCATTTGAATTTACATACCACGACCGCGTTTGGTGTGTGGCTCACCACAGCGTGTGGTGGGAAGGAGGGAGAGAAGGAAGGAGGGAGCGGGGGAGGGATAGAGTGGAGGAATGCAGCAAAGCTGGAGCAGCCCTCCTCGGAATCTGGCCGCCTCAGTCTCTTGAAAAGAAGCACTCAGGGCCACAGGCGGAGCATCAAAGGCTTTCTCTGATTGATGACGTCAATGCCTGATTACAAGCGAAGCACCGGTTGTCATGGCGACGTCGTGTTGGCGAATAGCGGCGCTCTGAGCGCTGTCACTCATGACGTTGCGCTCGGTCTTTGTGTTGGAGCGGGAAGAGAGCGAGAGCGGCTACAGCAGCATATCCCAGTGTACAGCCTAGGTTAGTCACAGTTTAGTGCTCAGACCCACGTGCAAGCCATAGTCAGTCAGGAGCCGTATTGCAATCCAGTCAGTCAGTACCAGTTTAGCGAGAGTACAGTTCAAAGGGACTATACAACACCACAACAACAGCAGCACATACAGAAGGAGATTAAAAAATTGGATTCGGAACTTTCTGCAGCCTTGCTGATCTGTCTCCGTACTCACATACTTGATTCCTTAGTAGTGTGTACTTCTTCACCTTTAGTGGGTAGTTTTCATTTTTGGCATATATCATCATACCATGAGAATGGAGACGACCAACCAAACGTCGAACAACAACGCTGGATCTGAGGAGCCGCACGATCCTGGGTAGGTATGGCGAGGGCAGCGGGGCGAGGGGCAGCGGCCGCCGCGGCGAGGGGGCGCCGGGCGCCGGCGTGGGCTCCGCTCGGGCGCCCGGGGCTTCTCAGCCGCCCCGCTCTGCTCCCGCTGACTGCAAAACGACACCGTGAGGAGGTCAGCGCTGCTGATCAGCTTTGTACAAGTCAACTGGACATCTGAAGGACACTTTGAGCAAAATTGCAATGTGGATAGAAACCCAAGACCAAACCGCTGCTAAACAGCGTGTCTTTCGTTGCAGAAAAATGTTCGTTGGAGGACTTAGCTGGCAAACCTCCCCAGGTGAGTGGAACTGTTTACGCTTACATTCTGCAGCTTCTGGTACATCCATCTTTTTTTTCTCCCGGGCCGGGGTGGGCTGGGGTCCGGGGTGCAGGGTCCTGCCTGTTCCGTGTAGCAGTGACGGTGCTGAGACCCCCTTCTGCTACTGCAATACAGCTGTGTGGAGAAGCGGTGCTGCAGCCTCGCCACGCCACGGCACCGCTCTCTCTCTCCCTCCGTGCAGAAACACAGGCATTGATTCCAAGATGGAGGCAAATGCCAAGTCTGCGAGAGGGAGAGTGATGGAGTGTGTTTGAGGCACATAGAGAGTGAGTGAGCCTCCCCTCCTCTCGCTTCTCTTTCTCTCTCCCTGCATGGCTCCAGGCTGCATCACCGCAATGCCTTCTTCTCCCTTCATCTCTCAAGCCCCCATCGCATTGGATTCACCACACAAATTTCTCAATGTCTTGCTGCATAACAGAACTGACTGAACCACGCTTTTACTCTGCGGTTTGTACCCGTGCCCATGGCTTCCTCCCCCCCTCCTCGCTCTCTCGCTCGCTTGGCATTTTGCCTCTCTTTCATGTGAATGGAAATTTATTCCCATCATCATCTTCCCATTCATTGAGCCGAGCCTGAGCTCCGTGTCACTGCATGCATTTCTGAGTCTCTCTTTCTCTCCATCTCCTCCTCAACCCCCCGTCCGTCTGTCGCTCCCTCCCCCTCCCCAAGCTACTTCAAAACGTATCCCCTGCCCTCTTGACCACTTCCTTTTGCCCCCAGCGTCACAGAAGAATGCCACAAATTTTCCACGTTTCTTCCCGAGGGAATCCCTTGACGAAAATTTTCGGCTGTTTTTATGTCCAGAATTTTTCCCTGCCCCACCCCAACACCCAACTTCTCTCCGACTTTATCATTCGCCACTCCAACTTCATTCTGAAGTGCCCCCTGTCCTCTTGACCATTCCCTCAAGTTTACCCCCAACCTCCTTTGGTCACTTTTTCAGTTGAGAGCATCTTCTGGCATCTCTCTTTCTCCCCAAAGTCTTCACCAAAAATGCCCTCCCTGTCAGCCTCTTGACATTTCCTGTCACCCTGACTTGCCCAATTTCAAAGTTCTACTTTGTCACGTTTGTGGCCAAAGGCTTGTGCCCCCTGCCTCTCCCTGCCCTCTCGCTCACCCCTTCCACACACGTACACACCTTTCTCGTACGCACACGTGTACTTTCTCTCTGATGCACCCACACACACCACTCTTTTGCTCGCTCTGTGTGTGTGTGTGTGTGTGTCGCTTTTCTCTCCCTCTCTCATTCCTTCGTCTGTCTGTATCCTCCCTCTCTCTCTCTCTCTCTCTCTCTCTCTCTCTCTCTCTCTGTCTTGTCATTCTCTCTCTCTCTCCCACACACACACACACACGCACAAACACACAGATTTTTGCCAGCTTCACTGACCACAGAATCTCACCCATCTCCGCTGTTGTTTTTGCAGAGGGACTGAGGGAATTCTTCAGCAAGTACGGAGAGATCTCCGAGTGCATGATCATGAGGGATCCGGTCACCAAACGCTCACGGTGAGTACAGATCCTCTTCAATTCAAACCCTCCATTCAGGGGCGGATCCAGGGCCTGGAAGGAATCCCAATGAAGTACAGGGCGATTCCAGGGAACAATCACACACACACACACACACACACACACACACACAGAGAGAGCGAGGCATCAAACCAAAAACACAACCTGCAGCACAAATCTGGAGAGTCAGGGAGCAGAACAGAAAGATGTCAGGGGATCTGGGGAGTCTGGGGAGAAAGAAGATTTTCCAAGGGGTCGCGCCCCCTGGATCCGCCCCCTGCACATTCTTGCAGCTGTAAGGAACAGCATGGATGAACTCTGGGTGCGAAGCGATGCCTCAATCGCATGTGGTTTGCTCCCACTAAGGAGGATGGACTGTCCCCCAAATAGCGTGGCGCGCAAATCCTGAATTATTCAGGCGACGTGGGATCACGACGGGGATTCGGGCCAGGGGCCGCGGATAAACTTGCGGATAAAATACGGATTGGGTCTTCGAGAGGCGAAGGGGCAGAAAACGCACTGAGCATACGAGTAACAGACAGAGATAGGCAATTGACAAAAACGCACAGACACACACACACAACAACGTGTGTTGTAGATTTACAGTCTTGGAGGCACAGAAACCCATTTCTTGTACAGTGATGAGAAAAAAGGTCGGCTCGGCTGTGGCACGGCACGGCAGCCCCGCGAGGCCGTGCCATGTGGTGTTGTTATGCCGCGGTTTAAATAGAACAAGGGAAGACATTGTGAGGCCTGAGCACCGTACATCACATCACGGCAGCGGGAGAGAACACAGAGCGCGGGTAGTGGAATCTACTGAGGAGGAACCGACCTACATTCATCCCTCACTCAACAACAACACGCTCCTTCCTTCCTTTCCTTCCTTCCTTCCTTCCGTCTGCCATGTGCGGAATGGGATGTGGGGTGGGGGGGTTCACGCCGAAAGCGTCACGGAGGGCGTTGCGTTTCTGACAGGGTTAACGCACTGTTCGCGAGTGAGAGGAGCAGATATCAGAACTGGCAAATGGACATGACAATCCCGAGATTGAAATATCTGAACACTCGAGACATAGTCGAGAGTGTTAACATTTCAATCAAGGGAGAGTCATGTCCATGATCCTGTTCATTTGCTCATCTCACAAGGGAACTATGTGTTAACTTTTTCTACAGCACAGTGTGATTTTTGAGACTGTTCTGTTCTGAGGAGTTATCAGAACTGTCTGTGCTTCATTGCGATGTTTGCGAAACTTTCGAGAAAATCGCACCGTGCTGTAGGTGCAGGTCAGGTCAGGTTCACACCGGACGCGTCATGCGTTCTGTCCCTTGAGAAATCAAACGGTGTTTCCCAGTTTCACGCTGGACGCGTTGCACGTTGTGCCAAGCACTGCGTCGCAGAGGCAGAAGGAATCAACACACTGCGACTCATCCAGCGTGTAATGGACCTTGCAGACGAACGTAATGTCACCAATCGTGCAGGGACGTTGTGTCCTTCGACTGGTGCAGGCAAACACACAGTGACTATTGTATTGACATGCAGAGGGATGCGGTCTTCACTGTGAAACAGCCTCACTGAGCGAGTGAGTGAGCGAGTGAGTGCTCCTTTTCTCTGTGTGTCTGTCTCATCTGCGCGTCTCGAGTGGAGGGAATTGGAGGGAGAAGTTGTGTTTGACGCGGGGTCTGAGGTTTCAATGCAAAGACTCGGAGAGCCCCGCGCGCCGGCCACATGTCATATTCGAGGACGCGGCAACCCACGTGGTGGGTGAATAGGGGACAGGGACAGGCAAGGTCCCCACAACACGAGTAGGGGACAGGGACAGGCAGGGTCCCCACAACACGTGTAGGGGACAGGGACAGGCTGGGTCCCCATAACATGGGACAGGGACAGGAAAGGTCCCCCTGATGTCAACATGAGACAGGGACAGGCAGGGTCCCCACAACACGAATTAGGGACAGGAAAGGTCCCCCTGACGTGAACATGAGACGGGGACAGGCAGGGTTCCCACAACTTGAATAGGGGACAGGGACAGGCAGGGTCCCCATAACACGAACAGGGAGCAGGAAAGGTCCCCATAACACGAACAGGGAGAGTTCCCACAACATGTTTTGCGCTTGTCCAAGTTGAAGTGGGGTTCCACCCTGTCTCAAGGGGTTGTGTCCCGTTGGCCAAATTCTGATCCAACTCCTGTCCGTTTTGCGGGACAGGCAATGTCCACACAACACGTGATGGGAGAGAGAGAGAGAGAGAGAGAGAGAGAGAGAGAGAGAGAGAATACAGTTCAGGTCCGGGTAACATCCTCTCTACAGGGATGACCCCCTTCCCGTCTCCAGGACCCACTCTCTGCAGAAAGAGGCCTGAAGTCTGTTTCGCACTAGATTCGCCCTGTATCGCTGCACTTGTCCGTGGTGTTGAGTTGTGATTGGCCACCGTGACGTGTCACGTGTCGTCATATCACAGATTGCTAAACAGGCTACAACAACGTTGCGTCTGCGTACACATGGGACGCCGCGTCGTCGTTAGCGTCCGCAGAGACGCGCGATGTCCGCAACGCATTCGTGACCTTGTCTCTCAATCCAACACCAACATAACCCCCCCCTCAGGCCCTGTCGGGACAACCAGACTCCCCCTGCTCCAATTTGTAACTAGCATTGCAACAATAGCCGCGATTTACATGTAATTTTCCAATAAAATGCGTCCATTGGACCATTACGCATAAATAATATAGCTGCGTTTTGCGCGCCGAATCCATTTTTTTTCTTCGGTCTATTGCTTCACACGTCGCTTGTAGGGGTGGCCTCTGCACCTGGCCATTGGCGGTGGGAAGGATCGCCCCCTGCACCCCTGGATCTGACCCCCTGGGGATCGCCCCCCTGTACTCCTGTACTGACCCTTGGGGTGGCCCCCCGCCTGCACCCCTGTACTGACCCTTGGTGTAGCCCCCTCCTCTGCACCCCTGGATCTGAGCCCTGACTGGTCCACGTGTCCACCTCCCATGTTCGCATTATGCGTGGGCGGCGCTGATGACGCAACGTTGCGTCGCATTACCCAGAATTCATCACCCGAACAAGGGAAACCTCTCAACGCAGCGTTTCGCTCGCAGCGGTGTCATTGAAGGGCCCTCCGCGAGGGGGGGGGGGTGCTCAGTCTCAAGCAGAAGTCAACCATAAAGCCACGTGGCGGGGGGGGGGGTGGAAATGTGGTTTGGGGTCAGAATGGACCCAACTTCAACTTTTTGTGTGTGCGTAAGGCAAAACGTGTTGCAGACACAAAGAACGACTCAATTTGTTCCTGAGGTGAACACATTTTCAGGCTCCGTGTGTGTGTGTGTGTGTGTGTGTGTGTGTGTGTGTGTGTGTGTGTGTGTGTGCGTGTGTTGTGTGGGTGCGCCAAGTTTGGAAATTTGAGGGGTGAAGTGCTTTTCAGGGCCTGGGTTACCTCTGGATCCGCCAGAGAAAAGCCTCTCAAGCGACGTTTACATATTCCACGTCGCCTGTGAGGAGCAAAGCTCGGATTCCTACGCGGGGTATTGTCCCTGTAATCTACTCCCCATTGTGTGGACCGCGTCGCTTACGTAACGCTGTATCGCAGTACTCCAATAGGATTAGGTACTGGGTACTTAACACTTTGTTGGGGAGTTCATCAGAGTTCAGGGGCTTCCTCCCCCGCCCCACCCCCGAACAGATGGGAGAGCCAGGGGGTGGGCAGAGGGGCGGGGCCCCCAAAGGTACGTGCGTGTGTGGTGTGTGCGTGTGAGTCTCTCACACACACGTCCAAACAAACACAGAGAGAGAGGGAGAGAGACCAAACAAGTTTGTTTGTTTGTGTGTGTGTGTGGTGTGCGTGTGTGTGTGCGTGGATTTGACAAGAACGAAGTGACAAGTTTTGCACCTGCAGCACCACATTCGTGTCGGGGATTTTTGATGGGGGGGGGCGGCGTCAAAGACTCACAAGACCCGCAGGAAACGCCATTAATTGCTAGAGACGCAGCGTGCGGCGCCTCAAACCGATAATCGCATTGGATCCGGCTTTTCTTTGTGATCCAAGTGATGGAAGCGAAGGGAAGGAAGGCACGGTGCGCTATGGCTGTTGTTTTCTCACGGTCTGGACCCTGCTGCTGCTCCACCTGCATCACTGCAGGAAGAGTCCAACTCGAGCAGGGCCAGTCCGTCAATTCCCACTGCAGTTGTTTGAAAGGCGGGGTCATGGAGGGTCAGGGGGTCAACCGGGGTGCGTGAGTGGAACTGACCTGCAGTTTCAGTGAGAGAAATTGCAGAAATTGCAGTAGTGTTGTGTTGTGAACAGGTCAGTGGGTATCCTGTACCAACCTGGTCCTGTATCCACCACCGGGGTCTCCCCTGGTGACCCCACCCCGACCCCCGACCAAAACCATTTCCTCTTCAGAGGTCGCCCCCTGAAAATGTTCTGGATACTCTCGCGGAGCGGGTGTTACCCTGGCCAAATTTCTTGGATTCCCTTGCATTCAGAACCCGAAGAACACCTCTTCACGGGGCCACCCTGTGACCAACCCCCCAAGTCCACAGGTCGCCTCAGGATCGTTGACTCGCTCGCACAACCCGTAGCCTGGACCCCCACATCACCCCGCCACAAGGACTCCCCCTGCTCCTCCACCCCCCTGCTCTTCCACCCCGCCCTGCCCCCTCTCCCCTGACCCTGGATCCCCTCAGCTGAGGGACGCGTTACTCGAGCCGGGGCACGGGTCCTCGGGTTGCAGGGTGCACTCTGCATGTTTCCCCGCGATAAAAACGAGTCTGGATCGGGTATCCCCAGCGCACAGTGCAACACCGCTGCAGCAGCGAGAGATCTCTGTGTGCCGCGGTATGTGACAGCTGTCAAAACCCACGTATCGACGTCGACGTAGAGCCGGGGGGACGCTGCAGGCGTCACGCGTGGCGCGGCTGTGTGTGTGTGTGTGTGTGTGTTTTGCTGCAGTCGTACGGCCGGGGGTACACTACAGGCATCACGCATAGTGTGTGTGTGTGTGTGTGTGTGTGTGTGTGTCTGTCTGTCTGTCTGTCTGTCTGTCTGTCTGTGTCTCTGCGGACGTCACGCACAGTATCGCTGTCACACTGGAGGCGTCACGCGTTGCGTCGCCGTCAGAGTGCGGCACACCGATGTGGTCACACCGGAAGTGTCTTGCGTTACGGCGCTACAACGGTCGCTTGCGTCACGCAATCGTCGTGTCGATGCTGGGTCACTTGATGCGTACGGTCCTTCCACAATCCAACGCGTCCTGCGCCAATTCTACTTCACGCGACCGCGGGTGGTGGACGCGTCACGTCGCGTCGCTGCGCACGTCACTGGGGAACGCGACGCTGCGTCCGTTGACCCGCACAGCGACGCAATGCGTCACGCCCAACCTGACGGGAACGCCACGCGTGACGCACCCGACGAGCGCGCAGAAACAGAGCGGCCTCGCCCGCCTCGCTCATTTGTGTCGATGCAGATTTATTTATCCGCAAAATTCCTTTCAATGCACAGTTGTGATTACGACCTGACTCACGCGGGATGCGTCACGCGTTGCGTCCGCGCGTACACGGCGTCATCGCACGTGACACTGGGTGCGTCATGCGTTGCGGTCACTGCACAGGTCAAAGAGCACTGCGACGTCGCGTAAAGACGAAGCGCCTGTTGACGCGTGCGGGGACGCAACGCAAAATATAAAACAAGCACCAGAGGGAGCTGTTGTGGCCCCGCTGACCTTTCACAGGGACGCCACGCGTGACGCGGTGTGAAACACGGCCGGAGGCACAATGCACAAGTGTGACCTCAGTTGGGTAGCGACGCAACGCGTGACGTCAACGCGTGACGCAGCCGACGCGCACCCTGCGTCACAGAGCCGCTGTGCGGGAAAATGTCAGGCCCGAGATGTAATTATAATAATTAGAGCAGCAGCTCAAATCGATGAGTTGACTTACTAATCCCAATCGACTGCGACACGAACAAAAGAATCGGTGTCGTCGCTGGCCTCGCCTCTCACAGATGTGAGGAAACAAAACACGACGGAAAAAACAATGCGCGCAGAAAAAAAAGAACGCTTGTTTGCACTGTACATGTCTGTGCACGTGCACACAACAGAGGAAGAAGAATTGAAGAAATTCCGAGAAACATAAACACAGCAAAGACACAAACATCCTTCTTCAAACCTGAATAAATAGGAATGACAGAGACCGCAACATTTCAACTGAGATAACGAACCAAAAATATCTTCGAAAATCTCGTTGGAACGGAAACTCATCGTGAGCATCTTGTGAGCAGAACCAAAAGACCAACGAATCCAGAGAAAAATTTTGTTTTTTCATTGGGGGGGGGGGGGGTGAGGTGAGGGGGCAAGCCCGCACCCCCCTACAGCCGCCCCCGCACATATCATCAGATCTTGGAGTCATTTCTTTTATCTCGGAACATAAAAAATCCTGGGCCCTGGAATTGGCGCCAATTTTGGGTGATCAGAAGCGGAGATGTATCGATCGCGCTGCTCGTCAGCTTTGCGCGGATAAACACGGGAGGAAAGCCCGGGGAAGGGCGCTGTGGTCACGTGGCCACGTGGGGGAGTCACGTGGGAGGGGGTCACGTGGGAGGGTCAGCGGGGCGGGGGGGTACCCCTGAGCCTTGAAAAACACAGAAAACCCTTGGAAAAAGGTGTCACTGACACATTTTTCTTCTTTTTTTTTCCAGTTGAAATTCCCCCTGCACAAAACTTATCCTGAAATTGGAGGCTCTTTGGAAGTCACCCCCGATTGACTCATTCGCGTGCAGGATGCTTGAGACAGTGCAAAATTTTCTGTTTCTTGTCCAGCTGAAGAAAGAGCAAAACTATTTCACGACTTCGAATCAGGCGGGGAGGGAGACGTGTGTATGCAAACACGTGAACAAGAGAGAAAACACTGCAAACCAAAACAATGCGCCCTGGAATACACAGCAAAACTAGGTTTTTGTCATCTTCGAAAACAGAGACGCGTCTGGTATTGACCCGGAACTGCGGTGAGACGCGCCAATCAAAGGGCGCGCAGAGCCGGAATAAATTGCCTTCTGTTTCATGTGTATAAAGCCAGGACAAAAACAGAGACGGAGCTGCGAATAAGGCGTCGTCAGATGTGTGCGCATCACTAACGAGTGCAGCGGCTGAGCATAGGGAGTTTTAGCAAGGGGTCACGTACGTGTACGTGTACGTCAAATGTTGGCTGTGCAGCAGCTGAAGTTTAGTTTCGACGCGCACACTACCAGTCTCACGTCACACGTGCGACAGCTGAAAGTAGGGAGTTCAAGCAAGCGTGCCGAGTACACGTCGCCACGTACACGTGACTGACCGGAAGTTCGTTTTTCTCGTTGCAGCGGGTTCGGATTCGTCACCTACGCTGACCCGGCGAGCGTCGAAAAAGTGCTCGCGAGCGGACCGCACGAGCTCGACCAAAAACTCGTGAGTACGCGCAACGCGCACGCATACCCACGCACACCAACACACACGCACACGTACACACACACATTCACACACACACACACACACACACACACACACACACACACACACAAGCCTGCACAGGCACAAATACATCAATGTGCATTGAGGTGCACATCACCAGAAAGGTTGTGACATTGGCACGCACACGGAGATCACACACACACACACACACACACACACACACACACACACACACACACACACGTACACGTCCGTCTCCAAAATATTGTCGATTGTGCCCTTTGTGTCCTGTCAATTTTTCGGCAGCCGAGTACAAAGCTTGGAGAACATGGTGCGTGCGTGTGTGCACGTGTGTGCGTTCGGATGTGTGTTCGCGTGGGTGTGTTGTCAGACATCAAACATATGTTTCCCTTTCTCCGGCGTACTTGGATCAGGTGGGAAAAAACACTGGGATCAGGTGGAGAAAACATGTCACAAGGCAATCAGCTTCCTCACTGATATCCCCTCCTCCGGCACATGAAAGGCCTGACATTCAGGTCTGCAAACAGCACTGCGCATGCGTCATGCCAATGGCGCTGCGCCGGCGCACTGGAACGCCGAGCGTAACGCACGCAGTGTGAAACACGTGTGAATCTCAAAAGGCAACGCAGCACAAAAGACAGCAGAGGAAAAACGCGCAGGCGACTGTGTGTGTTCTTTGTCCTCAAACGGTCCTTGTTCCTCATCGTGCCTTCCACATGGAGCGCGAGCTGTCCCCCTCTCTCTGTCTCTCTGTCTCTCTCTCACACACTCTCTCTCTGCCTATCTGTCTCTCTCACACACACTCTCTCTCACTCTGTCTCTCTCTGTCTCCCTCTCCTCTACCTCTTCTGTCTGTCTGTCTGTCTGTCTGTCTGTCTGTCTGTCTATCTGTCTCTCTCAATCTCTGTGCCTTCCCCTCACTCTCTCTCTCTCTCTCTCTCTCTCGCTGTCTTCTCTCTCTCTCTCCCTCTCTCTCTCTCTCTCTTTCTCTCTCTCTCTCTCTTGCTCTCTTCTCTCTCTCAATCTCTGTCCCTTCCTCTCTCTCTCTCTCTCTCTCTCTCTCTCTCTCTGTGTCTCTGTCTCTCGAGCTGTCGCCCGCTCTCACGTGCAGTTGGGGCTTTTGGAACCTGACGTACACAACGCACTGTGCGCACGCTCTCCCCGTGCCTGTGTCTCGATACAGGGCACTGACTGGGGTTACCAGACTTGCAAGTAAAAAAGGAAACTACTTTTGATGCAAGAATTGTCGCAAGCTTTTCTGTTTTGGGAAATTTACACACGAAAAACGGATTTGTGTTCGGCGCGGACAAACCGTGAGTCAAATATAGAAAACTGGACCCCCACCCACCCTGACGCCCTTGCCCCCTGGCCCTGGTCGGTCACACAAACGTTTCAGGACTAAGTCGGACACGCGGGTGAAATAACACGGCTGACAAAAAGCACCCTAGACTTGGCGCTTATCTGGGTCAGGCAGACAAGCCTTTTTTTGTGGTGCAAAAATTGAATGAATGGCACAACTTTTTTTGACGCTTCGCCACGTGTGTGTTTGAGAAAGTTTTGCTGAAATTAGAGGCGTGTTGCGCATGCGCAGTGTTGCGTCTACGTCGTCGCATGTTTCACACTCGGTGCGTCACGCTACACTCTTGACTTGCTTATTTGAACGCTACGTACAGTTTTTCGACGCAACGCCCACGGACTGGTACAGAGCAACACGTGCTGCATTCAGAGAGGCGAACGCCGTGTCACGTGGGTTACGTCTTGGCGTCATGATCCATGCCGAGGATTTTGCGTCGCAAGTCAGGACGCAGGGCGCATTGACTCGCACGGCGTACGTCGCACCCTGAGGGCCTGAGGGCAAAGAGGCTCGAGGCAGGCAGCAACGGAGCACCAGGTTCACACGCGATGCGTCCCGAGACGCGTGACGCTGTGTCACTGCGTGCCCATGGTTACTGAGGACGCAGTGCCCATTCACTTGCACGGGGACACAATCCCACAATCCCTTGTGCTTCACGCTTGAGACGTGCATTCACTTACACAATGACACCTCGTATGAGGCAGGCGTGAGGCCCCTGAGTCAAGCCTGTTTCAGGCTGTGTGCGCCAGCCCCCGTCCATGTACCAGTCAAGGAAAGTGCGTTGCCAAGTTCCACGTCACAATTGAGGCCGTAGCGCGTTGTTGACGCACACAGCGACATGGCGCATGCCCTCTTTCAGACTGTATGCGCCATGCATTACTTACATGTACCAACTCTTGAGGATGCAGCGCGTCTTGACGTAAACTTGAGAGTTTCAGCACTACGTTGCGTAGCCACAAAGCGTTCACGTAACACGAAGCTTGTGGACGCAACTTTCCTCAGAGCTCACAAACCCCACAGTTATATCTTGGAAACAGTGTCAATTTTATGTGTTTTATGTCTATGGACACAAAATTGGGGGAGTTGTATCAATAAGCTACGTGCTACGTGTACGTGTTACGTCTGCGGAGCCCCTTGCTAAAACTCGCACGACGCATGCGCTGCGCACCCCGTGTGAACGGGTTGCGGCGCTGTCGCCTCGCGGAGCCGCAGCCATGACAGATGGTGCCTTTCACTGTGTAATTGAGGAGCTTTTTACATACGAAGAGAACCTAATCAGGCTCCGCTTTCTTCCGCCGCCGCGCGACACTCTCGCATATGAGCAGCAGGCAGCATGGCGCGCGGGGGCGGATCCAGGGGCCGGGGTGGAAGGGGGGTCTGGGAGGAGCAGGGGCTGATCTGCAAGGGGGTCCACACCAGGGTGGAGCGAGGGGCTGGGTCAAGAGAGGTCTGGGGAGCGGCAGGGTGGGTCCAAGGGTGAGTCGGGAACGGGGTCCGGGGTCCCTCCAGAGTTGGGGAGCAGGCAAGCACACTGCCAGATCCAAGGTTCAGTCCGGAACTGGGATATGGGGGTAGAAAGGTGGACCCAAGCGCTGGATTCGAAAGGGGCAAGGCCTGGATGCAGAGATGGATGCCATGGTGCAACTCTAGGGGAAGCAGGGAAGCGGACGAGCGGATCCAGGGGTGTGAAGAAGAATTTTGCGGGCCTCACCCAACTGTGTTGTTGGGGGGGGGGGCAGAAGGGGCCATCCCTTCTGTGTTCGCCAGGGGCAAACCCAGAATCCGATCGGGGGGAGGACCTGGGGGGGGGGGGTTCCACCTCATGAGAAAGTTTTCAACTGTTACATTGCGCAAAAGAATGGGCAAAATCCCTTGGGACAAATTCACTTTTCTCGGGGTCAGGGGTCGCGGTCCTTGGGACGTTCCCTGGTTTACACTGAAAGTGCTGATTGGTGAATTCATGTCTCAACACAGAATCCAGAATCATGCAGGTTGTGCGCACGCACCTCATTGCTCACCCAATGGGAACACCTCCTCTTCCAACAAGACGACGCATTCCAGATTCTCGTTAAAGTTCCAGCAGATTTGGAACCTGGTCCCTCCCCCCACACACACCCACCTGAAAGCAACGATCCAACATCCATCACCACCACCTCAGAATCTGGCGAAAGGGACCGAGCGAGTAAAACCACTTTATGACATCAAACCTAATTCCTCAATTTCTATGATAATTTGCCGCGGCGCAGTAGGCACCCCCCCCCACTCGCCTTCCCCTCCCCATCCACTGCAGACTTCATTGATGGCTGATACGGCTCAAATATGCATTGGACTCGGGGGAGGAACCAGGATTTGGTCTGAAAGGTGGGGGGGGGGAGGTAAGGGTTCACCCACGCTGCAAAAATGGTTCCTGTGAAATCATACAACGACTTTTCGAGACCTTTGGTCGAGAAAAGAGTTGTATGATTGAACAGGAACTGTTTTTG
>JAAUXT010006303.1_pt1 | contig 23218 bp, 28 predicted proteins | sample 7278171 | NCBI WGS metagenome assembly JAAUXT01 (sample SAMN14350112, study PRJNA611818) | marine sediment metagenome | isolation source: surface marine sediment (1.8m) | place: French Polynesia: Moorea | collected 2018-08 | reverse complement strand
CTGCAGGGCTGGGTGCGTCCCTGCGCGCTGCAGGTCTGGGTGCGTCCCTGCGTGCTGCAGGTCTGGGTGCGTCCCTGCGTGCTGCAGGGCTGGGTGCATCCCTGCGTGCTGCAGGGCTGGGTGCATCCCTGCGCGCTGCAGGTCTGGGTGCGTCCCTGCGCGCTGCAGGGCTGGGTGCGTCCCTGCGAGCTGCAGGGCTGGGTGCATCCCTGCGTGCTGCAGGGCTGGGTGCGTCCCTGCGTGCTGCAGGGCTGGGTGCGTCCCTGCGCGCTGCAGGTCTGGGTGCGTCCCTGCGCGCGGGTGAGAGAATCAAATTCTGCGAAACCGAGGACAACCACAAGTGAAGACACCAGGAGACACCAGGAGTGCAGTCCCCATGATAAGCTCCCCAAAGATGCACTCCCTGTGGTTTGTTCCACAAGGCGCACTCCCGTGGAACACTCGCCTGGGGGCGCACTTCCAGGGGGCGCACTCTTCTTGGTGTGCACTCTTCGTGTGAAGCGATACACTGACGAGCATGGGCGCCAAACACACAAGGCTGGGTGCATGTCAGAGGACAGGAGCCAGACCTACAAGGTGCATCCACATTCAGGTCCAAGGGACCCCATCTTTGAGGCGAGGGAAGATCAACTTCGACCGACTGACACACGAGACAATCTTGAGTCATCAGGCACAAAAATAACAAGGGTATGTTTGTATGGCCATAGTGTGTGTATGTGTGTGCGTGTGTGCGTGCTTGCTTGTTTGTGTGTATGTGTGTGTTTGTGTGTGTGTGTGTGTGTGTGTGTGGTGCGATGACCAGGGTGTGAGCGGGGATGATGAGGGTGTGGGTGGGGACAATGCTGTGTGTGTGTGTGGGGGGGGGGTAGGGCGTGGGGTGAGACCAGCCTCCACGGATTCCATTGATCAATTTCCAGGAAAGAGGATCGGGGAACCTTCTCTATTCTCTCGTTGTGCTGCTCAGAGAAACTGTTTAACGCGACACAATGCGCTGTAAAAATGAAAAGTGGCGGGTCCGCTTCCCACCGCAGCGGGTCTGTTTTGTGTGAGTGTTGAGCGATGCGCCGGTCGCGTGTGTTGCCCCGATCCGTCTCCGCCGCAGCGTGTCCCCGTCCGTAGCGCCGTGCGGAGCCACGCCGAGATGATGATCACCGCAGGACAGACACAGCGATTTTCTGCTTCGGGCGGCGCGGCCACTGCTGCTATCGGGCGCGGATCCAGGGCGCAAAATGTCAGAGACTCCTCCGTGCACGTTGAATGACAGAGGCGGACAAAGGATTCGGTCGGGGCCAGATCGTTGGAACAGGCCGGATTCCAACTTCGAAAGAAAAACAGGCAGGTGCGAAATTGAGGGTCAGAGCCGGCCCCCGGGTCTTCCCCTGCTCCTGTCACAGGTCTGCTTTGCTCCCCTCCGTATTGAGTTCACGCCTGCGCGCACCCACGTGATAGGGAATCGCGCGTGACTGGCCTATCACAGCTCGTTACTCACGCTGCGCGCGCACCGAGAAAAGCTCCAATCAGAGGCGACGCGAGATGCGCACCAGTGCGCAAGCGCGGCTACTCATGCGCAAACCCGAGCTACTCGAGGGGAAACGCATGGAGACGTGGGAGGAAGACGGCAGCCGTGGAGCTGACGAGTTTGCATCCCTCAGGCGGGTCTCCAGCAAGACACAGGAAACGGAGATTTGTTGATGTTTTCCCGGCATCTCGGGACGGTTGGGAACAGACTGCACCCGGCGCTGTGAGCAATGCGCACATGGCCCCGTATCAGGGTGTGTGCGTGTGTGTTAATGTGTGGGGTATGCGTGCACTGGGATGAGTGTGTAGTTGGTCCCTGCTAACTAAGACGGACGTGCGTGTGTGTATGTGTGTGCCAACACACGGCTGTGTGTGCCAACAGACCCAAGGCTGTCGCTGCCAAACGAGCGCACGAGTCCGCCAAGTCTCCGACGAGCGTGCGCACCGGAGGACGAGCACATCCGAGTGCCGAGTTTCAGCAACAGCCCGCAACCTGGAAACGCAAACGTAAACGTAACTGTTGACAATCACAACATACCAAAAGTTACGTTACGTTTGCGTTTCCAGGGTTGTAGGCTGTTTGCTAAAAACTCCCGATTGGAACCGGGGACCCGGGGACCGGGGACCAGAACGCAGCGAGACATCCGCAGTGGAACCAGAGCGGAAGCGACGCGTGACGCCGTCAGCGTGAACCCGACCGTCCCACCCTGGGCATGCGCACTCATCCGAGGCGTCTGCGCGGGTCCGTGTCCTGACAGACTTCCTGTTCAAGGGATGTCTGTGGCTTGTTGCGTCCCGGACTCCAGTCGGTCTCAGTTCTCATGCAGAGATAAGCAGAGCCTCCAGCAGACCCAGGATCAGAGGGAGCGGCGACTCCGGGCTCCAGCAGCGTGCGACCCGCGGGGGCTCAAACCTCGGGGGGGGGGGCGTTTCGTTTTGGGATGGGCAGGGTGAAGGGTGATCACAATGGTCCCTTGAGCTGAGTCTGTGGCTGCCTGGCTACACCAGGTTCTTGCCTATATCTTTGGGAAGACTGCCTTTGGACAAAACATACACTGCGAATACAGTACTCGTACTCTCGTGTACCAACTATAGTGCATGTTCTCCTTCAAGGTTCTTTCAACAGAAGCCCGCGCACCACCATCACTGTAGAACGTTTTTGTTGTGACTGTGGCTCCACCGTCGTTTACGGGAACAACACACATGTGGGACGCAGTTCCCACGGACGCACGGTGTTCACGCGGCGCCTCGTACTCGGCTGCGGGCAGACCCACCCGCTTCTCTCCCTCTATTGTGGGGACAAGTCACCGCAAATCAAACAAAAACGTTCTGGATATTCACGCCCTGCTGGGCTTTGGTCCTGAATGAAACTGTCTTCGGTATCAACTGACCTGGGGGACTGTATTGGCTTGGGACAAACATGTCAAGACCACTCACCTCGCCAGGCCCCAGCTGAGACGGTCCAATCCACAGAATCCGAATCCTCTCCCAGCGTGTACGTCCACAGAACGTCTCAGCTGAGACTGAGATTGAGAAGGTGTAACGTGTCCTGCGCCCTCAATTTCTCACTCGAGTTCCCCGTCCCTGCTGACTCCGGAAGTCTCCCGGCTGACCTGGTCCCCGGGGCCCCGGTTCTCTCCGCAGCAGCGGGACCCAGGCAAACTCTATCAGAGCGGGTGCAGCGGCGCGGAAGTAAACGCCGACTGATGAAACTGTCGCGGCGCGACACTACGTCCTTGAGCAGAGCTGTCCTTGTGACGCTGCGTCCCCGCGACGCTGTTTTCGTGACGTTGCGCTGAGATAAGAATCCCCGTCGTCACTGTCTCCGCTCGGGAAGCTGAGGTTCTGTTCGCTGCTGATGTTTCAGTCTCTTCGAAAAAGTCTGTCCAGACCAGATTTCAGTAGTCAATGCCTTTGTTGACTCGCTGCACGATGTTCCTGAAGTCCAAGGAACCAGGCGTCCACACACACGACTCCACACACGCACTGTGCACTGCGACTTGCCCGAGCCTGACCTGAGAGAGAGGCGCGCTGGCTGCGGCTGGAGCTGAGCTGAACTGCGCGCGGGGCGGCAGCGCGCGGGGCCTTGATGCATGTGAAGCTGCTACAGCGGATCAGCTGGAGCTGCTCCGCTCTGCGCGCGACATGCGCTGCGCGACGCGGGCTGCGGAAACATGGACGACGCGCGTCCCCAGCCTTGAGATGAGAGGCCGCACTGATCCGCACTGCAGGGTCCTTGACATGAGAGACACGCGAGTCGTGCTGCAGATGATGACAGATCCTTTTGGCCCTGCCTCAGAGGACACACCTCCTGATTCATCATACAGAAGACCCTGTGGTGATACTGAGGACGCAGACCCTGGTGGTCCTGCCAAGGCCTTGTCCCAGCCTGTATTCCCGTGCTTTATCCCGGCAACCCCGTTCCCGTCTGGATCCCCGAGGAGTCAATTTATCCTGACTTTCAAGATGTCTCTTGGAGGGGAAATTCCATAGCACAACACAAATTTACGATGGGAAATTCGCGATTCGAGGCGCCTTGCCCCCTGGATGCGCCTCAGCGACATGCCGCTGCAGCCTCATCTGTTTGACGTGACCTCGGCCCGGCCCCGCGGCGTCGTCTGTCCTGCGTCGCGTCGCGTCGCGTGAGGACACAACGACACCGGCCTCAGGTCACCGTCGCTTCCGAGTGCATGTTCAGCAGCTTTGGTTCCGGGTCCGCTCTATTTCTGTGTGGCGCTTCAGGATCAGAGTGAGGACGGATCCAGGGGCCACATGGCCCAGTCCCTGGTCAGATGCTAGACAGCTCCTGGACCTGGTGTGAATCTGGAAGCCTCACCATGTGAGACGGACCCATTGGACCCAATGTGAAGAATGTGTTTTGGGGATGTGTCGTTGAGCTGTGTCTCTTCACTCCGCCACACCGGCCTGTTGTTGTGTTGTGCCCCTCCACCCCCGTACACCGGTCTGTTGTTGTGTTGTGCCCCTCCACCCCCGTACACCGACCATTGTTGTGTTGTGCCCCTCCACCCCTCTACACCGGCCCGTGTTTGTGCCGGGCCCGGGAACCTTTGTTATGAGGCTCTTTATCATCGCGGCTCCTCTCCGGGAGCGACGGGCACTGACAGCGAAGCGGCTGCGTTCGGCCCCGTTCACACTGACCGCGAGATGCGTAAAATGTTGCGAGATTCAGGCTGAGCACCTGGGAGCGGCCTGCCATATGTATCTCTGACCCTGGATCAGCTCAGGATCTGCCCTTTGCCCCACCCTGGAACTACCCGTGGATCCACCCACGGATCTGCTGATGGATCTGCACCTGAATCTGCCAACATGTGTATCTCTACCCTAGGATCAGCTGTGAATCTGCCCCATGCCCCACCCCGGATCTACCCCGGATCTACCGTTGGATCCGCGCCTGGATTCCTCACGTGGCTCCGGAGATACGGCTGATTCCCGCCCCCGAACTCTCAGCTCGGGTTTCTACACCACAACGTCAAGTCATGAGCTCAGAGCTGCGGAACAAGCGAACGGAATTTCCGTTATTTGTGCGCAGAACGAAGCGGAATCTCGCTCGCTGTTTTGCTGCGGTTCCTCGGCGGCTCCGTTGTCCTTGGATTCTGGGCGCGCCGCCTCCTCCAGTCGAGTGGGAATCGCAGAGTCAAGGTCCGCGTGGAGAGGGTCGTTTCTGATGCTTTTAGCAGATGGTTTCCGCAACAATGGCGGCGTTTTCTGTCGCCTCAAATAGTGGAGAGAAACATGAGAAGCACGTGGGTGGTGCTGGGTTGTGTTGGATTGTGTTGGGTTGGGTTGGGTTGGGTTGTTGGGTTGGATGGTTGGGTTGAGTTGGGTAGGATGGGCTCAGACAGGATGGGATGGGTAGACAAAGGTTGGGCAGGGTGGGGCCGGGTGGAGTGGGGTTGAGCAGGATTAGGGAAGTTTGGGTGGAGTTGGGGTGGAGTTGGGTTGGGTTCAGTGGAGTCAGGTGAATGTGTGTTTTCTTTTGTTCACGTCAGCTGACAACGACTCAACACAACGGGGGATGATGGAGACGCAGGGCGTCACGCAACGTGCAGTCGCAGTCACACAAAACTCCTGCCTTGCCTCCTAAAGTCGGGTGTCAGCTGGTCAGAAAACCACGTTTATTGGAGCTGTAGACACGGAAATAACGTTTGCTACAGCTATCCATTCCCAGCTACCCATCCCCCCGGGGTATCAATTTTCCATGGCAACGCTTGACCTTGTAAACTGGGTCTCTGCAACCTCGTCATCTTCGGAGGCTCCGGGAGCAGTGGCCCTCCTCCCGGCACTCTCAGCGCACAGCCGCCCCGGGCTGGGCACGAGACACCGGGATCCCCTCCCTCTCAAGTGCGTGCGTGAAAACTGCTGCGCCTGACCACACCACCTGGTGGGGCTGAGTCTGGAGTGAGACGATCCCAGCGCCCCTGGTACCGGATCTGTGTTTCTTCTGCTCATGCGCAGACGCAAGTCAGGGACACGCGGACCTCACAGTGCGCCCGTTATCAGTGAAGTCCACGATCCGAGGAGCCCTTTCACTCGGTCATGTGCCACTCTGCTCTGGAGCCCCTGCGACAGAAGGGTCTGGACAATGGGCCCAGGGCCGGAGCGGGAGGGGAGGGCTGCCGGGAGCTGCGCGAAGGAAGGAGGCTGCGTGGGACGGGGTGGGGTCAGGGGGAGGGGCTGCGTAGGGAGCGAGGGGCAAACAGACTTGGGGCCTGCGTGTGGGACTGGCGCTGCGAGGAAGGGATGAGTGCCAGGGCCCTGCAGAGGACGGGGGCTGGGGAAACGAAGGAGAATTGGATCTGGGGCGTACACACGGAGGGGTGGAGCCAGAAACCAATCTAGGGAGGGGTGGAGCCAGTGTCTGCGCTGGGGACAGAGGAAGAGGCTGGGTCTGGAGTCATCAATTTCTCCAACATTCCACGTTCTGCACGTGTCGCGAGCTGAGATAGAGATCTTGACTCCACGGACACATAGAGATCTGGACTCCACACAGTTCGTTTGCACATGTTCCCTGGATACCCGCGACATGCAGCAGTTCAATGAGAAGAGCCTGGGGCGGCCGCTTTGAGCTCCTCGCTGTGATCGGCCTGTTTCCCCCGTCTCTGCGGGAGACCATTATCTCTTTTCTGAAGGACTCTGGATTTCTTTTTCTTCCCTGGGAAGCCGTTTGACATGTAAACTTCATGAGGCAGGTTTGCCGCAATGTTTGTCCCTGTGTGGCAGGGCACGAACCGACTCATATCCCCCGCTGTCTCGGTTTCGGACACCGGTACGAGGGCGCAGGGTGGCATTTTTCGTCCCGTGTGGCCTGCCGGAAAAACGTGAACTTTGCTGGCGTCCTTGGTTGTTTTCTGTCGCTCGCAGCTGAAGCACGATGCGCGAAGGAACGTCACCAGAGCTGGATGTTCCCACGGCTGACGCTCAATTCAGTCAATTTGTTTTTATGCTGGACGCTTTGGCCTTGAGATCGATGACGTGTTGGTTCGTGGCGGGAGAGCTCGGTGGAGGGTGAGAACGGATTGATCAGACCTATTGATGAGGTAATGAGCCCAGAGTCCAGCACCGAGCGCACAATACAGGGAGTGGACGAGCAGCGTGGAGCCGCTGCTGGGGCGGGGGAGGATCCAGGGGCGGGTCCAGGGGCGGAGGTAGGGGTGGAGGCAGGGACGATCCTGGGTGAGTTTGACCCAACAGATGGGGTGATTCTACCTTCGTGCAACATGTTTGCAAAAGTGAGAAAATTGTTGGCAGACCCGCTCCCACCCAAGTCGTTTCTGTGCCTCAAGTCCGATCCTGGACCCGCCTGAGTCAAACGCAAGAACAACGCCACACAAGACTCAAAGTTGTCAAAACGGCGTTCGCAGATGTGTTTCCATGGGTTTCTCATGCGAAGGGACAGGGGCACGCAGCCCCTGGATCCGCCGTGTATAACGGAGCACTGCAAACACATTTTGCTCACAAGATGGAACATCGCCTCCTGGCGACGTGTTTCAAATGCGTCACCGCGTCAGAAGCAAAAGTTCCGTTTTGTCCTGTGAAGCGAAAATATTGACATTTTGTCAGCAAAGAGCAATATTTGTAGACACAATTTCTCAAAAATCTGACTGCAGCAGAATTCTGCTCGTGACGTCACTTTGTTTCTTCTGGCGCCAAAAAGACTCCAAAATGGCGTCGCGTCGCGGCGGCGCGCGTAGACCGCAGTCACGCGACCAGCCGATCAATCGATACGTGATTGGAGATCAATAGGTAATAATAGTACAAATCATTCCAGCCAACACGATCAAAGACGTTTTGCCGCCGCATCAAAGAATGGCGTGAGAACGCCGCATCAGGTGAGACAGGTGAGACGCGTGAACACATGTCACGTTGAACGTGACAACGTCGTGGACACAGGTGTGAAGTGCTGTGGGACGTAGCGCAGGAAAGCCGCGTGCAACACGTCGCGTCACGTCATATCGCGTCACGTCATATCGCGTCACAGCACGTCACGTCAAGTCACGTCATGACACGTCACGCCGTGTGTCGCTCAAACGTGGTCTTCCTGCCTCAGCTCGCTGGACGCACACCGTCCACCTCTGGATCCACGGGTGCGAGTCTTCAGGTCAGTCCCGACACGTCACGTGGGTTCAGCAGCACACAACTTCAGCTCTCGAGGACCTGGTCCTTGAGACAACAATCATGTAGAAGTTCCTCCAAACACAAACACGGCGTTTTTATCACAGCCAGGTCCCCTTTTATCGCTCGGCCCAAGACACGCACCGCGTCACTGGCTCTGAATACCTGGAAATTCCTGTGTTTTTTGTCTCTGCGTCAAATCGTGCCTGAGCACCCATTGTGCGCTATTACCTATCAAGGCTTCCGCAAACAAACAACGTGTTGACACTGAGAGCAAATACTTTGTGTACCTGCGTCTATCAGTGTGTGAGAGAGGTCTCGGGACCCAGGGGTGGATCCACAGGGTCCAGGCCCCCTGAGCCCCCCACCCACAACACCTGCTCTGTCATACAGAGAAGTATATGATGCGCGGAGGTAGGGTTGAGTAGAATACAGCTCCAAGGCCAGAAATCAAGGCAGGTTTGATGCTCTGTTGACTCAGTCCTTCGTGGTCGGACCCTCAAGCAGAGTTGAACCGTCATAGGCCCACACCCTTCGTTGGATCAGACCCCACAGGGTTAGATCCCTGTGCAGGATTCCTCCGAGTCAGACCTTCCAGGGTCCGTCCCCCTTGGGTTGGATGCCAGCAGGGTTGGACGCCCAGAGTCAAACCGCTCGAAGGTTTGGGCACCCTCAAGGCAACGGTGAGATTCCTATCTCTGTGTCACCTCCATCCTGCACCCAAGACAATAATAACCCTGGTGGTGACTGGAACATGAGGGGTATGCCGTCATTCAGGCCAGAATTCTGTTGACCTTGACAAGAACCCCAGCGTTTGGGCCGAGTGACAACGTCACACCAAACAGGTTTGAGGTGGTGAGTGTGTGTCAGCGCCGGACGTGTCAATACAGTCAGCGCTTCTTGTTTGCTCCCCGTTTTAGCACCAACTTCTCAAAATGTTCCGACCTCCTCAGCAGAAACGCGTGGGACCGAAGAGCCAGGTTTCGTGAAACAGGCAGTTTTAGCAAAGCGCTCGCAGCACGTGTGCGTGGAGCGTCGTCTGACGCAAGTGGCCGATCTTCAAACGCGGCGTGCTCGGTCAGGTCAGGGGTGCACGGGACGCTTTTCCCGAACTGTGTGTAGGGAGGCAGGCCTAAGGTCAGGCGGGTACAGAATTTTCTGAGAGGGTCGAACAAGTGTTTGCCATGGGTCCGTGGGTGTAGTGATTCCACAGCTGGTGCAGAATTTCAGGCCAGGCGGGGCCCCTGGACCTTCACGGAGCCCAACGTCAACCTCGACCCATGAGGGGAGCTCCGACCCGTCGAGCTGCATCAGTTCCGACTGCCTTCCTCGCCTTGGCTTGTTCTGAGAACCCCAGGTTGCCTTGACCATTTTCCTTGCAAATAGGCCCATAGATCTATTTTGTGGGACGATATTCTGCCCTGGATCCGCGCTGCAGCCCTGCTGGGGCCGCCGCTGCAGCTGTTCCCCCCCGTCCCTCCCGCCTCACGCGCCGCGCAGCACGCTCAGGTTCCCTCCTCTATAGTACTTGGCCGCGTACTCAGTATAGGCAGAAGCGAATACTCAGCGCCAGATAAACACAAGTTGGTTCAAGTTGTTCGCGCCCCTCTCGGCTGATCGCAGATGATATCTGCGGGTGCAACTCTCAAAGCGATGGCGTCACCTTGGATGCGAGGTACGTACACTGCATCCCTCAACCAGTCCGTCTGTCCTCCACTGAATCCGGCATGCCCTTGAAGCCTGATTCCCTGACCCTTGGACAGTTTCCACCGACCCCCGGCGTCTTCCAGACAGCGTGTTTTGACTCCGGGTGTGTGTAGCGATGTCACGTGGCTGCGTCATCTTCAGCCGGTTCGACACGGAGAGTGGTCCATCAACACAGCCTTGTGAGTCCTGCAGGGCTCGGGTCGTGGCAATCCCACCACAGGGACAATCCGTCCGACCAGTGCGTGTTCAAAAGCGCAGAACCAAAGACGTCTAACATACAGACACAGAAACACACGCACACAAACACACACGCACGCAGCCAGCAGGACGTGGACCGTGTGATGTCCGAGTGCAGCACAGAGGCGAGTGCAGCACACCCGCAAAAGTGCAGCACGCATACAATGACAGTGCAGCAGTCCACCTCTGAGAGTGCAGCGCTAAGAGTGCAACGCTGAGAGTGCAGCACCGCGGCGCCGGGCGGCGCGGATCCTTCAGGGCCCGAGGCTGCTCCAGCGCCGCTCTCCCATTACCGCAATTAGACGGAGAAAACGACGTACAAAGCGCTCAGTGAGGCTTTGATATCAGAGACGTGAGCCACGTTCACTACGCACAGTTCACAGCTCTGAGCTGAGGGATAGAGAGAGAGAGAACAGAGACAGAGAGACAGACACACAGACGGACAGAGTGAGCCAGAGGAAAACTGAGACAGAGGAAGAGAAACAAGAGAGAGGGAGAGAGAGAGGGGGAGAGAGACAGAGAGACAGAGACAGAGAACAACATCGGGCCACTGAACGTGGATGTCGCCCCGTGGTTTTTCTCACATGCTGGATTCACGCCCAGTCGAGTCACTTGCCGTTACCTCCGCAGTTTCATCCTGATCCTCCCGCTCCAAACCTGAACCTGGGAGACGTCTGGCCCCGGGGGCTCAATCTCCCGAGTCAGCGGACGCGCGGCGAACCCGTCTCCGCGTCGCGTGCGGACGGCTTCCAAAGTTACAGCGCCCTTTCAGGCGAGTAACGGCGCTTTCACGCAGCGCGTAATCCGGTTAGGCGTCGCGTGCCAAGAAAACTTGGGCGCAGAAATCCATAGTTACGCCTTGGTTACCCCGTGGATACGCGTGTTGTTCGTGTTGACACGACGCGTGTCTAACTTCGTCAGCTTCGATCGGTTCTGGAGGCGCATACACTGAGGGACCCGGGCGGTGTCGATACAGCGGGAACGCTCCGAGTTTTGTCTGTTCCAAGATCACCAGTCGAAATCCGAGTGAGAAAACAAAGGTTTGAGACAAAGGCTGACTGAAGCCCGGGGTCGGTTGTCAAACAGCGGAAAAGCTCTCACCTTCACCGCAGCAGCAGCAGCAGCAGCAGCAGCAGCAGCACAGGGCTCCCGAGCTGTGGACGCGTTACGTCTGAAAGGAGAAATGCACCGGACGTGAGCGACTCGCGAGGCAGACAGCGCGACCACAGTCGGACCCGCAGAGTCCGAGGCTTCCCACAATGCATTTGTCAGACCTCGACTGTTCAATGATGGACGCCAGTTCTCCATCTGATGGTGCCCAGTTTGGTGTGTGTGTGTGTGTGTGTGTGTGTGTGTGTATGTGTGTGTATGTGTCTGTGCGTCTGTGCGTATGTGTACAAGTTGTTTGTGTATACGAGTATGTGTGTGCGCTTGGAGGGGCGGGTTCTCGGGTCCCTGGATCCGCCCCTGGGCAGCAGCCCTGCGGTCCTCACTCGTGGGTCAACATCGGCGCCGGAAATTACGCGCGCTGCAGGAAACTCGCGCCACGTGTTTGCAGAGCCGCGTTATCGCTCACCAGGGCTTAATCAACGTGTCCGCCGTGTGTTTGGACAGTCCCCTCCAATCCGAACTGATTCTGCTGCACACTGCGACGCATCCAGAGGGAGCTCGCCTCGTGGGTTGTGTGTCTGAGACGGACTCGAGGCTCGACGCTTCAGGGACACACGCGCATGCGCAGTGCGCGTTCAGTTTGGAGCAGACCGAGGTGCCTTGAGACCGGCCCCCACCGGGATGGACAATCCTTTGTTTGCCTTGCTGAGTTTGCACCTCGAGCAGAAGAATCGGCCCCCTTGTTGTTCGCCGGGCCGCCGAGTGTGGAACTGAGTGTGGAACCGGGTGTGGAACACTTCTCTGAGGACACACGACGCGACGCGTCCAGCTTGTTGCAGCCAGAGCCTCCTTATTTGGAGGCCTCTCTGATCGCACGGACGGATCCAAAATATGATCAGACGGTGTCTAGGTCCTCCGGGGGCTTCCATCAATTTCTAGCAAACAGGCAGAAACATTTGATTGTGCCGTTCAAAAATTGGTGTGAACTAGATTTGACGGGGGTCAGGCCCTGTGTTGAGGTGCAGGCCCTGTGTTGAGGTGCTGGCCCTGTGTTGAGGTGCAGGCCCTGTGTTGAGGTGCAGGCCCTGGGGCCCCTGTGTTGAGGTGCAGGCCCTGTGTTGAGGTGCAGGCCCTGTGTTGAGGTGCTGGCCCTGGGTTGAGGTGCAGGCCCTGGGGCCCCTGTGTTGAGGTGCAGGCCCTGGGGCCCCTGTGTTGAGGTGCAGGCCCTGGGGCCCCTGTGTTGAGGTGCAGGCCCTGGGGCCCCTGGATCCGCCCTCGGCACCACCCGCTGCTCCATTCCAATCACTCCTCCAGTAAATTGAAAGTCTCGCCATGACTGGTGAAGCCTCGGGAGCGTCGGCTCTGTGGCCCCACTCCCCCCGGGTCCCCCGCTCCTCTCCGCCCGGCCCCCGCTCCTTCAATAGCCTGTTCACACCTCGCACGTATGGGCAATTTAGCGCTTGGTGCGGCCGGGATTTGATTTGCACGGAGCGGTGCGAATCGGCTATTCTGCTGCCGGGGACGGTTCACACGGGATGCGTGACATGAGCGCGCCTGTGCGTGCTTGGGGATGGCTGCGTTTTCTGAGGATACGCCACGCGTTACATCCCTGTGCTCGCCAATCCTTCTCCCTCTGCAAACTAACAGTTTTCAGTCTTTCCCGGAGCACTGACAGTAAAACAGACGATTCCGCACTGACGCCTTTCCCCACGCGATGAGAAACGTCCCCGTACATGTCAAGAGCCCACGGAGCAGGGCCCATTGTCAGCTGGGTCACGGCGTGTGAACCCAGCCGGGGAGAGACCAGGGTTCTGGACTCCTGGGCGGGCGGAGAGTCATGAGGTCCAGTGAGGAGACGGGAACAGACCAAGAGTGCCCCATTGAAAGTCACGAGGCTCTCGGCTCTGCAGGGTGTCGCCTCCAGAAGGCAAGGTGCTGGAGGCAGCGGTGCAACCAGGACAGATCCAGGGGCAGGTCCAGGGTGGATCCAGGGCATATCCAGGGTGGATCCAGGCCATATTCAGGGTGGATTCAGGGCAGATTCAGGGCAGATCCAGGGAAGATCCAGGGTGGATCCAAGGCAGATCCAGGGGGACGTTTGACCAGGGAAGCCGGGCCCATAAACTCTGATTCTTTGATTCAACTTCCGTGCCATGATCGCTTGACGCTATCCACGTTCAATTTCTCAAATAGAAATCAGACACCTGGGGTTCGGGTCCCCCGACCAAATATGTCTGCCCCTACACGTGAGAAAAATCTCTGTGTCGTGTGCTACAAAGAAACTGAGCAACAGCAAGTTGCATCGTGATCTCACCTTTGAAGTCTCGTAGGAATCTCTCTTTTTTACTGTCGTGCGTTGTATTCCGTGATATCAAAAAGCCCCGGCCCCTCTCGCTCTCTCTCAATACTCGAACAGAATAGGGAAGCCCTTCAGTGCAGAGACTCCGGTTTCTCCCTGTGCACCGCATTAGAAGCGTCGCTCTGAGCCTGTCAAACATCCGGGGTCCGAGGGGGCAAAATGCAGCGCAAAAATGATGGATTTTCAGTGATGAACCTCACAATGTCTGCGCGGCGCGGACACAGTGTATTCAAATGGCCCGAGTCGGAGAGAAAGTCTCGGAGAGGCAAACATTTCAAACTCGTGTGTAAATTTGCACAGGGAGCCTACTCGGCCGTAGAGAGCCGGGGCCATACACGCACACACACTCTCCTCATGCTAAATGCTCCTACAAAACGGTGAGGGGTTCACACTCGGTGCGTCGCGTCGCGTCGCGTCTCTGAACGCTGGGCCTCGCGTCGTGAGGGCCGACGCAGCGTCTGTTGAAGAAACGCTTCCCGCAAGGGCCTCTCTCGTGTATTGAGGACATTGGACGTTGTCACCTTCAACGCAGCACCAACTGCTGGCACAGGAAGGCAATGTGCCTTGTTCCGGGGTGCAGCACCCACAAACTTGTTGAGGGATGCAACGCATCAAGACTTGTTCTGAGACGCAGTGACCATCGGCGTACGTTCACGTGACGCACCCCACGTGACGCACCCACGTGACGCACCCGACGTGACGCACCCCACGTGGCGCACCCCACGTGACGCACCCCACGTGAACCCGTCTCCGTGTCCTCTGAAATCTCAGCAGCCTCGCTGTGGCTGTGGCTGCGGGGGGAGTCGCGGCCCCGCGGGCTCAACTGCGTTGTCGTGTGAAGTGGCCACTTCCGGGAACGCTTCCGAGGCCCGAGGCTTCCAGCCCGGTGCGGATCGTTTTCTGCAGGGGCGGGACCTGCAGGTTCCTCGGCAGGGGTGGAGCCAAGAGGTCCCTTGCGGTGACAGGGTTTGGTCAACAGAGGGAGCGATGTTCGAGGCGGTGTCAGCTTTGTCTTGACTGTGAAAAGGAACAATATTTTCGGGTGGAGACAGTGAGAGACTGGTGCTGGACCGAGGCCCGGACGACGACACCCGATCTGTGTGCGCTTCCCGAGCGCAGAGCTCCCCGTGTTTACCGAGGGTCCCCGGGCGTATCGCGTTGCCTCGTTCCTCCCTCAGCGTCGCACTCGATACGTGTGCAGAGACGGACCCCGGGGATTCAGCGGGGAGCCAGTACGGACGCGAGGCGGAACTCAGCAAACAGGGGAAATGTCCCACAGAGGCCCCCACAATACAATAAATAATACGGGACTGAGAACCCAAAGCGAGTCTTGATTTCCTGCAGGTCCAGGGGTCCAGGGGGCCAACATGTTCGGGGGGTCCTGGAGCCCCGTGAGACCCGAAGACTCAATGGGGTCCAAGGCTCCAGGGGATCTGCAGGTCCTGCAGGTCTGGAGACCCTCGCCAGGGGTTTAATCCCGCGCCACGAGAACGACGACAGAATGGACGCAGTATGGCCGAGTGAAGCGTCTGCAGAGTCTTGGTACTGAGAGCCGCCCCAGGTCGAGACTCACGACGCACCCAGTGAGAATCCCACAGTGTGAGACGCCGTGCACCTCTCTCTCCCTTTTCGTGTTCTGCACCTCACGCAGAACGTAGAGAGATCAAAGCTCGCGCCGTCCTCGTCCCAGGTCGAGTATCTGCGGTGTTCATAACGTGCGGAGCGTGCTCTGCCCCCTCAAACACATCAAATGAGAAATCTCAAGCACCTCCGCCGAGTGACTGCGCACCGCAATTCTCCCCTTGAGCCCACTCTGCAAATTTCGCGCGTTTTTCTCAAAGCGACGGGTGCCCGGTGCGCGGGTTCCCGCGGCGCCTCTCATGTCCCGCTCCTTTCCCCTCCACGTCGCTTCTCCCGCCGGTGCTCGAGTCGCTAATCTCGCGCGGAGAAGACGCCCTCGAGATTTCTCGAAATCTCCTTCATTCCGCGGGGAGAGGCGGAAATGAGGGCCGTCTGTGGTCCGAGTGTCGGGCCTGGTTCACGCCGCGTGCGTCACGCGTTGCCGGAAACGTCAACAGACGCTGCGACTTCACTGGTTTAGGACAGGTGAATCTGGATTGTGGCATTGTGCACGTCATTGAATGAAGCGTCGCCAAGAAAAATGTTTTGTTGAGAGACGCAAACGTAAACACGTGACGCAACTCGCGCCACAGCCCGAGACGCTTCCGGTGACCGTTTCCGGTCGCGAGTTCTATCCCAAGTGATCACGCTCTTTTCAAGACGCAGCGCAAGATCCTCGACGGACAACTTCTGCCCAGAGATGTACCGTGCGGTGTGCATTTTGGATTCAAATCTTTTTGGATGCGGGAGGAGGAGTAGAAACCGGGGTGCTTCCCCCGCACAGAGACAGGTTCTGTGGCACAAGGCCTCTCCATGTTTGCGCAGGTGCTGCTGCACGCTGGACCCGTCATGCACCGCGGCTCTGCACAAGTCAATGTACATACCATGTCCCGGGACAAGTCAACGAGCGCTTTGTCACCACGCAAGGCACTGGGCACTGTGTTCTACTGCAGACCAATGGGTGCTGCATGCCTGCACAAGTCAAGCAGTGATGCATCCCTGCCAAAGTTGTTGGGTGCTGCATCCTACACAAGTCAATGGGTGCTGTATCCCACACAAGTCAATGGGTGCTGCATCCCTGTACAAGTTAATGGGTACTGCATCCCTGCACAAGTTAATGGGTACTGCATCCCTGTACAAGTCAATGGATGCTGCATCCCTGTACAAGTCAATGGGTACTACATCTCTTTACAAGTCAATGGACACTCCATCTCTGTACAAGTCAATGGGTGCTGCATCCCTGTACAAGTCAATGGGTGCTGCATCCCTGTACAAGTCAATGGGTACTGCATCCCTGCACAAGTCAATGGGTGGTGCATGCCTGCACAATCAAGTGCTGCATCTCTGTACAAGTCAATGGGTGCTACATCATTGCACAAGTCAATGGGTGGTACATCTTGGAGAAGTCAATGGGTGCTCCATCCCTGAACAAGCCAATGGGTGCTGCATCCCTGCACAATCAAGTTCTGCATCTCTCTACTGTAAAACTCAATGGGAACTGCGTTCTTTCAAGTGCAATGGGTCCTTCGTCCTACACAGGCCAACAGGCACTGTACGCCTTCACAAGTCAATGGATTTGCTTCTTGTGCAAGAAAACAGGCACTACATGCACTGCAACCTACAACAGGTACGACATCCCTGCATTGGTCAATGGGAACTACATCCATGTGTGTGTGAGAGAGAGAGAGACAGAGAGAGACAGAGAAAGAGAGTGTGTGTGTGTATGTGTGTGTCAATGCCTGGGTGTTGCGTCACGACACGAGTTGACAACGGCGAGTTTTGTGGCCCACAACCTGGAAACGCAAACGTAACTTTTGTCTGTCATAACATGCCAAAAGTTACGTTTGCGTTTGCGTTTCCAGGGTTGTGGGCTGTTTGCTACACCACCACAAAGACGCGACTGGTGTTCCCTGCGGTCGAGTTCCCAGGGTTTGTAACAGTTGACTTGGAGGGAAGAATTTGAGCGCTGTTCCCTGTTGGCTTGTACAGTAATGAAGAGAGCAGGTTCACAGGTTTCCAGGGCCTTGAATGCACAGAGCTTCTGATGTGCTTGAGAATGGAGACGTCTTCCTTCCTGCCTGTTCAGGAGGTATAAAAGACAAGGGAGACTTTGTTTGGCAAATACGTCCGCTCCTTTTCCGACGTGCCCAAGTTGCCAGATCGGTGACATAGATGCCATTTGGTCACTTGTTTGTTCTCAGGCGCCAAATTTGGGTGTCTGTGCCACTGACTGGCACCTGCCCACCAAAAAGTCCTCAGTCTAATTTGAGCTGACGTGAAAATTTTGACGTCGCGTTGAGAACACCTCGCGCCCACATCTCCTGTGTGGAAAAGGCCTTGACCCGCCCCGTATGACTCTTGGTGTTTCATGTGTGGAATCTCCCGCCTTCTTCTCAACGGCGGCGGCTGCCACGGACCAGGATTAAGAATTCCGGATCTGTCGGGCAGCTGATTGAATCTCGGCCGCCTCCAGGGCCCCACCGGATTCGCCAATCGGATTTGGGCGCGGCGGACTCCCCCCGGGGGCCCAGGGCGCCGCAGCGGCCGGGTTCACGGGGGGGGGGTGAGGCTGGGCGCACACAGAGCGTCACAATACATGTCATTGACCCTCAAGTATGTGTTTTGGGATTGATCTTCCCTTCATTCAAAACTGCTTTTTCAGAAATGAAAAACAAGTGAAAGGTTGCTGGTAGAGTCTAAAAGAGAGAGCTAGGAAAGATCAAATGAAAAATTATTCGATGTTTTCTTTGCTTGGTTGAATTTATTCCTTTGTGCCAGTAGAACGCCACTCTTGAAAGTGTAAAAGGCAATCATAATGACACGTCATTGAGGGTCAATTTTTGTGACGTGACGCTCTGTGTGCGCCCAGCCTGAGGGCGTGGTGTCGGGATGCGCCGTGCGTGTCACGTGGGCGCTGTGTCAAGTTGAGCTGAGGTTCACATTGGATGGTTGGTTCGTGTGAGCAGTCAGGTTGAGGTGGGGTTCACACTGAGTGTGTCGTGTTGTGCTGCTCGGATACTACATGTGCCGTGCGTTGCTCGTGTGAGCTGTGTCAAGTTGAGGTGGGGTTTACACTGAGTGCGTCACCCATTGAAGAGACGCTCTGTCAGGTTGGCGTTGTGTTCATACCAGATGGATCGCGCACACGTGGCTCGCATGAGCTGCGTTTGCTGATGATGGGGGGGGAGGGGCTCTTGAGTCAGTTTGACGAGCCAGATCAAGGCTGTGGGTTCTGCATCTCAAACTGATGAGGGCTGCTCTTCAAAGTTTTTGCTGGTGTCCTGGGGTTTCTTCCCAACGCATGAGATGTGTTTCGTCCCTTGCAAACCCGTGCCCTTTGTTGCAAAAAACATCTCAGTAGGAACCAGAATCTGACGTTGTGCTGATTGAGCACATTGGACGTCATGTCACAACAGTCGCTTGTCTGTGACACAGATCACCAAGCAACAACGCAGGGTCAATGCAAGAACACAATGTCTGGTGCATCCATTGTTGCAGATGGAACCTCACTGTCCGTGTTCTGGACCCGCCCCCTGCTGGCAACGACTCCCTTGGTGTCGTGAAAACAAGGCAGAAGGCGTGAAATGTGCATTTTCCTGAGGTCACTGTCTGTTTTTGGCCTGACAAACGAGCTTTGGGACGCAGCACTGTCCTCAGAACTGAGGGGCAGCACGCAAAGAGGGTGTTGGTCATTCTGAAGGCGTCAGCCTGCCGCTGTCCCAGTTTGGGTCTGTCTTTGGTGGGGAGGTTTGGCACGGCCTTCATTTCCAAACGTGCGGTGCCCCAATTGCACATCGGTGTTACAGATAGCCAAACTTGCACTGAATTTGTACAAGGGACCAAATAGTGTCAGTGTCACTGGCAATTGGGGCACGTAGGAAAGGACCGGACATATTTGCTAAACCTCGCCAGCAGTCGTAAACTCCTTGTGTATGAACGCATCAGGACTGGCCCAAGAAGATCCCCTGCGGTTGGGTCCTGCAGCCCTTGAGGTAGGAGCCTCCGCTGGACCCAGGTGTCTCAGGACCAGGCTCCGACCTGCGTTCCATTCCACTGGCATAACATGGTCCTAAAATTTCAGAACCAGACAACGACATCATGCCGTGGTCCAAAACTTTCTCTTGGACCAAGTTCTCTCACCTGTTAGTAGGTGGGAACGTGGTCCTGAAATTCTAGGACCATGTTCCACCGGCGGAACATGGTCCTGGTCAGAGCCTGGTCCTGTTACACTGGGACCCCCCCCCGACCACACCCTGGATCCACCGCGGGAGAAGATGTTTGACGCTGTTATCTACGCAATTTGTAGTATTGTTCACTGCGGAGCAAGACACGAATCACGGCCAATTGGGAGTGGGAGCGGGAGGGGCCTGATGCAGGGAGCCAGGCCTGCGTGGTTCACACTGGCTACGTCAGGACCGACGGGAGAGGGACAACCAGGCCTGATTCACATCAGCTAGGTCAGGACGAGGGGGCAGGTCTGCGTGGTTCACACTGGATACATCAGGACCAAAGGTCCGCGCAAGGAACCAGGCCTGATTCACACTGGATGTGGCAAGGGGTTTTCACATTGGTGACGCGCGGTCATTTTTCGGGCTGGCGTCAAAAATTTCACCATTGGCGTCAATGTGAAATTTGGACGCTGAGTCAAAGCACCAACCGCGCGTCACCCAATGTGAAAGCCACTTCACACACGCAAAGCGTTCCTGTACTGACACAGCGAGTTTGAACAAAATGGAACTTGAATCGCAAACACTCATCAAGAGCGCTTGCTACATGCACACAGCACCCGTTCTCCGTGGGGATGGAACTCTTTTATGTTTGGAGAGATATTCTTCACAGCAGACGAGGCTCTTCTGACACTTCTGAAAACAACCTTCATGGCATCACTTTTGATGTCAAAAGCCACATTTCTTTGAGTGCTTGACTTTGCCAGTGGTGGCGCGTGCGCAATGCACAGACGCAGCACGTGCTGATTATCCCCCGTTTACGAACTAGGACGCAACGCATGACGTATCCCGTGTGAAAGACGCTCGGGTCCTGTAGATGGGGCCTGGACTTCGTTACTTGGCTATTGTGGGTCTGAGAGACGGGGGCTCCTACGTTGCTCCAGGCGCGGGAGTCACATGATGCAGAATTCAGGCGTCCCTGCAGGGGGTGGAAGCATCAGGAGACACGCCCACTTGCACAAGAAGCACCATTTTGGGTTTTCACACAGGCAGATTTGTTGATGCTGGCATCACAAATTATGGCGCGCGGGCGTCAAATTTAACATGACGCCCAATGGAGAGCACCAGGAAAGCGCCCCAGCCCATTCCTGACGTCGCGTCGTGTGTGTGTGTGAAAACTCCTATTGGGCATTGGCTCAACCTTGCCAACTTTTGGTTTTCTCTGCTTCATCAGTCATTTCATTTGCTGGCAACTCTTTATCCACACACCAAAATATCTGTTTCATATTGAGCAACTTTCAACCCAAGCTGCTCAGTTTGTCGGTCGCCTCCAGTCCCTCACCCCCGCGCAGACGCACCATGATGATCCATCATGGCGGAGGGGCATGCGCAGTCATCCTTCATCCACATCTCCGTGAGCATCAACTAATCCACTCCAGAATTCAGATGCTACTGGCAATGGATGCAAAATACAGGCCCCTGTTCAGACTGGGTGCGTGGGGGGCTGATGCAGGGGTCAATTCACGCTGGATACGCAGGAGAAGGTGCGGGGGACAGGGGTCCTGGTCCCTTTGACACTGGATGCGTGGGACAAGATTCAGGGGGGTGGAACCCGGAGCCGTGCACGCTGGATGTGCAGGACAGGATGCAACAAGGAAGGGGGGAGGGGTTGAGGCCAGGGCCCTTTTCGTGTTATATGCGTCATGCATTGCGTCTCCATGCGCAAGCTGACATCAGTTCTGCTGTGTCATGCAGTCGTGATGAAGATTGCGTTTTCTGCCCAGGGGGTCTTTGAGTGTCGGGCCAATTCCACAATGGAGTGCATCAGCGTTGCGTTGTTCTGTGGACGTTCTCGAGGGCTGCGTGGCTACTTGCAGCTCAGCTTTGTTTCCAAAGCAAGGCATGAATTCACGCTGGATGCGTCACGTTTCGTCCCTACTCATCTCAACAAGCGTTGTGGCTGACTTGCGCACTGACGTTTTCCATAGTACATCCACTGCACCTGACAGTCGGCTGGGAGGAAACATTGAAAGCGCCATGCATTCTGCCTCAAATAAGCGATGAACAGACACCAGCATAGCACTTTAATTCGGAGGCCTAAATGGAAAGCCCAACACACAGAGCGAATTTAGGTTCCCCCCAGGGAGATCAGGAGCCTACATCCCACGGAATAACGTGTTCGGAAACAGGACTAAAGTCAATGAGAACCTAGCAGACGCTGTGAATAAGGCGCGTTTGCTCCAGATACATCACGCGTTGTGCTCCTGAACAAATCAATGAGCCTTGCGAGACTTCTGCAGAGACGGGGACTTTGCCAGAGCGCAGCACAGAACGCGTTCAATAGGGAAGTTTAGCAAGCGCCCCGTCGCACCACAAGTGACGCAAGAACGGTTGCTTCCCCTGGCGGCGGAGATCAGGAAAGTCCCAAAGGACGAGGTCGCGGGGTGCGGGAGGCCGAAGGGGCGCAGGGGGCGTGGGTGGCACAGGGGGCAAGGGCGGGAGTCTGGGGTGCAGGGGTGGGTGGCATGGTGAGTTCAGGGGAGCAGGGATGCAGGGGCGGGGCTGGCGCAGGTGGCGGGCTAGGGCACAGGGGTGTGGGTGTGGGGCGAGGGTGGTACAGGGGACAGGGGTCTGGGGTCAGGGGTGCAGGGCAGGAGGGTGGGTGGCACAGTGGGTACAGTGGGTGAGGGTACAGGGGCGGAGATGGGGGGCAGGGGTGTGGGGCGTGGGGGCGAGGTAGGAGGGGTGGACGCAGGGGGCAGGGGGCGGGGACGGGGGGCGCTGGTGAGGGTGTGGACCCATGGGACGCGCGCGGGGGCCAACTCAGTCGTCACGTGACATCCGTCCGGCCTGAGGATTCATGGTTCCTGGCCCATCACCCTGGATCCACCAGAGCGTGTAGTGGAGACGTGCTCATCTGAAGTCTCTGACAGAGAACAGGCCTCTAGACTCCCGTGATCCGTCTACTCACTCACCGCCCGTGCGATCCATATGTGGGCTGAGCCCCGGGGCCCGGCGATGGAGGGTCTCTCTGCCGGGGAGGGAGGGCCTGGCGCCCGGGGAAGGGAGGGGGATCCAGGCCTGGGGAGGTAGGGGGACCCAGGCCCGGGGAGGGAGGGATCCAGGCCCGGGTAGGGAGGCCCTGAAAACGTGGGGGGAGGGACCCAGGCCCGGGCCGGGCTCATGGGAAAATGACCTGGGTCCATGAATGGAGGGCCCTGGGCCTGGCGCCCGGGGAAGGGAGGCACAGAGGCCCGGGTAAGGAGGGACTCAGGCCCGGGGATCCCGGGTCTGGGACCCGGGGAGAGAGTGACCCAGCCTGGAGATGGAGTGCCTGGCGCCCGGAGAGGGGGGGCTCAGGGCCGGGGAAGGGAGGGACCCAGGGCCGGGGAAGGAAGGAAGAGGAAAGATGCCCGGGAAGAGAGGACCTCAAGCCCGGCGAGTGAGCGGAGATGAGCTCTGATGATGGGGTGAGGATGACACTTGACGAATGGGACGTGCCTCATTCTGCTTTCCCCTTCTCTCCACATTGCCACCATGGATGTCAGTTTATTTTGCCTTGAGACCAGGTTTTGAAAGATGGCTGGTTCGAGACGCACACGTGAGCCTGCATGTAGATCTACTCAGATTCCCCAGTGAAGTTTCCTCCAGTCTGTAACGCTCAATCTGCTCTGAAATAGCGCGCTCCAACATTCGCTGGCGTACCTCGTGAACATTTGTCTGCAGGGTGGGGCTGTGGGTGGTGGGGGTGGTGGTGGTGGTGCGGGTGGTGGTGGTGGTGGTGGTGTGGGTGGTGGTGGTGGTGGCTGTGGTGTTGGCGGGTGTAGTGGTGGGTGCCGGGTGGTGGGTGGTGGGTGGTCTGTGGGCG
>JAAUXT010059933.1_pt1 | contig 23220 bp, 25 predicted proteins | sample 7278171 | NCBI WGS metagenome assembly JAAUXT01 (sample SAMN14350112, study PRJNA611818) | marine sediment metagenome | isolation source: surface marine sediment (1.8m) | place: French Polynesia: Moorea | collected 2018-08 | reverse complement strand
GGGACATCTTGCCTGAGATGCCATATATATGCATGTATACATTGATGGACCATGTGGACCAATTGTCCCAGCCCAGCACCAATAGCCACCAATTGGCCCCTCTGGGGGGGTGACATACAGGACGGGATGGGACACGGGACATGAAACAAAGGGGGACATCTTCACCAAGTTGGCATATATACTGAAAAAAAAATTTGGCACTACCACTAAGTGCTCTTCCCTAAAGGGACTTCGCACAACTAAGGCTCCCACAGGTCAATGCTGAGGCTGTCACAGGTCAGCATTGAGGTTCCCACAGGTCAGTACTGAGGCTCTCACAGGTCAGTACTGAGGCTCTTACAGGTCAGTACTGACCTCTCACAGGTCAATACTGAGGCTTTCACAGGTCAGTGCTGAGGCTCCTACAGGTCAGTACTGAGGCTCTCACAGGTCAATACTGAGATCAGTTCTGAGGCTTCGACAGGCTCTCAAGGTCAATTCTGGGGCTCCCACTAGTCTGTGTCAAAGTTTGTCCCCCCAGCTGAAGTGTGTGTCAACACTGACGAGTGTTCTTGTTTTGTTTCGCAGGCGAGAAGCCGCACAAGTGCCCGGACTGTGGGGCGAGCTTCAGCGACCCGAAGAACCTGAACCGCCACCGCCGCATCCACCTCGGCGTCTTCCCGTACGAATGCGCGCTCTGCGACCGGAAGTACCGACACTCCAACACGCTCAAGAAACACGTGGCCAGGACTCACGAGGCGCGCGGCGCGCAGGGGGCGGAGGACACGTGACCACATCTCGTAAAGTCTCGTGATGAAGTCTCGCGATCAGGGTGCCATTCGTTTTCTTGATCCGGAGTCATTCAGCCAGTGGTAGCAGTGGGTTCAGTGCGCCAAGTCGCTGGGAGAATGAAAACGAACGACAACGGGGAACTCACGTGGTTGACTACGCACGAGCAGCTTTAGGGTTTTGGGGAGACTTTCGCACCGGTGATGGACTGATTAAGACAATGAGATCGGTTTTACACTGCAAAGGGAAGTCAAATGAGACCCAACCCGGCCACCAGACCAAGACCCATTTCAGGACCGGGTCGGATCCCTGGAAGACCAGACCAGTGTGTGTGTGTGTGTGTGTGTGTGTGTGTGTGTGTATGTGTGTGTGTCTGTCTGTCTGTCGCGTATGATGTCCTCCTGTGCAAGTCATTATGCACTGCGTCAGCTCTGGGACGCATTGCCCATTGACCCGTACTGGGACGCACGCACCCGTTGAGTGTGAAGCAACGTGCGTCCGATGTCCCGAAATGGTCAGACACCTCGAACCAGAAGACATGGGCATTTCACGTTCAGTCAGAAAGCGCTGTGGGGCATTGTGAGTAGAGTGGTGTGCCTGGCCATTTCACGTCGGACCTGAAACCCAGAGATATGGAGTCTGGAAGACGCGATGTTTCATTCACACAAACGCCTGTCCGGTGTCGTTTTCTTAATTTAATTTATTTGTTGCAATTTGTTGACTGTTACACTGTTGGAATTAAAAACACGATAACATGAAAATGTTTCCTGGTTCCTCATTGGTTTGTTTAACTGTAGATCTAGTTCGTTACTCAGGTCCAACTTGACCTGGAGTTTTTGGGTCCAAATGAAATCTCGCGCCTGACGTTGGGCGTTTTGTACAAAAACTGAAGCGAAGATGCAAATGGCTGAAAATTAAAAACCACGTGTGATGCGTCACCGTGTGGCGTGATCACTGATGGCTTCGTGCAAAAACAGTCTGTCCTTAACTTCTCGCGTTGTCCAAGGGCAGTTTGCGCGAAACCCACAATTCCGTTCATTTCCGGCGGAAGCTGCGTGAGCGGAACTTGAACAAGGGTGCACACGTGGCGTGTTTCTCACTTTGCTCCGCATGATAGAGTTTTGAACAGCAAGCCGCTTTTGTTGGGACGCTGTGAGTGTAAAGGGCAAATTCATCCGTGCGCGTTCGCTTTGACGCCGAGCGCACTGCAGATCGTTGCGGCCCCTGGTGCCCAGGGACGCAGAACGCGTCGGGTGCGCATATTGAACGCAACCATTGTGTTGCGTCTCGTCAGGATTGAAACACGTGTCACTGCACAACAACAAGACAAACATTGAGCGAAAGTCAGTTCATGCGTGTAAAATTCCAACTGACACAAGCTTTGCAAGTTTTGGTCAGAATGCCTGCGGTACAGAGATCAATGAAACGCAGAAAAGGACATGCAAAACTTTTTATGGCAGAACCTTCAGCCCTGGATAAAGGGTGCGTTCACTGCGTCGTGAAGTTGACTGGCGACAGTTGAACCTCGTAAACGTAGAATGGAGGCTGTGTTTTTGATGGTTCACGTTCTGTGAGCCAGAAGACCGTGGGGTCCAGTCGCCAGAAGGTCCAGGCCCTGGGTAGGGCACCGGGGTGGCTTGGTCAATTGACTCTCAGGAACCAGAAGGTTTGCGGCTCACGGCGTGAGCTCTTGACAATGGGAGGGGAGGGGTGGCAAAAAGCTAGTGGTCGCTGCTGGTATTCTGCTACAGATCGGTCGTGTCCGTTTGGGAGGGTTTGTGCGGGTGGTAGCGACTCTTCCTGCCGCCGCTGCACGCATGCGCGGTGTGGCTGCGCAGAATGAAAGAGGTTCCCGAGGGGTGGCGCTGCATCCCGGGCCCTGAGTCCGCGCACCTGCAAGCACATGCGCCGTGCCGTCTCAGAGATCACACGCGAAGCCGTCACGTGACACGCGAAGAGACGCCGTGTGAGGGGTTGTTCTCTTCTCCTCTGGTCCCTTGGGGTCTGTGAGTGCATGTCAGCCTGTGATTCTTCTGCAAAAATGAAGGAGGGGCCCACTTCTTGCACAAAACACTTGGAAATACGTGTTTAGTGAGGTTGGGATTGGGGTTGGCCCGCGGTTTGCCCTCTGCCAAATCCAGATATTCGTGATAAAAAACACAGTCACCTGCAGGCGTGGAGTGATGCTGGGTGTGATCCTTGCTCTGCGCGTAGAACACGCGCGACGCGCGCAGTGCACTCACCTGAAGCAACGGAGGACGCGCGCCTTGCTCTGCGCGTAGAACACGCGCAGCGCCTGCCGGAAGGTGGCACCACAAGCCGAGTAGAGAAAGAAGTTGAGCGCGAAGTTCAGGCAGTACAGTAACCTGTGGGAGAAGGAAAAGGGACCCAGTCAACAGTGGCGCTTTGTTGCAACGCCTCCAGCGGATCCAGAGGGCCTGGTGCCTGGTTCACAGGACCCGCGGCAAAACAAATCCGCCCTCCAAATTTGTACCAGCTTGGTTTGAAGCAACCTGACCTCGATGCCAGGTCTGACACAGAATGCCTTGCTGCAACAAGGGCGAAAAGCAAAACGTCATGCGCCCGACCGTGAGTGCACACGTGTACGTAATAATCGTCGTCACGTGGGCGCTACGACGAAAGCCCGTCCATGGGGTTGAGCCATGAAAGTTCCACGGCGTGGCACCGAGGACAGCGCATGTTTGACTTGCCACTGGGAAAGGCAAAGCCACAGCTGAACCTCAAAAAACGTCGCGTGTCTGCTTCGGAAATCTCCTGCCTGACTGAAGCGTTCAGAACAAAGGGACTGTGTTCTGCAGACAGACGCTTTGAGTTTCTTTGTTTTCTCCTTGTGTTGAATGTTCAGCTGCGCAGAAGGAACGTTTGCGTTGTTTCTTCGATTCTCTGTGCACTGCAGTAACAGCATGGCAAGGACGGACCCAGGATTTGAACTTTTGCTCAAAAAGAGCATTCTTCAGCAAGAGGTGGGAGTTTGGGGTTCGGTGGGGATCACTTTTTCACGATTTTGGAGGGGGCCAGATTGCAAGCCTCTTGGACCCCTGGATTCGTCCCTTGTGTATGGATGTTGAGGACCCTGGATGTAACCTTGGAAACTCATGGACTGAGAAACAGCCACACTGCAGTGCGTCCCATCTCATGAGGCGCAACAGTCGACGCAGCGTCCATAGACTCTGGTGGAGAAGCCGACCCTGGTGCGTCCAGTGTTAGATTTGCCCCAGGGAATGCAACGTCGCGTGTGCTCACGCTAAGTTCAGGTGTTGTCCATTTCTGCTGGTGTGCCGTTCGTCAATTGATTGTTGCACCGAATCAAAGCAATTTGAAAGAGCACTATTCAAGGGCTCGGCTGTCAGAGGGTCCAGTTCGCCTGCCCACTCCACCACGCCCATCTACGTCACTCCACCCTTCCCCCAGCGGCCCCGCCTAGTCCACCCCGGGCCCGCCCAGTCCGCCCCCGCCCAGTCCGCCCAGGGCCCGCCCAGTCACCTGAAGAGTTTGAGGCAGCTTTGCAGTCGGTGCGTGATGAGTTCGTATCGTCCCATCCACGACACGATGAAGTAGTAGACGCGAATGCTGTGCGACGGCAGGTTCAGCAGCAGAAACGAACTGCTCACGATCACCAGCATCTTGGTCATGCGCAGAACCGACTTGGATGACGTCGAGCGCTGCGCGAAGCGTTTCCGATCATGCGCGTCGGCGCTGCGTCGGGATTGGTCGCGCTTGCTCAGCCCGTTCTGCAGCGGCTCGCGCTGTGATTGGTTGTCGCTGTGGCCGACGCCTGCGCGCGCATCCTGGGCGGTGCGCGCGCTGTTGCTGGGGGAGGAGAGTTCCCGGTCCGCGCCCACGTGCTGAGCCACCATCTTGTCTCGTGTCGAGCTGTATCTGTTCGTCAGAGAGAAGTGAAGACGGCGTGGTCAGGGTCATTTTGGAAAACTTCACGAGCTGTCAGGGTCTTTCGCGATGTCAACTGTCTCGGATGCCCTGAATTCTTGGAGGGTCAAAGGCAACCACAAATTTATTCGAGCAGGGATTTGTTGTTCTGTGTGTTGTTCGAGTGGTCTGGAAGCATGGCGGACTTGTTTTTGACCAGAGAAAGACCGACCGACCGACCGACCGACCGACCGACCGACCGACCGACTGACCGACCGACCGACCGACCGACCGACCAACCGACCGACCGACCGACCGACTGACTGACCGACCGACTGACCGACAGACAGACAGACGGACAGACAGACAGAGTGAAAGACAGACAAACGGAGACACTGAGATGGAGAGCGAGAAATGATGAGAAGAGAGGTTCAAGGCCAAGAGAGACCCACAATGAATCTCTGGAGAGAGAGAGAGATGGAGTGAGAGACAGACAGAGAGAGAGAGAGAGAGACAGAGAGAGAGAGAGAGATAGAGAGAGAGAGATGGAGAGAGAGAGAGAGCGAGAGATGGAGGTGGGAAGAGAGGATCAAGGTCAGGAGAGAGACACAATGAAAAAGACAGACACACACACACACACACACACACACACACACACACGAACACTATGCACGCACCTGAACACGGTGTAGAGGATGAGTGAGTTGAGCACGAGGATGGCGAGGAACGGCAGGATCATGGTGACGACGGCGTCCACGTTCCCGAGAACGTTCAGCAGCTGCGCGAACTCGCGTCGCATCGTGCAGAACGTCGCCTGACCGTGCAGCGGCATCACTCCTGCAAGGGTGCGTGTGTGGGTAAGGTGTGCGTGCAGGGACATCACTCCTGCAAGTGTGCGTGTGGGGGGTGAGGTGTGCGTGCACAGGCATCACTCCTGCAAGTGTGCGTGTGTGTGGGTGAGGCGTACGTGCACAGGCATCACCCCTGCAAGTGTGCGTGTGGGGGGTGAGGTGTGCGTGCAGGGGCATCACTCCTGCAAGTGTGCGTGTGTGTGAGGCAAGCGTGCAGGGGCATTACTCCTGCAAGTGTGTGTGTGTGTATGGGGGGTGAGGTGTGCGTGCAGAGCATTACTCCTGCAAGTCTGGGTGTGTGTGTGTGTGGGGGGGTGAGGTGTGCGTGCAGAGCATCACTCCTGCAAGTGTGCGTGTGGGGGTGAGGTGTGCGTGCACAGGCATCACTTCTGCAAGTGTGCGTGTGTGTGAGGTATGCGTGCAGGGGCATCACTCCTCCTGCAAGTGTGCGTGTGTGTGAGGTATGCGTACAGGGTCATGACCTCCTGCAGTGTGCGTGTGTGTGAGGTGTGCGTGCATAGGCATCACTCCTGCAAGTGTGCGTGTGTGAGAGGTGTGTGTCAAGAGTACGCGTGTGTGAGGCAAGTGTGTGTGTGTGAGGTGTGCGTGCAACTACGCAAACTCTGTTTCGCATCTTGCGTTCGTTTAGCTGTGCATCTGCAAGTGTGTGTGTGTGTGTGTGTGTGTGTGTGTGCGCTCGGATTTGCACAGACCGGAAGTGACCTTGACCGGAACTTATTTCGTTCGTACCGGAAGTGAAGATGGCGAACGTGTACGCCAGCATGGCGAACGCAGCGAGCGCGACGACGACGATCTTGGCGCGACGCGGAGAGCAGATCTCCCCTCGCTTCAGAGGGTAGTAGATCACAATGAACCTGCAAGAGATGTGCGTGTGTGGAAGCGAGGTATGCGTGGGCAATTATTGTTTTTGCCTCTGTTGCGGCGAGCAACTTGTCCTGTAGTTCAACCTCAGTTGTGCAGGATGAACCTTGCATTTGCATGTGCGTGTGTGGGAGTGAAGTGTGCGTGCACGCGACCACTGGTGACGCTGGCGACAGTGCAGAGAGCGTGTGGCTCACGTGACCCGCATGACCTTGGAAACTGACCTCTCGACGGTGAACGCCACGATGTACCAGACGCTCAGGAAACTGCAGAGACAGAATAATATTAGTGAAGTTAAACGGCGACGTTTGGAGCGAAAATTCAAACGTCGCGTCATCTTTAGACCTCTTTTTACATTCACAGAAAAATTCACAACAGCAAACCTTGGTTTTCAGTCAATTTTCTTTACAAATGTATCAAAAAGCTAGAATCACTCCCAAAATGTGGAAAAATCAACGCATGTCAAAAAAAGTTCGACGTTTGAGGTCGACGTTTTCACTTTCAAACGTCGTGTTTAAACTCGCTAATGAAACAAACAGTGAAGAAGCCAGCCTGAGCACACGCCAACAAAAGAGCGAAAATTAATTGACAGCCTGCGCATGGGAAGCCATCCCGAGACAGACGGACAAATGGAGGCTGGTATCAGATTTGGCGAGGCTTCAAACTATGGCAAATCGCTGAACGTCAAAACATTGGGCGAGTGGATCGATTTGCAGGTCCATGAGATCAATGTGTGCAGGTACAATGAACCCAACACTCATGATCTGTGTGTGCAGAAAGGCCTCTCGTATGCTCCACATGACGATGAGTGTGGTTCTCCCACACAGATCACGGGTGTAGGTCTACGTGAGTGGGGTCGTGCTTGCACACACGTGTTTAGTGTCGTCAAGCCTGCACACGCACACAAATATCATGAGTGTTGGTCCACCTGCACACCTGGGTGTGGTCGTACCTGCACACATGAACAAGGAACGCTGTCCTACCTGCAGACGTAGGTGATGTAGACCATGAGCTGGCACCAGCCGTTCATGTGGTAGAGCCGTACGTCCACGTGGTTGAACCAGGAGACGAGCAGGGAGATGAGCATCCCCGTGTCACTGCATCACAGGGGAGAGATGAAGCTGTTACACCAGCAGGGAAAATCACCATCCCCAGGGCTTGTAACACAGAGGGATGAAGTTGGGAAAGTTTCCAGCTGGGAAATGTGCACCCAAACGATTCTCTTGATCGGTAGCCAGAAAGCCCGAGCAGTATAAATTTTCGTTTCACTGCATGTGTCGAGCACGCTGTGTAAGTGTCGTGTGTGTGTGTACATGCGTGTGCATGCGTGCATGTGTTTGCGTGAGTGTGTGTGTGCGTCCACGACATGTTGCGCAGATGCGTGTGTACGTGTGTGTGGATGCGTGTGTTTGTGTGCGTGTATGCGTGCATCGCACCTGATACTCAGCGCTGCGAGGTACACGCTCCACGACATGTTCCGCAGGTGCGTACACACGAACACGACGAAGGACGTCACATTCCCAGCCACTCCTGCAGAGAAAAGATCAACATACGGTTAATCCTCAAAACCTGTGGTGCACACGTGCGTCACTTGGTGCAGTGTGGGCGGCGCACGTACACGTGACATCACTTCGGTCCACATTTTTGGCCTCTGCCTCCAGCTAAATCTGTACAGATACCAAAAGGGTGGACGGTTTCAGGCGGACATATCAAATGAATTAATTTTCCCATCAGTTTCGAACAGGAAAGGACACGATATTTGAACTCCTTTAACAGAAGAAGGATGGTCAATCAAGTATGAGCGATATGACAGACAGAAAACGGAAAACACCCCGCATCAGGTACATGTTCCGTGCACAGGCGTCAGAACAACCTTCATCGGCGGACCCAGGTCCTGAGGTCTGTTGACCAAATCCGTGAATTTTGGGCGCAGAAAGATTTCCCTGGTCAACAGTGCTTTGGTTCAAAGGTGTGGTTCACACCGGATGTGCCAGAACCTCCCGCCGGGGATAGGAGTCTGTCCCCCGCAGGGCTCCAGGCCTCCACCCGTCACTTGTGTGGCTAAACGTCTCCACGTGTTCACATCATTCCCCATGCAGGCAACGTACAAATGCTCTCGAGGCTGGGTTCACACTGCATGGACGCGGTTGCATTGCAACCCTGTGCAAGCCAACGGGTGTTACGAGGACGAAGCGATACAACACCTGGTGGGTGACTTATCGACAGACTTGTTGTTTCTCACAGCTCTCTGGCGTCGAGTGCCTGTGAATGGGCATGGCGTCGTGAGGGTACGTGGTTCGTCCACAAATTTCTCGTTTTCTCATCACGCAAACTTGATTGCCAGATTCAACACAACATCTGGTGGGGCAAGATTGACCACACCAACTGGTGGGGCCAAATTCACCCCTCAATTGGTAGGGCCAGATTCACCACAACATCTAGTTGGGCCAGATTCACCGCACCAACTGGTGGGGCCAGATTCACCACACCAACTGGTGGGGTCAGATTCACCACACTAACTGGTGGGGCCAGATTCACCACACCAACTGGTGAGGCCAGACCCACCACACCAACTGGTGAGGCCAGACCCACCACACTAACTGGTGAGGCCAGATCCACCACACCAACTGGTGGGGCCAGATTCACCACACCAACTGGCAGGACCAGATTCGCCACACCAACTTTTGTTGACTTGGACAAGCAGAACAAGTTGAATCGTAGGCAGACCTCGCACACTAGTCAGGGACCAGACCCACGATCATGCTTCCTGTGTGAACATTCGTGCAGAGGCACAACACGTGACGCACGCAGTGTTTGTACCGCAGGCTGCAGCTCAGAGTCAAAGGGCCCGGACCCCAGGGTCGCCGATCCCCTCGGCTGAGCGTCACCGCCGCCTGACGTCTCTCCTGGGGAATGCGCAGGCGCTCAAAGGAGCCTTCGCCTCCGAGGGCGTCCGACTGAAGCTGCTCGTATGTCTGGGCAGTTTTCGCCTTGTTGCGTCAGGGGCGAGTCCAGATTGGGGGTTGGTGGTGGGTCCAGGGCTGAGGAGGGTCCAGTGCTGAGACGAGTCCAGGGTTTTGAAAGGTCCAGGTTGGGGGTGGATCCAGACCAAAGGTGGGAAAAGACACACGATACAAGGCGGGTTCTGGATTGGATCGAGGGGTCTGACGACCCGGTGGCTCAACCGTTGGTGGAAAGGGAGGGAGAGGGGGAAGTTTGTGAGAAGGGGCAGGGGGTGGGACTGGAACAAAACAAAAGATGCAGCGCAATGCAGTTCGTTAACTTCGTCAATCCTGCAAAGTATGCAGGTTACACCACTGAGGAGCGAAGGGGAGCAGGTGTGTAGAGTTTCCGTTGACCAACCAGCCTGCTTGGCGCCAATTGTGGTTTGCCAGACAGAGAGGCTGTGTGTATGTGCGTAAACGTTTCTCTACCAAATTGGCAATCATTTTGAAAGCCCAGCGCAGGTTCCTTTATCCTTTGCGCACCTGCCTCAGATGGTGTAGCTTGGTTACGCGTCGCAACGGTTCACACTGGATACGCCCTTGGGGAAGACAGTGGGCATTGTGCAGAGACTGTTGGCTCGTGTGGTGTGCACGGCGCAACCATATATGTGAATGGAGCCTCACGCTTGACGCGTCCTTGCATCGGTTCGTCGTCGCTGTGTGATCCTTCAGTGGACTTGCGCCCCACGAGGCTACGCCCAGAACCACGCAGTGAGACGCCTGCGGTGTGAACCTGGTCTGTGTGTCTGCAAAACCAGCTTTTTGGTCTGGACCTGTGCTTTTAAACTGTGGTTTAGTCCAGGTGGATCCTGATGATTCGTGGAGGCGCCGGGGGCTGGGCCTGTGCTTTCTCATTCTCAATGCCTCAGCCGAAAGGCTCGTGCAACCCAAAGCTCGAATGTCCAGAATTTGCCTGGCTCGTTCTGAACCACAGGCGCACTTGGCATTGCCAAACCGCTCGCTGGCACCGACTGAGGTACTCTGGCCTTTTGTTGTGTGCTCACGTACACAGGAACTCAGCACGTGCATGGTCTGCACCTTACCATGCAGGAAACGCAACGCGAAGCTGGTGTGAACTTGGTGTGAATCCGACCAAGGTACACGTATTATTCTCAGAGGAACGCACCACTGTGTACGCGTTTCAACAGACGCGGCTCACAGACAAGGCTCCGCGCATGACACGCTTTTCAACCACGCTGCTGTCACAGAGCCTCTCGTACATGACCTCATTGTGGTAGAAGTGAGTTCACACACTGCAAAAATGGTTCCTGTTCAATCATACAACTCTTTTCTCGACCAAAGGTCTTGAAAAATCATTGTATGATTTCACAGGAACCATTTTTGTAGCGTGTGTGAACTCTTACTTCTGAATGCAGCCTCTTCTGCACTCGTTGGTGTGTTTTCATCTCTGTGAGTTCCGGGAGAGCCGACATAGCAGTTGGGAGGTTTTGGAACAAAACCCACTTTGAAACACATCAACCGGAAAAAAAGTAAGTTTTGTCCACAACAAGAATCAGTGCTCCATTGAATTACAGATGCAATGTCCTTCAGGTCATGTTTAAAGGTGGTCAACTGTGATGCAGGACAAAAGTTTTTGTGAATTCAAATGTCCATACATTGAACAAAAATCACAAGTTCCTAACATTTCTCTTTTGAGGGATTTAGAAAAAGCAACAACAAATAAATTGTCACCAAATGTTCACAATAATTCTTGGGAGGTGCTAAAAATTCATAGAAAAGAGAAAAATTGATAAAGCCTAACTTACAAGACCCTTGTTGTACAATCACTTGAAGAACTAAAGTTTACTTGGAAATGTTTTCTGGCTTTTATTCCGGCTCCTCCCAAAAGGAAGCTGGCTTGAGCTGGTCTCATTCCTGCAGATCAAGCTTCCACTGCAAAGCGAGATTGTGTGCGTCTCAACTGGATATAACTTGTAAATAAGCTGGAGTGTGCCAGATCTGAGCTTTGTCTTTCATCTTTTTTGAGACTTCTAAAATGTGCAACTAGAAATACAATGGGACTTGTCAAAGAATTTAGAGGCACAAATATGGCTATCACCCACCATACTAATGTCATAGAATAGCTTCTTGGTATGAGTAATGTTGTGAGGTACATTGTGCTCACTGAGAACCAACACAAGATAAGAGATGAAGATACAACCAGCAAATGAACCACCAGCACTTTTCCTGTGTTTGTATTATTTTGGGTAAACTGTCCCACCTGCATTTGTGAATTCAAAATGGCAGCTATTATTAAAGAATGGTTGAGCAGGATTGCAGACCCTGTTAGGACTTGGGTGATGGAGGTGCACCAAGTCACAATACTGGTCACAGAAACTGAGCTCTCTGGGTCAATGAAGGGAAAACACACAGTGTTAGGCATCAGCCCAACTGATAGTTTTACACTCAGAAGTAAACTTGAAGACAGAAGCAAAGATAGCCCAACCAAACTCAGGAGAATCCTCAAAACCACGCTTGTGTCCTTCAACTTGGTTTTGAATGGTTTCAGAACAACACGGAGCCTGGAAAAAGAAAGGAAAAACTGCAAACTTTGATCCAATAATACAAACACAAGTACAATTCCACCACAAATAAAACATGGAAGCCCACGCCTCCAATGCCTCTCACAAATGGCAACTGATGTCTGGTTGAGATTGTCAGCAGCCAAATCTGCAAACTGGTACGCAGCGTAGAGAACACCATTCAGAGAAATGGAACACACGATCACAGAATAGAAATTTTTCGTGTTTTTGTCTGAAGCATGTAGAGAAATAGAAGCTCCATTCAGAAGTGTGATGAGAACAGCCACAATAGAGAAGCCCCATTTCAACCCTTCAGTTGCCAAGATCCCAACACAAGTAAAATGCCAGGGTTTAGCTGCAGTGCATGAGGCTTTTGTGGAAACCAGGCAGCACCAGTGGTGGTCTGTGGCATCCATCACCAACAGCCTGATTGCTCTGAATATGTTTGTGTCAATATTTTGCACAGTAACTTCTCTGACAGAAATCAGTGCCAAAGAATTCAGGTTCACAAGTGCACCAGACCATATCAAAATGATTGGATTGTCTGACAGATTTAGCCACTGAAGCTTCTTCAAATTGACAAAAGACTTTGACCTTACTGTGGCTATTCTGTTCCCTGACAACAAAATGTATCTCAAACTTCCAGATGAGTGAAAGCAACTTTTATCAATTTGATGAAGGAAGTTGTCACTCAGATCAAGAGTGAGAGCACCATCAGGAAGGGTTGTCCCACAGACTTGCTTGATTGGCACTGAACAAACTTCAGATTTTGAGCAGAATGGATCTGACACACAAATTTGGCAAAATACAAGTGTGTGATGTTGATAAATTGAATTGCAATGTAGTATTGAAAGGCAACTGGGTCCAAAGCAACACCAGACACGTCAGTGCACAACACAGCTAAAGCTTGACATAAACATGGCTGGGGACATGACTGACTATTCAGGTCACACAGCATTTCATCATCGCCTGACGGACAGTCAAATATTTTGTCACATACACTTCTCAAAGACAAGCACTTTGTGGTTGATTTGCACTTGAACAGTTGTTGACAGTAAATTGTTGCACTGGCACAATTTATTTCATGATGCTCATCTTCGCCATGAGGGCAATCCCACTTTTGATCACAAATGTATGGAAGGGGAATGCAGTAGGCTTCAGGGCATTTGAAACTTCCACTGCACTGAATGTTTCCACATTCCCTCAAGTGGGCACCATTTCTGCATGGTGTGAGAAATCCAACCCTAGACAGCTTGTACAAACAAATATCTGTGATGTTCAAGCATGTTGAATGTCCAGCCACACAGGGCAATTCATAGCCATGCTTACACTGTGATATTTGGCCATGCATCAACAAGGACATGTAAGTTTCCTCATCTTCTGCATCAGGCCCGCAATCTGGCACCAGATCATCTTCTAACATCAAATCAATGTCAATCCCACTGTGGCATGTCAAGGTGTCAGTTTTAAGTTCTTTCCTTTCTTTCTCTGGAGACCAAACTATGTATTGCTGACAGGTACCTGTATTGGTTGGGTAAAATAATTGAGCACATTTGGGTTTACTCACTTGTGAGGCAACAGAAAAATTGTGAATACAAAACTCCTCATCAGAGACACCTTTTGCACAGTCTACTGTTCCATCACAAACACTACTTTGGGAAATGTAGTGTCCATGGCCACACAAGAACAAATTACCTCCAACAGTGCACATATCTTTTTCAAGAGTCTCCACAAAATATGCTCCAGTTGTCTCCATGGAACTCACTTTCTTTTGTACTGTTTCCACATCCAGAACCTCTGTTCCATGTGATGTTGTCTTGTACAGAAGCCTTTCTAGTTGACAAAGAGATATGAAAGGAGGAATGTCAACCAAAACAGCATCACACACTGTCTGATACACCTGTTGCACTTTGTCTCGTGGCATTGTGATGGAGACTGATTCCTTCACTTTTGTTTGGAATTCTTGATTGGTGATGTCCTGATGCCAAGCAAAAGTCCAACAACTAGAATTGATTTCCAAAGAAAGATGTGGGCAAAACATTTGTTCATTTCTGATTGATTTTCCCTCAAAAGTGTTTCTGTGGAATGAGGTGACACACAAGACACTCATCAAGAGATTTTGACTGCAATTGATGGAAATCCATTCAGGTGCTGCCAAATTTGACATCAGCAGCAAAGTACAGCTTGAGCTCATTGTGCTGGGATACAAGAGCTTTGTTGAAGTCCCCTTCACTGCTCTGAGAGAAGTTTCAACAAGTTGATAACTGGACTTCGTTGAAGTGATGAGACTATATTTAGAAACAGTGGTCCTGCCAAAATTGTAATTTCTGAACTCTTGAAAGGAAACTGGATGTTTCTGGTTCCATTTGAGGTGGGCCTGCAAACAGATAGAATACTTGACTTGTTTCACTCTGCTTCACTTGCAATTGGAACCAACGTTTCAAGTGGTTTGGCTGTGGCCAGGCTTTTGAAAAGTTCGTAGTGCAAAAATTGTTGAGAACTTGCATTTAAACATTGAAAGGGAATTCTTTCACTTCTCAGTTGTTTTCTTGAAAGCTCAAAGACTTTCAGAATATTTGCAAGTGGAAAAACAAAAATCGTTCTCTTTACCTTTGAATTGACCAGACCTATGAACAAGGCTTCCAAAGCGGGTGACAGATTGCTCATTCTCACAATGGCCAAAACTTCTTTTTGCTGAAGTGCATTGACAAAATATGGCAAATATCCACCACACTTGGAACACAGTTCAAAAGCACCTTTCCAGGAAAGCAAGAACGTGGCATGTGGCGCGTCTTCTCTTTCATGCAACGTGTAATTCAGGTGCTCATATTTTCCATGAACAGAGGGAAAACTTACACATCTGTGAAAATATCCATCAAACACATTGTCATCACAAAGATAAGACTCACTGTGTATTGTCCTGAAATGCTGGTATGCAATGTAAGTGTCTTGTATCCAGGAGGCTTCAATGAAAGGTTGATCACATTCCTTGATCTGCTCTTGGAACTTTACACTCACAGACTGAATCTGCCCAGGCAATGAAATCAGCCACCCTGGTTTCAAGACTGAAAACCTCTGACTAGAGATCCAATGCAGCTGTCCCAGTAGGAGAACCCTGTGACCAACTGTCCATTGAGGTTTCTGGAAAATATCTGAAATTATTGCAACTGACAAAAATGTGCTCTTTGGATGGGCTTCAAAAGAAAGGAACTTGAGGGAGAGAGTATCTCCCACTGTTCTGAGGGTGTTTGATGCATTTAGCAGGGGAATAACTTGAGCCTCACTGAAAGCTTTCGTGGGGCTAATTTTCTGATGAACCACAATTTCTAACCACTGATTCCTGCTTCCATGAAAAGTGGTCTCCAGCTTGAATATCCTGTTGGGTGTTGGAGTAAGAAATGAATAAAGCACATGAAAGGAGGCTTTGCTTTTGTGAGACAGAAATGCGCAGAAGTACACATCATTCTGAACCCTTTGTCTGCACTGCTCTACAACACTTTTGTTGGGAAAGGTAAACTTTTCAGTTTTCCCCATGAGGAAAACATTGTCAGAGAATTTTCTGAATACTTTGGCCTGTTTGTCCAGGATTCCTTTGACCTCAATGTCTGTTTGATGGCCACTCACAAAAACAGTTCCAGGGACCAGCATCAGGTGACAATTCACGCGATACTGCCTTTTGGCTTGACTGTGTTGAAGCACAAAACATGTGTCATCCTCCAGAGAAAATTCCAGTGCTTTCGTGTCAAGGTTTGAGTGAAATAAGACTCCAAATTGCTTCGAGATTACAGAAATGTAGTCTTGGCAAAATGAAATGCCCGTTTTACACTGAAAATCATACTCGCAGATGTCAATTCTGATCACAGAACAGTCCGTTTGCGAAACAGCCAAAGTTGTAGTGATTTTACTGTATTCTTCGTACCAATAGCAAACAAGCATGACGCTTCCTGTCAAACTGGAATACATGTTCCTGACAAAACCTGATTGTGCAGCACTGTGATTGGTGCACAGAGTCTCGGATTCTTGGGTGTCGAAAACTGCTATCCCAGCGTAAGTGCAGGTCCAGCTCTTCAACCCATTCACTGCCAGCTCAAGAACTGATACATTGATAAGTTTTTCCGCGTGTAACTGGAGTACATAAGGACTCAGGGTACAGAGGGGACCAGGAACCTGAAACATCTGTGACGTGTTGGTGTTGCTGAAGTTTAAACTGGGCTGGAGTTTTGCAGAACCATGAAGCAGCTTCACAGAACCTGGAGCGAAAGGTTCTGCCCAAACCACCACGGTGCAGAGATAGTGTGAGCACACGCAGACAGGACTGCAGTCTCTCAGTAAAAGGCTCCTGTCCCCAGGACCATTGAAAATGACATATTCAAAACCAAACATCTCCAGAACTGTGGGCACAACATAGAGGTACTCATTCTTCTCACTGGTCAGAAGATATTTCAAAACCAACATTCTTTTGGCCAGCAAAGTCACAACTTGTGGTTTTGGAAACAGGTCAAGGGACAGAGACAAAGTTTCTACACAGTCAAGATCCATCACAGAAAACTCCACATGAATCCTGTATTTCACAACGGCCTCCGTGCGAAAAGCGATGAGAATCTTTCTGTATCTGAGGTGCAGTCTTTGATCAGAATAGCGACCACAAAAGACAACAATAGGCTTCTCCCGAGACGCATTGTGAAACACTAATTTTCCATTCCGGCACAACAGCACCGTGAAATAGACTTCCCTCAATGAGAAATTCATTGACAAATTGGGGCTGGGCTCCAACGTGATTGTGACTTCGCAGATTGGAGGGAGAACCACGTGGCCAGAAAGCCTGGGGACCCTGACGTTTTCCTCTCCTTCCAGCGCAGATCCGGATTCATTGAAGTTTTGTCCTCCACATCGGTCAGATGTTTCAAAGGTACAAACTCTCTTGCACTTCAGATGACCCATGTCCGAATCACTGACCAATATTCCAGAGGCTGCACTGAGTGTAACGTTCGCTTTTTGGAGCAACGCGTCAAAACGCTGGACGCTCATCTTGACAAATAGTGCAGATTTCACAGTCAAGGTTAGTATGACACCCACAGACGTGGCGCTTCTCTTCCCATGCAGACAAACACACAAGAATTTCTTCAGGTAGCGGTGCCACAACTTTGGAAATCCGTTTGCGTCAAGTTCCTTTCCGTTGACAAATGTTTGGTTTCCGTTTCCGTCAACTGCACCAAGAACTAAAGCAACAAGGCACAGGGTCTGCACTTCCATGGCGCCAAACTGAATAACGTTCATTCAAAATATACTCAGTCCAAAACCAGAGTGAGGCAGATCCAGGCTCCTGCCTCGAGCGAGACCTCAGAGACCAAGCTTTGAAAAATTCCTGTGAAAATGAAAAAATGAACAACAAAGAATGGCACACCTATGTCGAGGGCAATTTTTTTTGAGGTCAGGGGTGCCCCCAGATCCGCTTTGTGGGACCTTCAGAAGCACACAGCATCCTGTAGCTGTTCTGTTTTTCTGATGACATTGACCAAAAGTGGCCAGCTCTTTCCACAGACACTAACAGGGAATGCTTTCATCAAGCCAATCATCCCTCGATGGGAATTGCTTGAAACTTCAAAAGTCTGACGAAACTCACGTTTTGCCAAAAAAGGTTTCAATATTGAAACTGACAAGAGCTTTTCGTGGAATGAAACACGAATTTGCAGAGAAGGTTGCCGTTGGATGTTTGGTCAGGGTGTGATCACTTTGTTCCAAGATGGCCGGCTGCACTTTTCCAGTTTTCAGGTCAACGGGAGGGGAACGCATCGAGTGTACATCCAGGTCGGCTCACGCAGCGAACGTAGAAGGCTCGGATGCCCGTCGGAAGTCATTAGGCCAAAGATCACGTGGTCTGCGATGTTTCCGCGCACGCGCGAGACACCCATATCCGGCGGAAATTCCCGTGCAGACCTGGCCGAGTTATTGAGAAAGATCCCGTTGTGACCATTTGGGACAAAGTTTTGTCGTGGTGAGTTTTCCAGAGTGCAAAAAAGTTTGCATCTGAAAGAAAGTTTCCACGATGTGTTCTCTGAGCCTGACAACACCTTTTCTGCTGACTGTTCTGAATGACTGGATGGCCTGAGGTTTAGTATCAGAGAGAATGAAAAGGGTTGCAGTGTCAAGCGAGAACAGGTCTGGGAGTTGTCTGGGTCCAGTGAGAAATGGAAAGATGAAGACTCTAGGTTCAATTGGGACCTCAGAAAGACCTGGGATCCGTGTTCAGTCGGAACCACAGTTGGGTCCAGGATCGTGCCGTGAACAGCCAAACCTTGTGGAAAATCCAGGATGTCATTGAGTCTGGCGGGAGACAGGAAGGAGGTTCAGGGTCTGAATCCAGCACAGGCAAGTGAGGAGAACCCAACATCTCATCTTGCCAGGAACATGGAAATTCAGGAACTGGGTCTTGTCTGTTTTGTGGGGTGGGTGGGGGAGGAAAGTCCAGTGCGTTGATTCGACAGGACAAGTCAACGCCGCAGCAAACCCTGACAGAAGAAAGTGCTCCAGATGCCTGACAACTCGCAGCGCTCACTCTGACGTGCGTCACGTGACCTCGACTCACACGTATGACAGCAAAGCGTTGTTTCCTCATTAAAATTTCAACGCAAATCCTCGCTGGAATCCGCTGCTTCAGTCAGGCTTTTCCTTGTCAAGTTCACCCTGCAGAGACAGGCTCACGACGGAAGGTGACAGTGAGATGCAGTCTTTCCGTGGGAAGCCTACACGGGGAGCTTCTTGTTCTTCTCCACGTACAGTTCGGGGGAATGGAAAATTTCCAGATATGCACCCCAAAACGTGCGCGCCAAACTTGACTGTCTTCAACATAGCAAAAGCAACCATGTGCGTGTGGACAGTGCGACTTGAGGATCTGGTTGAAGAAAGGGGTGTGGCCTGATTTCATCTGTCAAAATTTTTGTATGGAAAGTGAGAAATGGACCGTGGACCTGTGGCACACACTCCAGGGGTCAGGAAAGCTGCCCTGGCCCCTGGACCTCCTGGATCCATCCACCTCTGGTCTGGGTGCAATGAATGGACAGACATCTGAACTAGCCTGCGGCTTTACTTCACTGAACAGTGCTCGGGAAGCTAATCAGATTGTCTGTCCCTCGTTTCCCTTTGAAACTGGACCAGAGTGCAGATTCTCCTTCCCAGCAGCTTATGCTTTGCATGGGGACGCCAGTCATTCAGTTCGTTGGTTGGAGGCAGGCCCGTGGTTAGAACTGTGTGTGGGCCGACGGTTCAACACAGTCGGTGGGAGTGACAGCATCGGAAATAGACATCTGACAGATCCAGAAAGAAAATGGTGCAGTGGAGGGATGGCTGGTTCCCCTGACCAAGTCCGAATCCTGAACCGCCTTTGTATTTGTGTGTCATGGGTAACGCAAAGGGAATGACATGGACGAATCTTGAATCCAAGGGATCTTCCAAAGTCTGGTACCCTCTTGACACTTCTCTATCCATCCATGACATCTCCACACATGCTGTCGTGCGTCAGCGTTTTCAGTTTTGGGTAAGAACCTGGAACCTGGATCCACTTCTGGAAATGACTTTGTCGGACCAAGCGAATGACCTGGGGAATAACACAGACGATGCAGAAAGGTTTGTGTGAACCATTGAAGTGATGCTTTCATGCGGAATGGACGGAAACAAAGGCTGGCCTGGATACGACATTCAGGCGGAACCGCAATTGTTGTTTTTGTTTTGCTTTGTGCATAAATCCACGTGGTCCTGCCTGTTTCAAACTCGCCATTTTTAGAATCCGTATTTCTTTGTGTGCATAGGTTTGGATTTCAACTCTGCCACACCACAATGTTGAAAAGTTTGTTTGAATTTGTATCTGGGCTGCTTTGAGGTGATTTTGCGTGCACAAAAGCGGATGTCGAGTTGGGTGGGGCCGAGTGTATTTGTGCATGTGCACAGGCCCGTCCAGCCTGCAGTGGAGATGGTTTCGAAAAGGTTGCACTGGTCTTATTGAATGTCTGCCATTTCACATTTCCGCGTTGCCTGTGAGGAAAAATCGCTACGTTCCCACTGCGATTGAAGTTTTGTTGGAAGCCGCAGTTGTTGCACGCAAGAACTCCCGGGCGTCACAGCTTCCCCGTCGTGGTGAAAGTTTTCCTCTCCTGCTGGTCTCGGGGCAAAGACATTTCTCACGGTAGAAGAGTCACGCACTGTGTGTCTGTGGCCACCGTGTCGTCACTTTGTGCGAAAGCCTCATTCACGTGTACAACCAAGCAGCACAAGAAAGGTGACGTTGACATCGTTGGTGCATCCTCAGGGTCCACCAACCCATGGGTCTGTCTGCCCTGAGATCGTCTCATCTGCACCTGGGTCAACTCTGTAAACTCTTGACGCACTCCAAAATTCAACAGCTTGATCCCCTCCCACCCAGATCTCCCCCTTGATCCACTCTGGATCCTTGTTCGGAATCCCCTGCTTTAGCCTACACCCGCCTCCGGCTCATGCACAGTTTACAGATCCGAATCCATTGACCCACGAAAGTTCACTGAAGGTTCCTTCCCCATAAACCTGAGGAGTGCACAAAGTTACAATTCATTCCTTCCCCTAGGAGACTCCTTCATGGGCTTCTTAAACAGGAAGGAACTGACAGGTGTTGTCAAGGTGTCGCTGGGTGTTGTCAGGGAATCCGACCTGGCAAATAAGGCCTTCTCAGCTTGAAACTCCCACGGCAGATCTGCGCATCAAAATTTCTCCATTTTGCACGCATTTTAAAAATAATTAGCCTGATTCTATTTCCTCGGAGAAATTTGGTACTTCGAGATTTGAATTACATTCTGTGCGCAGGTCTTGTGGCACGGGGTGGATTCAGACGCAGTGGAGGCTGGACGGGTTGTTGGGCCCTTCGACCTGCACAAGAATTCTGAGATGCTTCACGTACGAGGTGTGTCCACCAAGTTCTCCTTCAGAAAAATTGCAAGTCTGGACCTGGTGGCTCTGGCCCCCAGTTGGTGGGGTAGGGTGGTGGATTTTGGACCCACCAGTTGGTGTGGTGAATCAACCCAACCAGTTCGTGTGGTGCATTTTGCCCCATCAGTTGGTGTGGCAGTTCTAGGCAATGGGTGTGGTGGGTCTGATCGCAGTTTGTGCAAACTTGAAATTGTTGCTTCCAGGAGAGCGGGCTGTTTGTTCTGTTGATCAAAGCCTGGCTGTTCCTTCCCTGGAAAAATTGAATCAAATGGGTTGAAGTGAACTGCACCTCACAATGCGATACCGGGTGCGGGTCCCCCCTTACAGAACACACAAGACGCACTGACAATGTTCTCATCTCCCCATCTTGATGGGGCAGGTGGAGTGCTGCTCCCACTTAGCTGTTGCTTTCAGAGACCTTGGGACTGGTTCATTCTGGTTGTGTCGTTCGCTGCCTTCTGCACAAGTCAGTGCATGGGTCCTGCATTGTTGCTTCTGTTCTTCATGATCCGTCAGTGCAACAATGCCTGCAACGCAGTGCGCACACAGAGACCTGAACGAACGTGCAGCGCAAGGCACTTCTGTCATGAAATGGACCTTGAACAAAAAGTTGACTTGAGACCATAAAAGAACTGTCGTCACCGTTTTCCTGTTTCTTGTGTTTTTGCCTGAAGCTTCACCGGTGTTGAGTGTCCCTGCACTTCTATGATTGCGAAACTTGAGGGAACGTCAATGAAGACATTAGTCACGCACACGAATTCCAGTGAAAGAACCAGGCGGAGAATTGAGGGACGTGACGCTCATCAGAAGTCTGTGTGTAATTCATGAATATTTTTTTTTGAATGTATGGGTGAGGTGAGCGTCGAGCCCAGGGTGTCTATGTGCTGCCCTGAGCCCTGTGCTCAGCCCCACGGTGGAAGTGGGAGGGAAGAGACAATGGGGCCTGGAGGTTTGTTTCGTGGACCGCTTCCCAGAATAGATGCAAAATATCGTCTTTTCAAATGTATGAACACAAAATTGAAAGCCCAGCCTCGTTGGTCGGCCAACGGCTATTTCTGAACTGTTCTCCAGGTGACCCATTTCTGTTGACGACATCCCCTTTCAGGTGCTGTACGGAGGAAAACAACGCCTACATCGTGCCTATTGCAGGTGCTTGCGAAAGGGGGTCTCCCGTTCTGTCTGTACGGAACGGTCGCCCACACGCACCGTGATGGAAGTGTTTTCTGGGTTGGCGGCTGATCCAGGGGCAGAAACCTCCAGCAGCTCAAGGTGTGCGTGTGTGTGTGTGTGTGTCTGGGGGGTCTTGACTCTTGGGCTCTTGGGGCCTCCAAATACCCCCAATTTGTGTTTGAGCCTCTGATGATCAGTCAGCAGCCGAGACTGAAGTTGTCCCCCACCTGGCCAGATCCTGGGTCTGTCAGGGAAGGGGTTGGAGAATCAGGTGTCTGACCATACCTTGGCCCTCCTTACTTCAACAATTCATAATGCTTTGAGTTCAAGCTGGGGCCGTCAGTGAGGGAACCCAACTTGGACCAGGCTGCACCTGTCTGTGTACGAGTTTTTTCCCCGATCCTGGACCAGCTTGAACTCATTTCCTCTCTAGGTCTTGTGTCAGTTTGAACCAGGTTGGGCCCCAACCCACCTGGTCCGAGATCCGCCTGTGGAACCGCGGTTTGAGCGACTTCTTCCCTATTCATGTTGAGTTAATTGGTCTCCGGGGGAAGCAGTGGAGGCGTCGCCTTGTTCGTCCAGGCGCTGACATTCAGAACTTCAAAGCTCTGATGCGAGAACCTGCTGATGGAGACATTGAATTTGTAGGTCGCAGGTAGGTCTGCAGGGGCAGATGTAGATTTGAAGGGGTGGATCAAAGGGAAGATCTGATACATCTGACCAAACCCACACGGCCCGCGCAAGCCAATTGCGCGATACCTGAGTCGATGAAGGAACATACTGGAGTGGACAGTCAGGAAGTTTAGTTTGGGTTGTGCAGACCCTTTTGGTAGTTTCAGGGTCCCCCCACCGTAAGAAGCACGCGTTTCAGAATTTTGGATCGTGTTCCCATTTCCTTGTCGTTCTGACGGCAGTTTTGACACGTTATACGAGTCTCACACGGCGGATTACATCAGGGAGAATTTGCGTCAAATTCGGATCTGCTTTTTCTGATATGGATTTCAACAGGGAGCGGAAGGGAGGGTTCATCTAGCATGATACTGGTCTTTGCTTGAGATTTTGAAAAGACACTTGAAAAGGAAATTGTCATGAGAGGTTTTTGGGTGTTTCAAATAACTCAATGAAGGTCAAGTTTCTGGGAGTAAAACACATTGAATACAGATCAATTGAACACAAGCTTGG
>JAAUXT010136444.1_pt1 | contig 23223 bp, 21 predicted proteins | sample 7278171 | NCBI WGS metagenome assembly JAAUXT01 (sample SAMN14350112, study PRJNA611818) | marine sediment metagenome | isolation source: surface marine sediment (1.8m) | place: French Polynesia: Moorea | collected 2018-08 | reverse complement strand
TTTATTTTGCTTCTGTGTTTCTTTTTATATACATACAAACTTATTATTTTTATATCTTTCTCTCTCTCTCTCTCTCTCTCTCTCTCTCTCTCTCTCTCTCTCTCTCTCTCTCTCTCTCTCTCTCTCTCTCTCTCTGTCTGTCTGTCTCTCTCTGTCTGTCTCTCTGTCTCTGTCTCTGTCTCTGTCTCTCTCTCGTCTTTCTGGGGAAAAACAAGAAAACCGCAGCTTTTTGAAAGATACAATGCACTGTGCGTCAAATTTTCTCTTTCGGCTCTTGAGCGTTGATGCAGGTGATTGCGCAGCTTTGCACCGGCGGTTGAGCTCAGGAGGATGAGGAGAGTTTGAAGCGGATAGAAATAGTTAGCAGTGGTTCTAAGAATGATGAGATTTGCTAATGAAATCAAGTCTGTTTTATTTGAGCTGTCACTGTGGAGAGCTGCGAGGCTTTTCTCTGCAGGCCTGCAGCCTTGTAATCCCAAATCCCCAAGCCCATTCCCTCAGTCTTGACCTCCTTTTAGAAGAGCCCTGTCTGTTCTTCGTGTTGGTCTAATACCGGTCCAAAAACACTCAACCACTTTCTCATTATCCACTGTTTTCATTCCTGTTCCCCGTGTGGCGTTTTTCGCCCTCACAAAGGATCACACAGAAGCAAAGCGCAGAGAAACGCGAGATTCGCTCATCAATGTTCTCTTCTCAAAATTGACATCATATAAATTTGATTTTTGCTTTTTAATCTGGAATATTTTACTTTTGAACGAATTTTCGATTGTTTCAATTGAATTTATTCTCTGAAATGGAGAGACGTCTTGAGGGCACACGAGTTTTTGAAGAGTTTGAGACAGTCCAATCTCTTGTCAAGCTTCTCGCATACAAAAGTGTCACAAGCAGAAACACAACTCGGGCAGATTCTTTTTCTCGCAAAAGAAACCGCGCTAAGAAGTGTGGGAGTCGGGTAATGTTTGGGAAAAAAAAACACTTGAACCGTATTGTCTGCTTTCTGGAAACAAAAGTCCTGTTGCTTGGGTTGGGTGTGCGTGCTGGTCTTCGTGCCTCAATTTGCACTGGTCGCACAACCATGATTCTTTCGTACGTTGCAAATCTGTGTTTCAGCCCCCCAAAATGATTAATGACTTTTAAATTGGATTTGTGCGTCTGAGGTGCTGTTTTGTCTGTTTAAATTCGAACTTTTTAACCATTAGTGATCATACAACCGTTACATTTATCTCAGTGAGGGGCCCTTCAGCAATAATGAACCTCTCCTGCTCACCTTTTGACATGTCTACCTGAAGCCACCGGGGAACAAAATGCATATGAATGATATAAATTGCAGAAATTGCTTTTCTTTGGAAAATGCTGGTTCCAAAGAGGCAAAAGGAGGGGAATTGCTGAAGGTGCAAGATGGCTGCAATTTTGTAAAGACCGAAGGATAATTAAATTGTGTGTTCGAAGGATTTTTCTTTGTGGAGACGGAGGCTACGTGTCACAGAGATGTGCATTTTGTGATAAGAAGGCAGGGTCGCTGTGATAATAGTCTGCAGTTTTTGACAGGTCATTGTGGGAATATGATTGATGTGTTTGTTGGCACAGGGCTGAATATGCATGAAGGGTTCACCAAACAACCTGCGCAAAGTGATAGCGCTCCGTGTGTGGAGTCGTGAGTTTTTTGTAGGTCTTTGCTTCCCATTTGGCAAGAACGGAGGAGGGGTGTCCAGCAGTTTCAATCACCACCATTTTCTCAACATGCATGTAGCCTGCTCACGCCACACCTAAAAGAGTGAAGCTGCACATTCGTTCTGGCATGCTGGAAAATGAAACAACTGTTTTGTTTTTTTCACTGAATTTTATCTCAGAGATGTCCGGTGATGTCACACAACTTAATGTTGACCTTTGGCGCGATTTAATGTTGGACAGTTCACAACACTACAGGACACACAACCAACATCTCCTTTCTGCCCCTGATGGCATCCTCATGACTGGGTTCTCCTGTGATGATTCATTGCTCTCCTCCCTGGACTCAGGGTCAAGTGTTCAGAGACAATCGTAATTTTGATCGTGTTGTGACTGTTTCGCGCACCCTGAGTTGAAATAGCAGCAAGTCAACCAATAGGGGTGTCCGTAGCACTATCTTTAATATAGCTGTCTGTGGAGAATTGAATGCATTTTGCCTTGAAGAGAATCTGTTGGAACAACAGTTGACTCCAACAGGTGCCAGAGAGTAAATTCTGGTGTGCTGACCCCAAGTCAAAGCCCAGGCTTGATTCTCGAAGTGTCTTCGACCCGACCTCGAGCGAAGGAAACGTTCCACAGTTTCGTTTCGTTGTGTTTTGAACATTTGGTTGTCTCAAAAACTGCGTCCTGCCCAGCGACATGACGTTCTCCCTCCCTCGCGAAAAAGAAGAAAAAAGCCGCAGCAAATGGCACATCTCTTGAACGGTTTTCTTATCAAGGAACGCTTTGACAAAGACAGACGTTTTGCACCTGCAATCTGTGTCGGTGAGGTCCACAGTTGTTTCCTCCTTCAGGCGGTCAACAGGAATAAAATCCGACGCTCTGGATCGACACTAACTTTGCAACAGTTGATTTCACCAACAGGTTTTTGAAATCGATATGACATCAAACAAGGAAAGTAAAATCCGAAGGCTTGACGACCTCGTGTCAATCTGCGGCGGCAGTGTTTGAAGCCTGAAATTGGACCTGGTGTTTGGCTCCAGGGATCTTTGCCATTTTGGGTAATCTTGAGCCCTGAAAAAGAACTATCAAAGGTGGAAGCTAAAGGGATACCTTTGCGGAGACGTGCATGTACCAAGACGTGTGAGTTTGGCACTTTTTGAAACGTTTCCTCTTTGGGCTGTAAAGAGACCGAGCGTCACTGGACCAAGTACCAAAAAAGCGAAGAAACCCCCTTTCAGTTTCCGGAAGAAGAAGGCAGGTGCGGCCCCAGCAGAGGAGCACCCCTGAACTATCACTTTTTCCTGTTGTTACGTCATCAGGCAAAAAATATTTGGTTTCTCATGGAAAGCACATTGAAACTGCATTGAGCCCCTTGGGGTTGCGCCCCTCGACCACATATGGATCTCTGTTAGTGACGGTGACCGAAACTGGCATTTTCCAGCGCGCTGGAGGCCATACATATTATTGCCATTAAGTGGATAATGCACGACCATCACCCACATTTTTGCCTGCGAATCGATCTTTCAAAAGTACTTTTCAGTCCAGCACCTCCTGTTGTGGTTTCTGTGTTCACTTTTGTGCAGTCGTGAATCGTGAATGGTTTTGTTTCACGTTGATGTTTCTGTGAGTCCCACTGGTTTCCACTCATGGTGTCAGCTATCATTGACGTGTCTCAAGATGAAATCTGGATTGCGCACAAAATGATGCAAGCAAATATATATTTCAGGGAACGTACGTGAATATCGACCACTTCAAGAGCAAACTGGAGGTTTTGTCGCGAACTGTGGGAGACGGGGAAGCAGCGCGAAGAGTGGGAAACCACGACTTTTTCTAAGGCGACTTCCGCTGAACGACTCCAGTTTGAAGCTTTTCGTCCTGCGAACAGCTTTGAAGAGTTTAAAGTTTGAACACACAAAACAGTTGGACCACGATTTTACGGCAAAAGGTTCAAAACAAACAGGCTTGAAATTCCATGCAAGCAACAGACAAAAACAGTGCTCGCTGTTCTCTTTATGGAAGCAAAAGTTGCGCTTCTGAAATATTCTTGAGGATTCAATGTCTGTTTCAATAAAAGAAATATTACAGAAACACATTCGCCTTTTTTGAATTGTATTTACTTCTGTACTTTTTGTGACAAAAAGCATCCAGTAAGATGAAGAAAACTTTTAATTTCATTGTGTGATGAAATGATTTTATCTCGCATAATGGGGGTTACTGGAATAAGTATAATTTCATTTCTGGGTTTCATTAGCATAAAAGCCTTTAGCGACTTTGCAGTAATACACTAAATTGGATTTCAATTTCTAGGTGTTTTGCGAGGAAATGCAGTGAATGGATGTTGTAATTTTGCGCTGCAGGAACAGATAGTCGTATTGACTCTGCTCAAGAAAGATGACCAATTGATGCATTGGTGCAGAAATGATTTTATTTGCGGGATTTTCACATCTTATAAGTTTCAAGGGTAATAGCAGTGAACAGGGTGTTTTGTGTCCGAGGCCAGTCCACTCGGGCCTAATGAAAATCACTGCGGGCTGCGCAGTGCGGCCCAGACTGGTGAGGCCCAGGCCCTGCTATTGCAGCCAACTTGAGCGTTAAGATTCACATTCAACAATGAGCAAAACACTGTGAAAGGTAATCAGAAGGAAAAGGGAGTGAGAGAAAGAGGGGGAGCTATGACAGTTCAGATAAAACTTGACAGATTGCGAGTAGGTTTGATGGGGAGGGGAAAGGATGAAAGATGCGCCACTTTAGCCATTTTCGCCGGGCTGAGTACGTACGCATGCAGGATTTTTCATACAGTCGCATTATTTCATTTGGCGGTGCATTCCCCTCAGAAATAATGCTTAATGGACCCCTACATGCAACGACAAAATCCACCAATGTCAGTTGTCATTGGAAGATCCCAGAAATCCTTCCACAAAGAGACACCGCTTCTTTCGAGACATTCCCCTCGCAGTTGACTGGACTTCTTTTGACTCTGTCCATGATCTTAGAAATAAAATGTAACTCGTGCCGGCTCTGCATCGATTTGCATTTTCAGACCTTACTTTCGAGCTGGAAGCGCACATGGGCGGTTGAAGTCACCGCTGAAGTGGAACGCCAACACGGGACACACTGGACAATGGACACACTTGTTTTTCTGCAGACATACACCTTGGCTACAAAGCGACCGCGAAACAAGAGAGTTGCTTGGCCTGCTATGAAATGAAAGTTCCAGGGTTTCTTCTGTTTTTCTGGCCTCATCCCACGTAGCCACGTCTGTGGGGAGCCGTGTAAGTCAGCAGGCCCCACTTCCATCATCCCCACTTAAAGTGTCAAGCTACGGGTCCACGAGGGTGTCAAGCCATATCAGACCTGTCCAATTCACGTCCCCAAGAACACATAATCAACTCTAACCCCCCTTCATTTTCTCGCCCTAACTTGGCACTTTATCAGGGTTGCAGGCCCCTGTCAGAACCTATGTGAAAAGTGCTCATCCAATTTAACCCACTCGGCACATCTTCCTATTTCTTTCATTTCCTCTCCCACAACACTCGAAGTCCCTGTCTGCCCCAAAAATCCTCTCGTGAACTGTGGAAAGCTTCTTTTTCATTTTCGAGGTAAGGCGAGTCCACCCAAGCTGCTCACGCGCGGCTTAACCCCGTTCCTGTCCACCAGTTCCTCCGACGCAGAAAAGTGCTGAAGAACAGCTTTGTTCGTGTCCGTTAGGTCAGGGCAAGAAAAACGAACTTGAATTTTACCACGGAGCGAGAGAATCAGCTGAGGGTTCGTGCGACAAGGGTACAACCAGAATTACGCCAAGTTCACGAGTCGATGCTTGCCAGAGGCCACAGTGAAGCTGCCGAGAATCTTGACGACAGTAGACCTTTTAACATTCAAAACCTTTTTCACAAAGCCGCTTCCCTTCTTCTTCATCTTTCTGTTTTGGTGGTGTCGGTGAACCGAAAAACTCATGGAACATGTAAAGCTGCCTGAAATCCTTCAACAGAAATTGAGTTGTGGAATGACAAGAAAAAAGTGTGTCAAGTTTAAATTTCATCCAAGCAATTGTAAGTCTGCTGGTTTTTATTCAAGTGTTGTTGGAGCAATTCAGTCAAACTTTGAGAAAGACAGTGCTGAAATTTTGCAAGAGCATGTGTCCAGCCATTCTGAAACTTTCCATGCATGTCAGGAGCCACCTTTGACAAATGGTAGCCATTCTGAGTAACTTTCTCTCACCAGTCATGTTGGGGGGGGCAGGGTTGGTGGGTGGAAGCACACTTGAAACCACTCTGCTATTCTGTAACTCTTTGTTTTGTGGCAGTTGAGAAATTTTTGCTTGTTGCTTTTGGCAAATTTCACTGCTTCGAATACGCTGAGAAGGAACATGCTTCAGGCAATTCTTCCTTTTTCTTTCCAGTGGCCGACTTGCATTCAGCAGGTGATGACATCATGAATCTTTCTTTTTTTTTCTGCTCTCCATGTACTGAAAATTTGCAGAAAATAACGCGCATTTTGGCAGAAATTTCGCTCCCCAGTTCGAGGCCAGAATGGCTAAAATTACCCTCAAGTGGTGAGGCTGACTTGACATAACTCCTGTTTCTGTCTTTCTGTTTTACTCATCCCCTTTCTTCCCCACTGCTTTCTTGTGCGCAGATAGGTTTTGGTGATAAACAAAAACCTGTCTGATGTGACGACACCAACTTGTTTGCAAATGAGGTCAAAAGTGAACACCCATCATTTTTTGCTTCAAAAAAGGGAGAAAGTAAAGCATGTGATTCACTTGAAGCTGTGCTCAGGTACAACTGCTGCTCAGCCTGGCATTGCTTGAAATATTTTCTCTGTCTGCCCAGGAATTTGGAAAATTGTATATGATTTGTGTCAGTTGGTTGTTTTGACCAACCAGTAATGTGATTTGCCACTCAACACAGAAAGGCTAAAGTTGTGCGTGCGTTGATTACCACAACTCACAAGCTCCCTGGTGTTGTGTCTGTACGGATAGGCTGGTGTTCCAGATTTGAATCGGTCGACTTCAAAGGATTTTTCTGCAGCAGTGTTTCCAAATTTGCATGCAAGCGAATTCTGAGGACCAGTGCGGCGAGAACACACTTCAGCGTCCTGGAATCAGAACTCAAATGTTGAACTGAACATATATGTCGAAAAGGTGTGGGGAAGAAGTGTGAGCAATTTGGCTCTTGAAGCTTGTTTCACTGCAGCATGTCCACTGGGAAGTCATGCAGGTCCGTCCTGTGTCTACTCGACCAGCTTCCAGAGCTTTCACTCACGTTTAACTGTATTTTAATCAGCGGGTGATCAGTCGCTGTGTAACGTTATCTGGTCAGAAGAAATGAAGTCACGTATGCACAGATGCTGGCTGCTCGAGTTTGCAGATGACTTTTGTGATTGCCCACAGCCCCATCTTGACAGATGGCAGATGGTTTCACGGCTGATGTGGAATCGTAGTGTTCTTCACTGTGTGTCGGTGTAACAGGCAATTTTGACGACCAGGGATTGTTGACGGCCATGGTGAGAGGTCGTCAAATGTCCCCAAAAGGATTTTCAACCACCAGGCATGAACTTTTGACAGCTGGTGGTCAAAAATCCCCAAGTTCAGGTAATTTTGACCATCCTCAATTGTCACCCAAAAGATGGTAAAATGCCGAGGTTGTTTCTATTTGGGGGGGGGGGGCGCTACCCAGAAGGTAGTGAAAAGTACCTGGGGAAAATTGACCACATTGTGGATGATCACTGTGGGCAGTCAATTTTACTTGAAAAAAACCTGGGGAGGATTGACCACCAGCAGGAAATATAACCCCAAAACTACAGCAGGGATATTTGACCAGTACCAGTCAAAAGTTTCTCAGTGGTGATCAAAAAATACCTGGGCAATTTTAGGAACTTTTGACGACGTCGTCAAAAAGTTGCGATCCTCAAAAGTACCTGAGACACCGGGGCTGTACGTGTTTAGGTGAGCACTGCATCTTCTCTTGGACGTGTTTTGCAGGAGGGAATGTCAATATCAAGATGTCAGTTTGAAGTCGACCAAATCCTCCTTTCTTTTTCGTCAGAGTGCGCCTGTATGACGTAAAAATGCACGCACCTGATCGTGTGTCATGTGGTCCTTGTTGTATCTGGATCAAGCAGTTTTGAAGAAAAGTAAAGACAATTCTGATTTCATGCAACTGGATTTTTGTTATTGTGTATCTCTAAAGTGGAAAACAAGTATCACCAAACCAAGAGATTCAGGTCTTATTTCAGGAAACTGAGTTTGATTACTCCAGCGACGTTGTTGGGCCGATTGATGAGAAAGTGCAGCATCAACTGGCTATTTCTGACCTAAATCCACTTTTGATGACATTTAGCTCTTGACCTTTGCAGAAATTTCAAGGTGAAATCCTCGCATATGACCTGTAAAATTGATGGCGTTGTCAGAGTACGTGTGAATGTGACCTCGTGTGTGACTCAGTTCGGCCTGTAAGCCAAAACGTGGTTGAACACACCTGTCAAACAATGGCAAGAAATCAGGTTGACCATACTTATCAAACAGTGGTCAAGAAATCAAGCACTGTGGTTGGCCACAGATTAAAGTGAGAATGCCGCACTTTCTCAACATACGCTCGTGAGCCTCATGCAGGGTGTAACGGCTGGATGTGGGATTGAGACTTTAGAAAAGGATGAGAGAGCAGAGAGGTTTTGTCCTGGCGCCAAAAACTTGACATTCTATTTCTTCTGAAGAATACCGGTTGTTGTCCGAAGTCCCTTTCGGGCAAGCACCTTGTGGTAGTGTGGTGTGGGCAGCCTGGGCCAGATGTCCCTATCCCATGTCCCCCTCCCCCTCTCCCCACTTGTCTCCCTCCCCCTCCCCATGTTTCCCCCCTCCCCTTAGCAAATGTCCCCCCTCCCCCAAGCAAGTGTCCCCCCTCCCCTGGCAAATGACCCCCCTGTGGATAAACACTTTGACTGAAGATAGAGCAAAGATCTTGGGCTCATATGAAAGGTCTTTTGAAAGTACTTTTTAAAAAATATATTTTGGTTGCTATGGTAACTCTTCTCCAGCAACCATAAGTGCAAAAGGGTCAAAAAAAATTAAGAAATGGATGTTTTAAGCCTGTCTTTTTGGTCAAAATAGGGTTTTCAGTAACAGAATAGACCACAAAAGTGAAGCACTGCCCAAAAGTAAAACTATGGGCAAAGTTCAAAATTCCAAATTGGTTTCTATGGCAACCACTTTGGCAACTAGATAAAATTGCTGTATCTCAGCCTCCAATTAAGATACGGCTTTGAAAAAGGGTCATATGAAAGGTCTTTGAAAGCCCTTTGTGGATCTCACAAGTTTGTTGCAAGGAAAGCTTTTCCTAAGCAACCAGTTACAAATTTTGGCTCCATAACAACCACCCTAGCAACAAGCTGTATCTCAGCTCCTAATAGAGATAGAGCTTTGATATTTGGCTCATTTGGAAAGTCTTTGAAAATACTTTCTAGGTCTTACAATTTTGTTGCTAGGCAATCTTTTCCCTGGCAACCAGTTATAAATGTTGGCTACATAGTAACCACCCCAGCAGTGGACTGTATCTCAGCTTCTCTTTGAGATAGAGTTTTGATATTTGGTTCTATAAAAGGTCTGTGAAAAGTACTTCACAGATCTTACAGTCTGGTTGCTTGGATAGCTTTTCCCTACCTACCACAAGTGCAAATGGGTCAAAAAGTATGAAATGGCTCTTTTAAGCAAGATTTTCAAATAACAATGACATTTCTGTTGTTAAAATACTTACACTGAAGCACAAAGAAATCCAAAATGCAATATTTAGTTTCATAGTAACCACCCTGGCAACCATATGCAAATGGCTAAATCTTAGCTTCTTTTTGAGATAAAGCTGTAAAATTTGGTTCATATGCAAGGTCTACAAAACCACTTTTTAGATCTTGCAGTTTGGTTGATCAGGACAGCTTTTCCTTAGCAACCACAAGTGCACACAGGTGAACAAGCAAGAAAAAGCTGTTTCAAGCAAAATTTCAAACAACAATGATGTTTTGAGTGTGTGAACACCAGACTGAAGCACAAAGAAGTCCAAAATGCAAAATTTGCTTCCACAGCAACCACCCTAGTAACCAGATACAAATGGTTGAATCTCAGCTTCTCATTCAGATAGAGCTTTGATATTTGGTGCACATGAAAGATCTTTGAATGTACTTTGTGGATCTTGCAATTTGGTTGCCAGGGCAACTTTTGCACAGCAACCACAATTGGAAAGAGGTCATAAAGCAAAACATAGGTGTGTCAAGCAAGATTTTCAAACAACAATAATATTTTAAGTACCAAAACACAACACTGAAGTACAAAAAGACCAAAGTTTAAAATTTAGTTCCTTAGTAACTACTCTAGTAACAAGATGCAAATGGCTGAATCTCAGCTTGTAATTGTGATTGAGCTTTGATATTTGGTTGAATGGATATGCATTTGAGTGACTTTGCACTGCAGTTGCCTTGAGCATTGCTTCTCTTGTTCTTGATTTTATGACCATTACAAGTGATAGGTGTTATTTGTCTGTGTTGGTCTTTGTGCAAATGAATCTACACAAGCCAAACTGAAGATTGGAGCTGTGGAGAAAATTTTATGTGAGACACTCAAAGAGAGGGGTGAAGAGAGACAGACCTTTTGACAAAGGAGGAGTCTTTTGACTTCACTGGGTGAGGCTCTCAGGTAAAGTCTCAACATGTCAAACTTGGCCTCAAACCGTCAACCTGAAACAATGGCTTCCTGAACTTATTCTGGTATTCAAAAGTGTTTCAGCATTTTGTGACTGAAGTCATCACAAGACCCTTGTTGCTTCTCCAGTCAATAGATGGATGTTATTTTGCACACCTTTCAGCAGTTTTGGTCAAGTTTCTTTTTATATTCTTATGCATACTTGTCCTTCATTTGGAGAAGATATTCGACTTTTAACAGGTAGTATTTTTTGTTTGAAAAGGTTGGTTCCCACGTTTTTTGGGATGTTTTTTGGCACGTGAAATGGGGTGGACGTTTCTTTACCTCATGGCCAATGACACGGCGGGTTGCATCGAAACCTCTCTAATGGAACTGCATGGAAATGCGTGGTTCCCAACACATTTTTCTGACTCCGACTTAGTCAGACAATTGTTTTTCTGCTTTTAGTTCCATTGTAGGAAGGCAGGATTTCAGGTTCGTCCCATATTTGTGAATATTTTCAGTGAAATAAGGGCAGAAATGTGTGTAAAAGTAATTTTAAATTGAAGTTGTAAAGGTTTTGAGGATGGTCAGAAAAGTTGGTGGATTTAGATGGATTTTGGGGACTTTTGGAGGGATTCAGGGGACAGCCTGAAAACGTTTCTCAATTGTTGTAATGAAATATAGGCTCAAATGAAGAAAGAAACAATGTAGAAAGGCCTCGTGGCAATTTTTTCTTTTATTATATTCAATTGTCTGAGCAAGTCGGAGTCAGAAAAATGTTTTGGGAACCATGCAGTTCCATTCAGTTCCATTCGGTTCCCTTAGAGCATCAGATGGGACTTTGAAATTTTTAGGCCTCCAGGCCCCCCCTGTTCCTGTGTGCGAAAATGGACTCAGGCTGTGGACCAAAAGTTGGACTTGGACATTTTTCAGGCTGGAGTGCCCCCCCCCCCTTCATGTGTGAGATTGGACTAGGTTCTTGAGCAAATGTTGGACTCAAAACTTTGGGGTTGGAGTGAACCAACCCCCCCTCATTAGGAAATTTCATGGGAGATACACATCTGAAATCAAACAAATTTCAAAAATTTTGACCTCTGGTGTGGGGACTCAGAAAATTTTTGGGCCAGACTCCCACCCTCCTGTTTGGGAAATTATTTCATGGGGAGATGTAGATCTGACCTCAAATTTTTTTTTCAAAACATCGGACCTCATGTGTAGACTTCAGAAAATTGTCAGGTTGGACACCCCCCTGGGTAAAATTGGGACTTTGGCTCGGGGCTCAGTTGGAGTCTGGCAGCTGAGGAGGCTACATCTCAGGGGTGACAAATGCCATGCAAGGCATACTCGTTTGACCAAGCGCGTCATTCCACAATGATTGAGCGGAACAACTTGAACGATTCGGTGTGTTCGCGGCCGACCAGTGAGCAATTCCTGCATGCGACGGTGATTTCTGTGCAGGTGATGACACGGGATGCAGTGTAAGGAATCACGATCTGCAACCAGCAACACCGAAATGCGATATTTTTTCAGCGACGGGACTGGCGGTTTGGGTTGTTTTGTGAAGTCCACAGGGGGAGGCACGTTCTGAGGACGCATTTTTTCTTCTTTTTTCAGGAAAAAAACTTGTGAATCAAGAACTCTTGTCCCAACACGCGAGAAATGTTTTTCTGTCTTTTGCGAACTGAGCTGGTATTTGTTGAACGCCTTCTGCCCTGACTGAAAAGAATCCGAAACACTATATTTCAGTGAGTCTCTCCAGTCAAAGTGCAGCTCGTGTTGAACTAGAGAGACTTTTCATCTTCACTTCACAGCATTGTGCGATAACGTGACTCAGCTCGGTGCAAGTTCCGATGAATAGCGGCGGTATTTTTCAAGAGTCGACAACTTCTCATTGTCTATAACTGAATATGCGCAACAGACTCACCAAGATAAAGAAATTTAACAAATTGTGCTACAAACAATATTGTATAATCTGTCGTTCACATCGACACATTGAAGGAAAAGATTTCAATCGAACCTCCGAGAATTGAACCCTTGTTGCTGAAAGGCGCTCCGCTCGCTATAATCGTCTGAAAAGAGGTGACACAGGAATGGAGTGAATGGAAGAAAGTGTTTGTACTCGGAGGTGTTCGAGGACAAAAATCTGCAGCTTTGCGGGACTTTGTTTCTGGTGACACCATTTCAGCGAGAAGATCAATGTACCTGTGAAGCAAACTCCGAGGCAGTCAAGCTGTATCCGAACTGAGACTTGTACTCGTCAGACTCGAGGGTATGCACCAGCTGCAGCAGTAACCATATTGTGAACATCACAGTGCCCAGCCAATGGGACAAATTTACATCTTCGTTATTTTGGGGCAAAGAATAAGAAAACACACCTCAGTGCCTCCGCTGAGGTTCCTTTTCCAGACGAAGGCGCGTCCAGGTCCCCCTGCATGAATAGAGAACACGTGTCGAGATTCACTGCCTGAGCAGCAGGATCACCCGTGGAACGTTTGGCAACCAGACGCGTAATGCTGCACCTGTTACTCGTGTTGCGAGGTCGGGCCCACCATGTTCTCCGTTTTTGCCTCGTATCTTCTGAATGGCTGATTCCGCCCTTTTTCAAAGTTTCATTTTCATTACTCTGGGTTTTGATGAGAGTGAAGATGCATTTTGAAAACAAATCAGGTGAGCCTCGATTGTCAAGGGGCAACAAAATCTAAAGCCTGGCGATGGACAGAAGCAAAAATTGAAATGACCTCCACCAATAAAGACGTCGTCGTTGTCTCTCCAGCGAGGTGATCCGATCACAAATGTCTGCACGTCTCCGGAGTTGGGCTTCACACCCTGCAAAATTTGTGACATGTTGAAAACTGCCGACAAAGAAGTGAGTGAGCATTGAACGAAATTGGAATGACCACTTGCAATGTGCACAAGACGGCAGAAGCCAACATTTCAAGGAGTGGTAACTTGTCAGCATACATCGAGGCTGGCTCCGAAGCGAGCGAAATTTCTGTCCCCATCCACGATGTTCTCCAGTGTCGTTGTGTTGTTCGATTCGTCCAGAGAGAAGATGAACACTGAGCCCCGTTGGTCAGACGACCCGAGCTCATCTACACAAAGAAAAGAATTCGACCTCTTCAATGCAACATAACTGGAGACGTAAAGTACCGTCTGAGGTGGATCTTGTTTCAGTTATATTTGGACGAACCTGCTCCAGGAGTGGCCAACACCAGGAAGTCACCGTTTGGCCCGTTGTTGACAAAGATGGCGTCGTAGCCCATGTGCATGAACTCCGCTCCTCCTGTCAGCAGGGCGCTCGGTGTTGCGGTCAGAGGAAGGTTGTGGACAGTAGCCTTCCCGGCCGCCTGAACATCATCCTCGTTGAAATCGCAACTCTCCCTGCGAAGAGCGTCACACAAGCTCGTGCACTGCAGCGCCGTGTTGTTTGAAACCACGCATTCGGCAACGAGATACGAAGCCGCGAATTTCTACTGTGACCATTTTGGAAGCTGCCACTCACTGACAGTAGCAAAGATGCGAAAAGGGGTTGTTTCCTGGCGCTCTGTTGGGCCTTGAACAAGTCCAAAGAAGGGAATCAAAGCTTACTCCGCACAGACACGGTGGTTTGGGGATCCAAATACAACGTGACTGGACCCGACGCCGATACTCCACCCGAACCACTCAAAGTCCTGCAAGCACGCGAAACGCAGTTCGGGCATCCGTGTGATGGATGCACATGTACGTTTTATTTGTGAGTTGTTGACCTTGTTGTCACAGCCGCACCTGTTGTCCCTGGAACGTCCAGGCAGCGTCCGCCTGCGTGCGGTTCGGCTGCTCCTCGAAGAACGGCCGCGCGTGGAAGACGCTGACGACGCCGCGCTGCTCGCCGCCGCCCGCCGCGTACGGCGCTCCGATCAGCAGGTCAGCGGCGCCATCGCTGTCCACGTCGACGCTGTCCAGCGCCAGTCCGTAGTTGCAACGCTGCTCCTGGACGGGTTGAGTTGAAGTCATTCAAGATTCACAGAGATCAATTGAGTCAAACGAGGATGTGTGATTCTGAATGAGTTCCACTGGACTTCATAGGCAAGAAGTTGAAATATATCCAGGTTTGGTTTTCAAACAAAGACAAAAGAACTTGCAGTGCAACTTATCGTGATGTTGGGTTCCATGCTCAGCCCCCTCTGTCCACCAAGGTAAATGTACACTTTCCCCTGAAAGAAATAAAATGAGGGTCGTTGCCAAAAAATATAAGAATAGATCTCAGGATTGAGTGGAGGAACAAGCTGGACCACTGAGCCTTGTAAGCAGAACTTCACCTCATATTGGAGTTGGAGAGCGCCGACCAATGGAGCACTGACCACCAGGTCTGCGTACGTGTCTTGGTTTATGTCAACCACCGTTGTCGCCGTTCCAAAACGACCATTCGCCTGATGCATGAACATGAATTCAAACAACACAGGCACTTTCTTGTTGGACATTCGTGTCAGGCTTGAGCCAGGAGACCATAATCGGCACCATAATGACCGGAGCAAAGTGACCCATTATCTAAGATCCAGGGAGCCCCACCCCAAGTCCTTTTGTTGAGAACGTCTTTGTAAATCTGCACATCTCCAAAAAGAACGGGTACAGAATCGCTGTGAAGTTCTGCTTCTCATCAACAGCAAGCTTTTCTTTTCAAACACAATTCGCAGTTGAGATGAAATCAAAAACAAAAAGAGAAGGTTGAACTCACATCTGGAGCTTCAAATGCAAGATCAGCAAAATCCTCCACCAGAACATTCTCGTTCAAAAATTCATCGAAAGCACCTGACAAAGAAAGCACTCAGCGTGATTAGTTCAAAAACTTTACCAAAAGTGGCTGAAATGCGTTTTGGGCAAAAGTTTCAGGGAGTTTCCAAGTGTTGACAGAGATCTACCCAAAACTACGTAGACCCTGCCATTTTGGTATCCGTTTGGCACGCTGAAGCCTGGAGCTCCGACGATCAGGTCATTGATCCCGTCTGTGTCGACGTCTGCGAACAGTGCGCTTCTTTGGAGAAGAAAACCCGAAAGCAATGTACTAATGTTTGAACTGGTCGGACTTTTTCATTGAGGTGTGTCCGGCCAGAAGCCTGATGATTGAAACGACTCACTCCCCGAGCCGAGAGTATTCGTGGGATGTAGTCAAGGTTGCGTCCTTGGACAGTTGATCTCCTGAACCTTCTACGGAGGCATGAGGGACTCTCTTCATCTCTCTCCGCTCTTGATAGGCTTCCAGAGCCTCATCAAACATTTTCTGCAAATTGTTGAGATTCAGCACGAGCACAGATTCCAGTTTTGATGTGGGTTGTGTGCTACAGGGTTCTTTTTCAACACTCGTGTGTACCTCCAGTTCACTGCTCATGTCCAAAGTGATTCCACGACAGTGTTTCTCTTGCAGAACACTCTGGGAAGACAACTTTGGGCCCGCAATATGGTCTGTCGTGTGTAATCTATCTGATGTTGGGAGGCGTGCAAGACCAAGGAGTTCTCTTCTTTGCTGAAGTCGGTTCTTCGCGGCAGTTTCTTGATGAGAAAAGTGATCTTCACAGGAGATGAAAATGGGGTTGTGTGTCATATCACAGGAGCTGCAACACGATAAAAGGCCATTTTGGTTTGTCGCCCCCAGCTACATCATCTGAACTTGGAAATAGCTTCAAAGAGAGATTATGAGATTTCTCAGCTGTTCTGTAAAGTAGCAACGGAGATGGCATGCGAGTCGAAATGTTCCAGAACTCAATCCATTTGGCACCGATTCGTTTTGAATGTTGACCGTGTCCTTCACTTGATTGGAACTTTTGCAGACCCTGTGTTCCCTGCAGCTCGTACGTTGATGGCAAAAAGCTTCAGTGCACTGCGTTGGTTTCGGGCTTGTCTGCCAGCGACGGCTCACAACAACTTGGTCAGTATCAGACTGGGATTCGAGGGTATCCACCCTGACGCATGTCCCCCTCTTGAACTCGACGGATGTCGGCCTCACCCCGAGCCGTGCTCGAGTAGGTCGGCGGTGACTCGCCAGCGGTCCAGAACCCACAGCGCCATGTCGTCCATGCCGCCCAGGAAGAAGTCCTGCAGCCGATCGACGAGGAACGGACTCGCCCGCGCGTTGGTCGGGAACAACTGAGACAGAGACAACCGGACGTTGTGGGAACCAGCAATTGAGGTGGACGCAACTGTGAAGTCAGAGCAACTTTCACACTCACAGCTTCAATGACGCCAAGCTGCTCCCCAAGTCTGAAAAAACATACGTGTGTGTGTTTCTTTCACTCACAAAAATCTGAAATTTTCTGCGACAAACCGAACGCAAATCAAAATGCGCCTTTCAGTCCCAAAACGCACTGATTAACAATTTATGAACTGTTGCGTGTTGCACGCATGTACCGGGCAAGATACATCCAGTTGGAACAGGTGATGATCGTGTCTTCTGTCACAGAGTCGTCTCCGTAGAGGAGGTTATAAATGTTTGCCAGGTCTTCCGTTGGGATATACCTGACAATGTGATTGCTAGCTCTGTAAATTCTGAGCATAGCCTGGAGACTTGGCCCGAACCAACAGGTCTGAAGTGACCTTCTTATGGAAAACATCATCAAAAAATGTTGAGATTGGAATGAATTGCCTGCTCACCAATGAAACAATTTCTTGATGAAGCTCAGATCCAAGTCGTAGCGATTCAGCACATCTCCTCCTGTTTTGAAAATGAGAACATTTGTGACCTTGCGGCCGACTTTTCCAACGTAAAGCCACACCTTTGAGAAGTTTTCTTTGACATGTGATGCAAAGGAGAACACAACGAGGAGTGGCTAATTTGACGCGTATGTTCGAGCCAGTCCTTGTCAAAACAACACTTGTATCTAGTTTGCTTTTGGCACATCATACCGAAGTCTCCAACGTTGTGAGCGTCACTGAATGAGCCGTGAAAATTTACCTGGAAAACAATCATGTGGAGTTGCACTTGTGTTGTTTGAAAATAGATTTCAGGTTGAAATGTCAAAACAGCTCAAGAACAAAATGAAAGTGAGTCAGTACAAATCCCATCGTGTCGAGGAACGTATTATCGACGTCAAGCCCGTGCCACAGCACATCTGATATCTGGTGGGACATGATGCCAAACAGGAAAACGACAAACTTTTCGGTGGCCTGGAGAACAAAGACGCATTGATCGTGAATATGTGCTGCGGAGTCACTTCATCTGAGGACGAACAGATCAAGTTTCTCTTGCGTCCTTTGCTGTCTGATTGGCGGACCTTGTTCGTGCAAGGGCCCGTACACATCGCGTTCTCCTCATCTTTTGTATCAGGAGTCCTGTAACCTTGTGAAGCGGAGCACCAAACAACCCCGACTGAGTCTTTTCTTCTGGTTTCCTTGTCATTCATTTGCTCTCACGAACTGCAGTGTTTGCGTTTGGTGTGGTGTCCCAGTCCCTCTCAGCCAAAGAACCTGGACCCTATCCCGTTGAGTTGCAGACGAAGAAGGACTGTCAAAAGTTAAGTTGGAGATTCGATGGGTTTTCGAGTTCAGACGTCAGCATGTCTCGTAGTTTTGGTTCGAAAGAAAGAAATCTTGAACCAAAATTCTTCCAGACTGGACTCAGACCTCGGATTCCCCACTGTATACCACCCTCTTCTGCTTGAAGAACCAAGTGGTCGTCGAATCACTGGAGATTTGAGTCAAGTAAAAATGACTTGGAATTGAACCGAAGGCCCCTCCCCGTTCCCCCAACGAAAAAGTTGGCTTGCCGAAAATCGACCCGGATGAATCCAGTTTCAGACGGACGAGGGAAGTCCCAATGAAATCAGCTTGTGTCCACGTTTCACTCGCTAAACGTTGATCCTATCAGACATGGCTTTGTTAAGGCATGAAGCACATACAGTATCAAGGAGAGCTGAAAATTTTTTTGTTATTTCTCACAAACCAAATATATTGAGTAAAGGCTTCAGAACTTTTGCTAAAACAATCAGAACAGCTAAAAAACCCATAATGCCCCTTCTTATTTTTGTTTTGTACCATATATGCATTAATTTATGTATACTTATATCACTGATGGAGAAACAAGTTGAGTGGCAGATAAAAAGGTGAAGTTTTGAGTAAATCAGGAGCCACACCCATTTCTTGTATTATCCAGATAAGAAGTAATTTTGGCAGGATCTGTTTTAACTTTATTTGCTGTAGTCTCTGTACAATTTTCAGTTGTCTGCATCACCAGGAAGCCACTTTTTTTGGGACACAAGCCGATTTCATTGGGACTTCCCTCGTATTCTCGCACCATCAGTGACAACTGACAGCGAAGAACTGTGTGGAAGAAGGAGAACTGTTGTCCCTTTCTCGTCTGTTCTGAACTGCATTCTCACACGCAGTCCGAAACTGCACCATACCCCGTGAAAAACGCAATCATCTGATGAAATTTTGTCACTGGTGACAGTGAAAGCAAACATGCAAGTGACGACTGTGTCTTTTTCTTGCTCACAACACGCGAATTTGAATCAAAACATCAAATTTGAATTCAACCACAACATCTTGAACCAAGGCCAAAGACACCCTGCCATCTGAACGCGAAAATCCATGGCATCGCCAAATTTAGAGTTTCTTGAAGAAAACTGCTTGATGTCAATGATTATGAAACCAAAATCTCCACCTGGTCCCAAGGCTGAGGATAATTATCCCTGATGTAGCTGACGGAGGTATTGATAAATGGCGTCCAATGTGTATCCTCAGACACGGAATGCAGGTCTCCGTCCTCACACAGACCATTGTAAAATGCGTCGGGGAAGGAAGTACTTCCCTGGAAGGCATCCTTGTGCTCATCCAGCATCTGCAAATACACGTTGTGCTCAGACTGGGACTGATCGTTGAGGCAAGAACGTGGACGTCACCAGAATTGGTCGAGAGCACCAAATTGAGGAATAACCTTGGTTCCATGGCAACAGGGCACTTTTCTTGGTGTGTCTGTGTCAGAATAAAGAAGGCTCCAGTTCTCCTTGATGAAATTTCATCTTTCAGACTAAAGAGGATTCTCTACAAAAACATGACATCCAACATCCGCAAGAACAGCGGAACGTGCGTCAGCTTCAAGCACATGTCCCACGCACCTGTCTGTAGTTCGCGGAGCTCGTGCTGTACTCGTAAAATGCTCGCGCTCGGTTTGCTGCAGGTGAAGCAAAATCACACACTCAAAACACAGTTGAAGTGAAAGATTTATTTGTCTGGACAATTGTTAACACTGTGAATCTGAAGGTTCAACTTCCCTTTTCTCTACAACATGAATCTTACCAATGTCCAAATGCGTTGAAACTCCACAGAAGTGAACACGTTGAAACAACAAAACACCGAAGGAAACCAACATGCACAGAAATTTCAAGGTCACCATTGTTGCTCAAACAGGAGCTTGAAATTGTGAGAAGTGCGAGTAAGTGCTTTTCGATTGCAAAAGCGTTGATAAGAAACTCATATTTGTCGCGCAGCGAGTGTTTAATTCCCACAGGAGCAAAACCTGACCAGAAGTTCACTTCAACAACAGCAATCTTGACTCCCAAAGTTCAAACTCTTTCAGATCGGTATATCCATGGCGGCTACTTTTAGCGGACAGGAAACAGCGTTGTCGAACACGACGTGACGTGTCAAGCGTGATCAGTGGATGAGGCGCACCTCCTTGCTGCTCACCCACACGTGGTCTCCATTCTCCTTCATCAGGGGCAGATTGAACGAAATGTCGTCGGCGGAGTCTGGGTCACCTTCCAAGAACACGTGCACCTGGGGCAGACGGAACGAATATACAATTCGATGTTGGGTTGATTCTAACTGCAAGGGTCACCGAACGTGACGCAAAACTCTGTGATGTTTACTCAACGCGACAGTTCGTCTGTCAAATTTTGTATTTGCCCGCGGCGTGTTGGATTTCTACCGTTCGCATGAAGACGACCTTGAACAGCTCCAGATTCATGCCTTTCTCCCGGACTCCCAGCGCAGCCCTCGCTTCTCTTTGCCAGGTGCTAAGCAGCTCTTCCATTGTTTTGCCTCAAATTTATAGCAAACACCATATCTGAGTCGTGCTTTTGTTTTCAACGAAACGAAGGTGCTGTGCATGCGCTGGGATGGAATTTCGGAAGTCCACAGTGCACGGAGCTTGATTTTCTGCACCACTGTTCGTTCCAACAGCCTTTCCACTCAAGTTTTCCCAGTTTTCAATTGCACAATACGACGAAAACACAATTCAATGGCACGGCATTCTTTCAAAAGAAATTACAAGCTGAAGAATCCAGTTGAAAACAAAGTCCTTGGTACAAACCTTCGTAGTTGACTGTGAATTCCAACCAGTACACGCTGCCGCTGAACTTGAGTTTGTCGACGGGTTTGGCGACGCTCTCCTCGACTCCGGCGAACTGCGCGAACTTCTCATAGATTCGGAGCGGAGAGCAGTGCACGCGCACAACGCTTCCGCAGGCGAGGTTCAACTCATTCAGGACGTCGTCTACCGCCCCACTGAGGACTGCGGTGACACAGAAAAGTTTGTACACTTTCCTCTCGAAGGAAAACCATCTGTGTTTTGAACGTTGGCGGCCAGAACGAACAGACTCTGTTTGTCTTGAACTCTCAAGAACGTGCCTGCTGTAGAGGGGATGTTTGTTCGAACTTTTGAACACCAAACATTCGTACGTCTTCATCGAACTGTCCCAGACTTCCAGCCAGCAATTCGCACTCAACAGCCACAGGTCTTGGTCAGATGTTTCTTTTTGAGAACGCCTCACCTGATATCACCCGGTTTTCACCCACCACCTGCAAATAGAGTTTTGACTGATCTGGAAAAGAAAGCACTTGTAAGGGAGGGGGAGCAGCTCCGTGTTGTAGATGTGGCCCACCATGGGTCATACGAGAACAAAGAAAAACAAGAAGGGTTACAGGCTGTGGCCCCGTTCTTTTCCTCCCGGGAGAAACCTGCCTCAAATATAATGCACGTCTGCTTGCTTCTGTCGAAAAGAAACCAGTGACCAAAAACAGCAGCACAACTTGCTGGAACAATAAATAGGTCTTCTGAGATTGTCAGCACTCAAGAACCCCGTACTCTGTCGGAGCGCCACAGAAAGCAACACCGATTATTCCGAGAAACTATCTTTTGCCTTTTGATTGGAAAAATGCTTGTGTCTAAGAATTTTCCAGCAGTCATAGAAAGCAGCACAACGTACAACACAAATGTGTCCGTAGATTCTACCTTGAAGACGTAGCGCAGCTCAGCCTGTCGTCCGCTGCAGCCCTTATGCAGAGCGGCCGTCACATCACTCAGCACAGACGTGGGGTTGGCTGTCGGCTCCACTTGGACGTCCACAAAGTACAGGTTCGCTTTGCTCATCTTGCAACTAGGAAGCAGAATGCGTTCGAAACTGCTGCAAGTGTTCAGATATGTTCGGACCTTTTGAAACAACACCTGTCCCTATTTGTTGTGACCAATGCGGAATCCACAAGTCTCGTATCCGTGCAATAGAACTCTTTCTTTACACTTGGTGCGTTGTGTATACACAGCGTCCTCAGTTCAAGCAGAATCAGAACAATTGAAGCGACAGCATCGTTCACATGCACGACGTTGCAACTGTTTGATCCAGCAGTCACAATCACAAGCCGAGCAAAGGCCCCAAAGACAAATTTACCTGCCGACAGAGAAACGAACTGAAGAAGTACACACAAACAAACAATGCAAACACATGTAAATATGAGTACGTTTCAGACTGCGTGTTTACTGACTTTGAGTTGGTTCTTTCCTGTGGATTTTCGCCTATTTTGATGCCCAAAACGAGAGACGATTCAGCCACACACACCGCCGGTTCCCTTGTACCCGCAACTGACACACAATTCAACACAACGGATAATTGTCTGGGCCGCGGGGGAACTGAACCCTGATTGTTGACCTACTTTTCCGCTTCCCAGGTGAGAACTTGTGTGGCTGCCATGGAAGGTGCACTGATTTCTTCAGACGTTGAAATGATATCAAAACTCGTTGCTGTCGCTGCCGACTTGCCTGTCTCGAAAACGACAACAACAAAGCAAAAAATCACCACTCCCCCCCCCCAAAAAAAAAGGAAGAAGAAAAAAAAACCTCTGGCTCAATGGCGGATCCTGGACTGAGGCAATCTAAGGGCGTGGGCTGAATGAACACTTGGAGGACACGGGCATCCAAAAACTGAAAAAGTTTGCGCCTGCCTTGATAATGTATGAGGTCCAAGGGCGGTTGCACCTGTCAGGTTGGTTCTACTTCCCCCAGGCTGGGTCTTGGGCAGGACCTTGCCAAAGGAGGGAAGGACCCTTACCTCCAACCTACCTCGTTTCTTGGTGGGTCCCATGCATCGTGCTTGCAATTCGCTTGTGTTCAAAGTTTCTGCTTTCTTGTTTCACACTGAAACAATTCAAACTGACGAGTTCGGGAAAAATAAGCTTTTTATGAGTCCAGAGACATTTACCGTATTCACCCATGTACAAGTCTCACCCAAGTATAAGATGCACCCCACCTTTTGCCTTGATTTTCTGGTACAGGATCACAGTGCATGAAACAATAGTAATCTCATAACCATGTATAAGATGCACAGCCAGTCTTGGTGCTCAATCTCAGGACAAAAAAATAGCTCCATGGAGCTCGCGGTGATTTGAGGAAATTTCAGTTGCTCTGATTTGGCTTGCTCTGATTTGGCTTGCTCTGATTTGGCTCATTCTGATTTGGCTGACTCTGATTTGGGTCACTTTTTTGTCAAAATTCTTACTTTTTTTACTCAATATTCATGCCTTGCAAACTCATTTAGCACACACCCAAACAGAACAAATTTGACCAAATGGAACTTTTACACATTGTTTCACAACAATATCCACATATCAACCAAAAGAATTGCCCGGTATCCATTTTTAAA
>JAAUXT010045819.1_pt1 | contig 23232 bp, 22 predicted proteins | sample 7278171 | NCBI WGS metagenome assembly JAAUXT01 (sample SAMN14350112, study PRJNA611818) | marine sediment metagenome | isolation source: surface marine sediment (1.8m) | place: French Polynesia: Moorea | collected 2018-08 | reverse complement strand
GTGAGTGAGTGAGTGAGTGGGTGAGTGAGTGAGTGAGTGAGTGAGTGAGTGAGTGAGTGAGTGAGTGAGTGAGTGAGTGAGTGAGTGAGTGAGTGAGTGAGTGAGTGAGTGAGTGAGAACGAACTGGTCGGTGGTGACAAACTGTTCTGTCTCAGAAGTTTTCACAGGTCTGCAAATTCGCTGGAAGACTACACAAACAAACGCAAAGAGACTGTTCACCGAGGACGCGTTTGTGATGGAACTGCAACAGCTTCGATCTGATCGATGAGCTGCGAACACGCAACTTTCTCTTCAAGCGCCAGTGCTCAAGTTTCGAGTTTCACCTTTCAAAAGGAAATTGCGTCTTTTGTCATCATTTCACTGCAAGCGTTTTCAGGGCTCTGTTCTCCCGGTTCTTTTGCCTGTCAAGACTCGACAGTTGACAGGAGCAGCTTCACCTGAGCGTGGAGCACGTTGTGGATCTCGTCTCTGGGACATGGCGCCACTTGAGGAACGAAGCAGACATCTCAGATCGGGCGCGGAAATCGCTTCGTTTGAAATTTGAAACGATTGATTCCTGGAAGTTTCTTTTGAGTGCAAACGTTGAAAGTTCAGTCTTCAAATATTATCGAAGAAACATCAAAGCAATTTCTCAGCTGGAGAGCACTCTATCTGAATTTTTCCCAAGACTCCCTTTTTCTTTCAGTTGACACAAAAGCAGATTCTGGAGGGGAAGGGCTCCGAGAAAGCATTCAGTTTTCATTCAGAACTGGCAAAAATGATGTCGAATATTCAAACGAAGCCTGCCAAATTCAGCATTGCGCTCCACCCAAACCCTGCTCCTTCAGCCAAATGTTTGGACCGTTGCAGACACACGGGCGAAAATCCACACAATTTTTCTTTTGCCACGTTCACTCATAGAGTCGGCACTGACCCCACCCATGCATCCACACGATTTTTGACCATCTGCACTGTGACGAAAATGTTTGCAGTTACGACAGGTCCAATTTCCCATCAGACTGTGCAAATTTTCTGCAGTCTGCATCTCTCCTTCAGATAAAAAGAATTCAGGGTATGCTTTTCTCACCCCCTCTCATCACGGCTCCAGCTTTCAGCTGGGTCCAATTTTCTGCGAACTGCTTTCACGGCTTTGTACTTTTCCACAAGTGAAAAGCGCTGATGTTATGCTATCCGGTTTTCTATTAGGCACCTGCGGGCGGAAGGTCAGCAGTCAACCTCCCGCACGCTTTTTGCACGGAAATCTGCAAACCACCAATTCGTGTTATTTTCTTCGAGGAGAATCCAACAAACAGCGCGTTACAGACAGTTGGCAGACTCGGTTCTCCTCTTCTCACAGAATTGCTTTTCCTTTGCTTCCCTCTTCAGGCCCGTGTCTGAAATGGCCCTCGAATTGGGGTCGATGGATGATACACTCTTTTCGTGAGTCATGAAAAAACACACAACGTGAAACAATTCGTCACACATGTGTGGAACAGAAATTAGGTGGGTCAACTGAAAACGGAAAACTTCTTCACGGCCGGTGGTGGGGGGGGGACCCAAGAAATCTCAGAATTACCTTCAGTCACGTCTGCAGCTCGTTGAATTTCGAGCGTACCTCTGAAAAAGAAAACAAGTGTTGTTTTCTGTTTTCGCTGCAGCTGCTTTTGCCAGAAACTCTCTGTGGAAAACAAGTTTCCAAATGACACGGGTCACCAGCAGAACTGTCACCATACAAGGACTTTGTGACAACGACGCTGATGCGACGCACCCACGGCTCGGAATGCAAATGGGGAAGTGAGGGACGTCTCGGCTGACAGGTAATCAAGGCCGCCCCGCGGGGATCCTCCACCGTCACTTCACATCCACTCGGCCTCTGCCGATGCCGAGCGTCGTCGCCCAGTGAGGCGCAGAGAATCTGAGATGGGGACCTTGAGCTGGACACCGCGCGGCGAGGCGGATCCAGAGCCCGGTGAGCAGGCCGCGTTCTGCGGCACGTCAAACTGAACGCCATTCGGAAGTTGCTGTTGCCTGTACATTTCCGTTTTCTTTGGAGGAGTGTGTTCTTTCTCTGATGACCCTTCGAATCAGGTGCATTTTTATGATGTCCTGTTCAGCCAAGGTCATCGAAATATGACAAGAAACGAGCACAGAAGCCGCATGAATTTTTGATGGGGTCGCGATGCGACGCGCGGACGACGTGCTCGGCCTTCCGATTCCGCCCAACCACATGTCGCAGGAAAAGTCAGACGCATCTCGACCTGGACCACGCAGCGCCGTCCCTGCAGCTCGAAGCACACGTCATTGCTCAGTTTCGCATTGATATGGTTCGACTGGGCTTCAGAGTGAAACACACGCATCTGAGCCAGGTTGGAGGAACGGCGCTGCGGGGACGGCGCTGCCGCGGCGCGGGGCAGACGACGCGGCAGCGCGGCGCGGAGAGACGCGGCGCGGAGGCTGCGACCCCGGGTCGAGGCCGAGTCCTGAGTGGCCATTAGGATCGACAATTAGACTCTGCACTCGGAGCTCTCCACCCACCTCAAGCATCCGCAGAAGCGACTTATAACAAAATTAGAGTCTTGAAAAAGGCCATTACACGAGCAGGTCTCCAGATGTCAATGCGGGGGCCGTCACCGAAGCACAAGTTCGTGGCCCGAGGTTGCAGGGAGGGGGGGCTGGGCAGGCGTCATGTCCTTCAGATGCAAGAGGTCCAAATTAAAATCTTTGGTTCCTTTGAGCAAGAAATGGCAAAGGGACAGGTTTTCTGTGTCACTCGTTCACCCGAAGCTGGCAGCCAGAAATGTCTTGTCTCCGTTTCTTGGTGCGCGTTCCTGGCGGGGGAGTCGCCGCCACACCAGCCGAAGATCAAGAGGAAAGAACAGCGACGTGTTCTTGCGTCGTGCACCGCACCCGTTCAATTCAGCAAAATTGTGTCACAATCATGCAAACGAGAATGTAAATTTGCAGCAATTTACGAAACCAGAGACAGTAAAGTAAGCCACCTGGATAGAATTACGCGAATCTCATACTTCAGCTTTATTGAGGTTTTGGAGGAGAATAATCGTCTTGCGCACGCTATTAAAATTCCATTAACCTCATGCGGATAAATACCTTCCCAAGTTCAATGATTTCTGATTGACGACCGTAACGTCGTGGCTGAGACAGCACCACAGCTGCACGACATGTGGTGACAGATCCACTTATGCAACTCTGAACAAAATACCGCAGTTTGGTCCAAACACGTTACAAGAAGGCAGACCAAGAACGTAAACTTTACATGTCGAGTGTTCCTGACAAAAGAAATTGGAGCCAGCTTTCAGGAATGGTGACAAGTATACTCTTGCCTGAGGAAGTCGTGGCATGGGTCGCAGACAGCGACAGACAGTGTGAATTTTTCCTCACTTTCCCGCACAATCCGGAGTCATGGTCCTGGGAGACCGTAATCCTGAGAGACCTCAGACCTCCCAGGACGAGGTCCCTCTCTGTTCCCTTTCTCCGGCGGTGCGCATCTCTCAGAAGCCTCGGGAGGCGGTGTCGGCGCCGGCGCTACAGACCCGCGCGGCGTGGCTGACAACCGACGCAACGCAGACGCCGCCCCGTCATCTCGCCCCGTCATCTCTGCTCCGCAGGGTAATTTGACCAACAATTATTGCCTGGCCTGTGAACCTGTGTGACATTCATAAATATGAAAGAAGAACTCTGTCATTTCTCGACAGACTCCTTTGACGTGGCGGTGTCTGTTTTTTCTGTCCTTCACAAAAAGTGCTTTGGCCCGTCACAGACAGACCACAAGTTGGTCTGATTGTTCGACATGCGCGTCAATTGTCCACTTCAATCAAGAGCTGTAATTTTGCCACCACCAGCAGGAAATTAGACTTTGACAAAATGTCAGATTGCTGGGAGTACCCGCGAGTGCGTGTTCTCCGCCTGATTGTGTCGTCAATTCATGTTGTGAACCGAGTGTGAAAACAGTTCAACGATAAAAGAAGCTTGTATGACATGAGCTTGGCGTGTCGCACAAAATGTGGAAAGGTCATGAAAACAAACCTTTTTGTTCACTTTTAAAAAATGAAATCTTGCAGTTTTGGAAAGACAGTCTCAACAGCAGAAAAGTGTGTTTCTTGTCATCTCTCTCGCTGTGGCAATTAATATTTTGGAGAGGAGATTGGATGACGCTGGTGTTTCATGCTCGCTGGTGACGAATGCAAATTGACGCATTCTGTGTGAAATAACAGCTCCTGAAGCTTCCTCGGCCAAAGAAAAACGAGCAATCTTTCCTCTGGTAGAGATCACCGCCAAAACCGTTCTATCTCCAGTTTTGGGTTGCAGAATCTTCCGAATGAAAGTCACATCGAAAACTGAAGCGTCTTCACAAATTATGCGCGTCGAGCATAAAGCCATTAAAATCAAAATTGGGTGGAAGCCATTTCCCTGTATTGAAATTCACATCTCCATTTGAGCCAAATTGGATGTAATATGAGAAATGTCACAATTATTTGGGGCTGAAGCTCGCGTCAATTTCGTCTATCAGCCCGAGCGCTGAGTTCCTGATGAGAAGTCACCGAGTCAGCGAACATGATGAAAACGTATTGGCGGCTGCGGCGGTGGCGCTTTCCTCACAATGTTCCGTGATGGAGTGCGAACGCATCTCTCATACACACTCCGATGACCGATTTGAAAAGATTTATCAAGAATGTGAAGCAGGGAGACATCGATCTCGCCTGCACTTGACACTTTCTGCGAATATGGAAATTGAAAGCTGCTGAGTAATCAACAATCATTGCGAAAATTGAAGGAAACAAAACATCGACGTGTTTGATTTCAACGCTGAATCTCTTTGTTTCTCAACGTGTTGCCTCTGTCAGCAGTGACGAGACCGTTTCCAGATTGGGAGTTGACCCCGATGTTGGTGACGGTCCCGGCTCCGGCAACTGCGCGCGCGACGAACGCCTCGGCGACTCTGGCTGCAGACTGTTTCAGGAGCCGCATTGAACGCTTCAAAGGACACCGGCGTATTCACGGAGCTGCCTGCATTAGTGCGCACTGAGAGCAGCATACAAATTAGATTACATCAATGACTTAATCTGATAACTAATCCCCGGACCATTACACCGGTGACTGCGAGACAAAAGGCTCGTTCTCCACCTCGAGCAGCGGCCCCCGCGCTGCTCAGGCACCAACTACTTTGACATTGTCTGCACAAATATTTTCATTCAGTTTCAGAACTCAATTTGCGTTGATTCAACTGCGTCAAGCTGCTCCGGCAGGTCCAGCCCTCCCCTCCCCTCCCTGATCGTGCACAAAAATAAATTTATCCCTCGTTGTAGATGCTTTCCTTTTTTGGCCGGAATTGTGCCCCCACTCCGTGCAAGATTTGGGCCTCCTCCCGCCAGAGCAAACCGGACGTTTTTAGTTGTGTGTGGCATCAAGCACGAAACAACTTTGTGAATACCTGAAGGAGAACTATGACTGAACCACACACACGAAGTTGTGATTTCAAATTGCGCGCGACGGAAATCCTGAAGTGGGTGCAACGGTTCTGCGTTATCAACCCAGGGACACGTTTACCTAACCTTTCAGCGGAGTTTGTGCGTGGCACGTGGGTCTCGTTACGCGCCCCTCTTTGTGTTGGTAATTGGCATCTCGGGGCTGAGTAAACACGGATCCCCCCGCAGGAAGACGCCGTGTTTACGGAGGAAACGCGTTCCACGTGCGGCGGGCGGAGGGGCGGGGCGGGCCGCGCGAATCGCGCTCCGTCTCGGCGCAACGTGCGGCTCGAGATGCGGCGCCGAATGCGTCAGCATAAAATTTTCAAAAAACAAATGTGCAGCCTTCGTTCACCTGCGTGTATCTACGATGCAGCGCTGCTTTATTGGTGGCGATCAGAGTGCGGCAAAAACTGAGCAGCTCAAAAGAACTTCACAGGAGGGGAAGTTGTTTTCAAAGCACAAAACATGTGAAGACGCTTTGTGTGTTTTCCGGCTCTTTTCCTGGTACTCGGTGAAACCCTCCAGAGAGACACGATAAACAGGTGTAATTCTTTTGATAAAACAAACCACATCACCAAGACACAGCACCACACACGGAGTGCACCTCCTCAATGTTTGTAGTTGCTTTTTCATGAGATCTTTCAAATTATCGAAAAGCCTTTTTTCCACCAGGCAGAAAATCTCCGAACAAACGGCCGGGTACTTAGGAAGCAGCAATTGTGGAAGAGAGGATGGTGCGATAAATCACGGCGAGTGCAGCTTGTAATTTCACGAGTGGAGTGGTGCGGGCTGCGGGGCGCGCTTCTCCAGGTGGGCAGCCGCGCCGGACGCAGCGGGGGCGCAGGGGGGGGGGTGCGGGAGGCGCGCGGGGCTCCAGCGCCGTCCTTTCAGCGCCACACTGCTCCAACTTCAGGTGGGCAGATGGGCCTGCAACCCCACCACGTAATTCACAGCAGCCGTTCAGTAGTCCAGTGCTTTCCGCCACGGACAGTCAATTAAACTCTTGCCCAGACAGGAAACCTATAGCTGCACTGCGTGGATGAGGCTTGTGTCGAGGCCGCTGACGAAGTATTTCCTGCAAATCCTCAAGTGTACAGCACTGCACTTGACTCCGACAAAACTGTGAAGCAGCTGCTGCCCTGCAGCCCTGAAAACACGAAGTCGCCGCACATCACTGTTTGAGCAAAAATTTCAGTTCTTGTTTTGAATTCTGCGTGAGCGACGCATCCGCATGCAGCGCTTGTTGTTCCTCTGCTAGTCGTCGAAACGCAAAGCTGGAGACATGAAAACGCTTTTCAGGTGACGTGGGCTGCCGCTTCACGTTACGTGCGGCGTAATCAACATCACGTGATGTGACGTTTCGACGTGACCGCGTCTTTCTTCTCGGTAATTTTCTGCGCACTAAAATATCAAACGGACGACAGCCGAGGCTGATAAACGCGCCCGGTGATTGATGTCTGAGGGGTTGGCAGAGAATTCCGCGGATGCAACATATTGCTTCAGTTACAACATCTGTCGGAATCGCCGCGGCGGGGAAACAGATCCGGAGACTCATTCACGAACACAGGCGCTAACACATGTACGTGAGACCTGGGCCTCGCCGAGGCATTGGCGAAGGTCACTCGGCCGAATTCGGGTTCGTGGAGGTGGGTATCTCAGCGGATGATCGAATGGCGAAAATGATCGAGGTTGGAGCAATAGACCCTCGACCAACTTTTCTAACGTTGACGCCGAGAAGTAATTCGCGGATGAGGTCACAGGGATGCAAAAAAGATTGTACGTTAAAGTTTGAACATCTGCACTGGGTGTCTTTCGTTCAAGTGCACACACGTACACACGTATTCACACACACACACACACACACACACACACACACACACACACACACAAACCGGAAAGAAAAGGAAATCTAGCGGCCACAGAGAAAAGAAAGAAAGGAATGAAAATCCCATCAGAATCTTGATCCATTCGGCGCGGAGCTGAGCGCGCGGCTCCAGTCGCGCTCCGTCGAGCGGACGCGATACGAAACGTTCGCTTCCGCCGCCGACAGACGGTATTAACGTTGCCTCGGCGACCCGATTCCATCAATCTCCACCCAATATCGCTCGGGCTCCGGCGCACACGTGTTTTTCGTTTGCGTAATGCATTCAAGATACATCTTCGATCCCATTACAAAGCGTGCGGACCCGCTTGACTTGGAGTTCATTAATCTCCAGCCAGGTAAAGGTCAGAACGTCGGACGGAAGCGAAATGAAATCGGCGGATTTCGGGAGGATGAGGTGAGTTGCTCCGCGGGAGTCGGCGGTTTCCTGACGTGTCTGAACTTCACACGCCGAGAAAGAGAGAGGGAGGCTGTGAAAGGATGGAGAGAGAGGTGAGAAAGGAAAAAAAGAGAGGGAGAGAAAGGAGAAACAGAAGGAATGGGCTGGTGTGAGGCAGGAGAGGAAGGAAGGGGTTCAGAGAGAGGTAGAAATTGTGAGACACATGCAGAGCTGGTTCCTGACGGCGACACTGACTTTGACTCGTCAATTGCCGGGAATCAGCTTCTGTGTCAAACAATATCAAACTGCACAACAAAATAGCAATTCTCTCTTCGATTGGAGACAAAAGGTTCAATGTTACGCATAAAAACGGGTCATCTTGTTTGAAAGCGATTCAGGTGAAGATTAAATTTCAGTCTGAGCAGCGTTCAGTTTCAGCGACAACATTTGACGGAGTCTCAGCTGTCCTTTGTGTGTTCCCGCAGAACTGCTCAGCATTTCAGTTTGTTTGACGACAACACAGATGGATTGCACTGACGCCGCTACATTTTCACTCACGCAGGTTGGTCTGTAAGAAGGCCAGAGAATCCTCGCGGGCACGAAAGACAAGGTCAGGCTTTGAACAGGAAGTATCAGACATTTTTTGTGCAATAGAAGCAGTTCGGGACATGTCGCGCACTCTTTTGTCCTTTGAGTTGTCCGAAGATTTTCCCGTTCAAACTATAAATAATCTTCAATTTATCGTAATTCGCAGTTTCAATAAGAAAAAGCTGGATGTTGTGCGAAGGATGTCACAATTACGTCTTTGTGGGGCTCGGCTGGGTCCCGGCCCAATTTACCGTAATCAAACTTACGCCCGAGGTCTTTGATGGGAACTGCCACTGAATATGAAGACTTATTGACACTGCCTGTGAAGAACATAATCATTTTGAAATGACTTCTGCCCTTTATGAGTCCTCGGTTCTCTAGCTTTGGAGATGACATCTTGACTTTGCGCGAGTCATCGTCCCCGGCGCCGTGCGGCGTTACTGCTCGCGCGGCGCCTGCACCTGCAGATTCTACGAGCTGTACGCAGAACTGAGGGAGTGTGTCCAGACTGCATGTTTTAGCACTGGCCGAAATGAACTCGAAGTCAACACATGCATGAGTGTTCGTTTTGCAATGACCACTTTTCGGGTGACCAAAACAAATTTCATTGAGAGAGCGAAGTCTTCTGCAAAAAAACTTCAACTTTGACTTTTGGGCAGGGGGTGCACGGATCATTGGTCCAGGATGTTTTATCTCGAGATGAGGCGAATGATAGAAGGGTGGATCACACACGCACCGAGCAGCTCCGGTCTCCAGGAAGTTTTCTCTGTTGAACTTTCCATTACAGGTAGCTACAAATTCGCGTGATGCGAAGACGGCTTCCCTTGTAATCTGGACACGATAATAAGCGCCCTAAGACGGATCATAAAAAGTACGCAAAGTGCTATTGGTTGTTGACACGTAAAGTGGTGCTGTTCAGATCGGCGCTTCTTATCAGTTTGAAAGCGCAGGGGCTGCAGGGGAAGCGGCTCTGCGCAGATAACTGTCTGTCTCGGGGGCGGATTGTGGAGCACCTCCTGCAGAGAACGCGCCCTCACAGAACAGGAGGTTTCTTGTGTTTCTGAAGGGGTGGGTCGCCGACCCCCGGCCTCATGTGCTGAGGGAGCAGGCTGAATCAGACAAAAGAGCCATTTGAGACCGAACACCAGTACAGAAAAGGAAAAAATACAAGCGCGCACAGGCGCAGACACACACATACACACACACGCACATGCACACACACACACACACACACACACACACAAAGAGAGGGGACGGACAGAGACAGTTTTCCACTCCAGTAGTGCCTTGCCCTGCTTTAATGTGCTTGATGTTGCCCCCCCTCGCGCAATTTGACACCACCCTGGACCAACTTTGAGATCCGCCACCACAATCTGCGATGATACGAAAAATCTGTTCCAGAAGGGAGGTGGCTTCGAGTACAAACTTGAGTGTTTTGTCCGGAAGCTACTCTGATCTCTGAGTTCAATCCGTAGAACAGGAAACAGAAAACAGACACAAAAAGTTCGCTCCGACATTGTATGCAGGCAATGTCTGTGACACACCACAAAGTGGAAACACACACAACACACACATCAACACACACACACACACACTTTTTCAACAGTTTGTTGCTGCAAGTGCTTCATACATTCCGTGCACTTTCAGGAATCACCCACAAACTTTCATAACGAATTTAATTGAAATTGCAGCAGCCCGTGATGAAAGCGTCTTGTAGAGACGAACATCCGCATCCACGCGATCCGCTCTTCACTTTTATTGTCTTCCCTTTGACAACTCGCGTCAGAAAATTTTACGTTTGATTCATAATTTGAGAATCAAAGCTTTTCAGGGTGCGCGTAAAAAAAGGTCAGGATTGTTGCTGGGTGGGGAATAATCCGTTTGATTGGCACTCGTCAAATCTGCGCAGGCGGCGCATTGTGTTCGCCTGAAAAGCCCCGCATCGCTGGAAAACAGTAAATATTTATGGATTCGTTTCAAGCACGTTGTAAATGCGACTTAATGGTTGTGTAACGACACAAGATCTCGAGGCGATCAATTTCTTTGATGTAGGGCGGGCTACGCGCTTCTGAAGCTGCGCAGGAGAAAGAATGGAAAGTTAAAAAGGTGACGTCCGGGGAAAAGGAGATATTCTCCCAGGTTCCACCAACCCAGATCCTCGCGTTCACGCTGACGACTGTCAAAGCCAGGGCAAAAATAACCCACTCGAGCAAAAGGGTACAGATCAGTCTTGCCACCTTCGAGGTCAGAGCACAAACTGTTGTAGACAGTTTCCCCCATTTTCTCGCAGAACAGAGCAGTGTGTGAAAAAAGCATCACTGCACTCCACAAAGGGCTGCTCTCCAAGCTCCGGTGCGTGGAACTCTGCGTTCGTTAATTATTCAAGACGATTGTTAACGCTTCCTCTTGAGCGTACACAACACGAGCAGAACCAATTGAGTACGAAAGGTGCTGGAGCGCTGTTGCTCTGCAGAACAACACAAAGACTCCCTCTGAAGGAGCTGGATCTGTGCCGGTACATCTCGCGAGCTTTCCACACCAAACAGAAAGAAAGCGAACCTGAACGAAGATGCTGTCTGTGAAACGCAGATCACCAACAGGTGAAGTTTAAGCACAAGAGGAATGGCATTTTGAAGAAAAATCCGCGCGTACGTTTCTGCAATACCGGATAAGCGACGAAAAGCTCCTGTTGTGTCATTGTGTCGTCCCAGTACAAAACAGACAGACAGACAGACAGACAGACAGACAGACAGACAGACAGACAGACAGACAGACAGACAGACAGACAGACAGACAGACAGACAACCGCGATTTTTTTCCCCAGAACGACCTTGTCCCTGATCAAACCAGAACACAGAACAGCGAATTTTCCCGACGTGCACTGTTTGACCAGGAATAATTCATTGTGACTTCAGCTGAATAAATCATCGTTCGATGTAGATCAAGCGAAATGATTCGCAATGTGAATTTTGGCGTCGGTTGAGTTCATTGGTATCGGTGTGTTCGGTTTAAATTGATTTGCACGAATGCACGCTGCTCTATAATTCACTAATTCAATTGTCGACATCTTATCTCGTCCACGATCTGCCACAGATAAGAGCTAATGGCACCTGCGAGACGATGCAGCTCGTGAGCTTTGATGCTCATTTGCGGTCAATGCTGGAAAATTCCAATTCCAATTCCAGAAAGAGAACATTGAGGCCACAAAATTTTGAGCACACAGGCGATGGTCGCTAAATCAGCGCAAAAAGAATGAAAGATTCATTTTCCAAATTTGGCTTCGGATCTATCTTTGTCATGAGCACGTTTCGGGTGAATCAGTGTGAGCGCAACAGCAGCCGCGCTGCTGGCGAGGGAACGTCCATTGTGGACTCGCCATTACAGGACAACCCGAGCCGAGGCTTGAGTGGCATTTGATGTCTGCCTCGAGTACTGCGTCTGACTTAATTGTACCTCTTGCCTCGAGCCTCTCGACGAAACGAGGGGCCTCCTCACATCCGTCACTTTCCCACATTGTTGGGAAAAATCAGGATGTTCGTCTCGGGTCGAGAAATGGAGGCTGACAAATCCGCAGCCAAGTTCGAGTCCCCGACAGGAACGACTGACGGACTGACAGCTGGAGTGGCTGATTTGACAAGCCTGAAACTCTTGATTTTGGACAATTTTCTGAAAGCTCATTGTAGTTAGAATTTGTCTCAGATACGTGTGCGCTGATTCAAGACAACGTCGCGAAATAAAAAAAAATATTATCCACAATGCTTTTGAGTGTGATAAACATGTCGTTGGATGCAGTGTGACTTGAGAGCTATTTTTCTTTCACGGATTTTATTCCCAGTGCACGAGCAAAGAACAAAAAGCTCGTTGAGCCTCCTGACGATCCCCTTATCAGCGCACAAAGCTGCTTCTCGTCCGTATCAGTCTCTCGAGGCACTCGCGAGATTGTGCGTCTGAGGCCGAGTTCACGTGCGATGCGTCACGCGTTGAGTCGCTCTGCTGTTCAATGGCCGCTTCCTGCAGACATGTACCGTGACGCATCACGTGATTCACCTACGACGCAGCGTTCAATGATCTGCATGAACGCGACACATCCACGACGCATCAGGCTTGAACCCGGCGTTTGGAGTCGAGCTGGATGCGCTTGTGCCGCACCGCACCGCGCCGCCCGCACCGCCGTATCACGAGCCGAGTGAAGTTGGTGTGCCCGCCGCGCCACCACCGAGCAGCTACATAAGATCGAGACAGCATCGCCGCGCAGTACAGACCCGCTTCTGTCTCAGATAGATACGCACCGCACCAGGTTGAATGAACCGGTTCCTACCTCTGGCTATCGCATCGACTGAATCCCAGGAAGAGTTTGGAGAAACACCGCAGGCCACGACACCGGATTGTACATTGTCAATATTTATAGTTATTCTTCCAGAGGGAAGAAAGGCGCTGTTTTCATCAACGATTTGCAAGTGGATTGAAACTGCCTCGGAGTCAGGTTTTCCGCGGAAGGAAACGCAGGAGAATCCCGAGCATAGCGCAGAACATCTGTCAATTTACCCGTGTTCACCACTCGGGAACAGTGCGGCCTCGAGATGAAGGTGGAGAATGGGAGTTTACTTCTTCTGATGTCGCTGACTTTGCTTCTGCAAACTGCAGGAACAGATGCAGTCGAGGAGACGAGCGGTAAGTCAAAAGTTTCCTCCGCGTTTTTTATTGTGTTGAAGGAATAAAGCTCTGCTCAAGGAACTGCTGCTTTTTGCGAATGAAAAAGATGCCGAGAGGTAAAAGCGGAGCTCGAAAAAAAATCGAGGATTTCTATGCACGTTGAGTGCTTCATCTCGCACCGTGTACCTGTTGGATTTGTTTTCCTTGGCAAAGACGCAGATCACAGTTCACAAAAGATAAAACGCCGGGTTCTTCCCACCGCGAGCGGCAACAGCTGCAGACACCTTGTTGCAGTTGCAAAACCTCCTTCTCAACAGAAGTTTTCTTCCTTACACTTAAAATCGCTCGAACGCATAACAGGGGAGATCGTTTGAGTGTGACCAAAAAAACGCACGCACTTCACCGTTCTGTTACTGCAGGAAATCAAACACCGAGTCCTTGTTTCCAACTTCCCACGAAGGAAACGCTCCCCCCTCCGCGCGAGAGAAATGCTATCTCATTGAGTTAGCCATCTACTTATGCTAAAAGCGCTTAAGCCTATTACCTAATTTCTCGCTATTGCTCCTTTTTCCTGTCTCCTCCCCGTAACTCAATTTGAATTCTTGCACGGCTTCCAGATAAAGCGATTAAGTGAATGAATATCGAGATACAGGAGAGTTTGCGAAAGCCACGGACAGAAGCGTCGGTTGTGGGATTCGCCTGATGCGATTTCTTCTGCGGGAGAAATTAGATTCATGTGTTGCGGGTAGGAGTTTCGAGCCAGTTCGGATTGGATGTGTCTACATGATCCTTTTAGCGTGGAACAATCGGCTTGGGTGGGCCGGGCGCAGCTGATCCTCCAAATCGCTTCCACGCGGTGTCACTTTGACTGCTGCTGCTGCTTCTGCGATCATGAAACAACGAAATTTGAACAAGAAGCATGCATGCAGTGCGTAAAATAACTGCGACTGCGATTCCAAGGGGGCACCCCCCCCCTCGCGGAATAGGGCGCGCGCCCCCTGGGGATGTGACGTGGTGTGACAAAACATGATGGGATGCAGGATATTATGGCCGAGATGCCATGCACACATGTGCGAAAATAAAAATTTGGCTCCAATCACATTCTGCTTGTGTTCCAAAGGGACAAGGTACTCGTACATTGATCGTGTGTCTGGAGCGAAACATTCGGGTAGACACAACGAATCGAGGCAGCTTGGTTCTCTTTGTCCGATTCTCTTTGTCCGATTTCAGAAAATTTGACAAAACGAACTCAGCATCACAAAGGTCAGATGTCGCAGCGGTCGGACAAACCGGACTCGTTCGCTGTGTGTGACGATGAAAAGTTCATCGCCGAGTGGAAAAATCGAACACGCACTCGTTTGCCCTGAAAAACAACCTTCATGACTTCAAAGGCAGAAGCGATTAATAAAACAAACCTGACTCTGCAAAACATTCCCACTAATTGCCACTTTCATTCGAGTACGAATGCAAGAAAACACCTTTGTGGTGTGTGCCTCGGCAGTTGAACAAACCCGAGAAAGAGATACAAAAGAGAAGACAACTCCGCTCCATGGGAACCACACCCTTCTTTGAAAGGAAACCCTCGAACTTGTAGAAGCTTCAAATTAAAAGTTTGTCACATGCGAAGGATTGTCATTTCACATTTTCTCCTGGAAGTTTGCTCTCTCGTAGTGTCCACTCCGCACACACGGTCAGTCCGTGAGTGCACGAGTCACACAGACACACAGAGATACAGACTTTCACTCACTCTCTCCCTCCTCTCTCTCTCTCTCTCTCTCTCTCTCTCTCTCTCTCTCTCTCTCTCTCTCTCTCTCTCTTTGCTTGTTTGCTTCCGCATTCATACTTGCCCCCTCAGTCACTCACACATTTACTCACTTGTTCATTCATTCATTCTTTCATTCGTTCATTCATTCACTTACTCACTCATTCACTCATTCATTTACCCTGCCTTTACGTGTGCACGGTCTTTTTGGGAACCTGCACTGACACAAAGCGCAAGCGACAGAAGTTCCGATGGGCAAATGTCAACAAATCATCCTTTGGAGAGTCACACAGCTCCGAACAATCAAGAACACAACCCAGAAACTTTTTGCCTCAGTTTTTGCCAACAAATGTGAAGATTCTCACTGCACTTTTTTGGCAATGATTTATGGTGGCAACAATTAAGTTTGTCAATATTCGAGTGTTTTCCAAGTTGAACGAAGAGAAGCGGGCAAGGCCGATGCCATTAATAACGTGTAAGAGCAGCCTAAGTGACATTCCATGTAAACGCAAACCATTGCATCCGCAGTCGCAGTGTTCGTCTCCATAAGTGACTCGGGTGCAGAGGCGGATCTGCGCGCAGCGGCTCGAGAGGGTCACGCGTCCGTGGGGCCGAGGTCTGAACCACCCGCCGAGAAAAGAAAAATGACTCAAACACAAAGCAACAAGGGGCATGGTGATGTCTTTTGAAGGGGCTTTGCATGTTTGCTTGGTGGAGCTGCTGCCCGACCCCTGGATCGTCCCTCCTGTTCCGTTTGACTCGGCCAGCAACTGGAGTCCGGCCGATCGACCGAGAAGAGCCTCCTCCGGCTCGGGTCCCGCCACCCGCCGGGTTCACAGATGGAGATGGATGTGGCGACCAGCGGAATTTACCGTGCACCATAATTTTTAAAATCCCTTTTCTGTCGAAAGGGAGGGGGTGGATATCTGCAACATCAAATTGCCCGCTGTTTACAAGATTCATCACTCTATGGATTTAGTTTCGCGGTGCGGATCAAAGGCCGCTCTGCACCAGGGACGGTAGATTCTGCAGATCTATGTGGAGAACTGTCAAGTTTGTTGGCATGTCACAAGGTGCGGCTGACACTGCAGGTGTCGTCCAGCCTCAGGTCCGGTCAACGACAAAGGGACTGGACGCACAGGCAGGATGTGCTTGTCTTGAGTTTCGTACCGCCTTGTGCTGGTTCTGTCGGGATGAACGCATATGATGAACCTGCACCGTTCTCAGCCTCTTCTTTCAAAAAACCTTCACGTGTTTCAAGCAGTTGGTCAGAAAGTCAGCGTCACCCACCAGCCAAAGAAATGGCACGCAAGGAAGAAGGATATTTTCCGTGTCAACGGAACTTTTTTGAAGATGCTGGTTGACGTTCTACTCGTACAAAGACGCTCTCACGCAGTCACTTTGCTCGCATCCCTTCTCCTGCACACACGTTGAAAAGAACTTTGCTTTGAGAAACTTCACAGAATTGAAAGCCTGAATCTCCTTTTCTCGGCTAGCCCTTGCGTTGTTTCATTCACAGCTTTGTTGCCCCAGCACGCCACCGCGAAGCTGTGTAGTAAAAGCTGTATTACATTAGATTTGCTGCCATTGCCCAGTCGCCCGGCACTGAAGGAGCTGGATCGAAGTTTGCCTCGCAGTCCGGGAGGAGAGAGAGCGAACCTGTTCACGGTCCCGCTGCACCGATTGACATCCACCACCGCCGCGCACGCTGGAAAAACACAGGACGCTTCATTCCTGGATGAGCAAAGCCAACATTGACGTTGCTTCAGCCCAGCGCGCGAGAATCAACGCACTTTTCTTGGGAACTTTCATCCAGGTGGCTTTTTCTGTGTGCCGCGACTGCCTTCATCCCAACTGGGTGGATTTTAGGAATCATTTGTAACGTAACTCGAAGACCATGTTTGGAGTTCTCTCAAACTTTGTGTTGTTGCTGGAGTGCGTGGTGACAGGCTTCGCGCTGGACGAACACTTGAACAGAGGTGAGTACTCCGCACACGCGCGCACGTTTATTCAGAAATTTCTGACGTGGAGCCGAGGTGAAGAGTGTCTTGTTGAGGCCGGGAGAGATCGCGTTTTTTTCTTACCCGTGAGTGGAACACGGGTCCGCTAGAGGAGAGGCAAAGTTCACACTGGGCGCGTCACGCGTTGCGTCCCTGCACGTGCCCTGCATCGCCGCTTGGCTTGTTCAGAGACGCAACGCTTGACGCATCCAGCGTGAAGCTCACGAGGCGGAGCACGACATGTGCGTGACGGCTCCGAGGCAGAGTTTTCCGCCTCCTGCACCTGAGAGAAGCCAGCGATATCATGGCTTGTGACACTTAGATGGAGCTATTCCTTCAGCTGTCGCTCCTCATTTGCCAGAATGAATGCCTGGAATCCGATGTCATATTCAACATTTTGATTTCTGTGCGGAGGTTCCGTGACAGCCATTTCAAGGCGGAGGCAGCTCCTGGTTGACGGAGGGAGCCCCACCCCTCCCCCGTCGGTGGCAATACTTGTTCTCTCTCCCCCACAGATCTCCGCAAACAACTTTTTTCCCCTTTGAAAAACTTTTCTTCAGGTGTGTTCATCACATCTCAACACAACGCAGCCTTTTAAGAAAATTTAATGTTGATACATTTTCTTTGCAACGAATAATAACTTGAAGTCATCGAGTAAATGTAATTTCCCTCGTCTTTTGTTCGCTCTGAACATCTGAGGGTCTGTGTGCGACGGGGCCTCTGCATCTGATGTGGTGTGTGTCTGTCAACAGCGAATTATGCGTTTGCGAGAGATATGGCTTCATTAGTGGGGTTTGCGCGGGGTACCTGCCACCCCGGTGTGATGGATGTGAAGCATAACTCATCGCTGTCCCCCGGATCCGCACACACCGTACACACCGGAAACTTTCGCGCCGCGTCGAAGCTTTCGTTGTTGTGAATATGAGCGAATGTGAGCAAGGTACACACCACAGTTTGAGTTTGAGGCTGCAGTTTGACGTTGAGTGATCGAAGCGCAGTGGCGCTGAGGTGCAACACAAGACGCCAACACTGACGTCACCCAGTCAAGTCCTGTTCAGCGCAAAAACCTGCAACTCACTTTCGTACGTTTCCTGCAAGGAAAGAAACAAGTTTGATTTGAATAAGAGGAAGAAAATCGTGTGCATGTACGATCTCGTTCTGTTGTCAAGTGAGAACACAAGAAAAACGAAGTGTCAATACTGTTGACTTGACGAATTGATTCTTGCAACAGCTCGAGGAGAAGTTTCAGCCAAAAGAAACAGTTTAGTTGCAAAGGACTGAGGGAACAAACAAGGCAAGGAGGTTGCGTGTCACCCATGCAGAGCGTGCAGACCCAGCAAAAATATGCTGGCGCAAAAAGATCTCACAATTCTACCAAGTGCGATCCCATCCACGTGAGAGTGAGTGCTCGCACAATTGCCCCTCGCTTTCCTCCACTTCTACTGACAAAAAGCCACGTGAACACAAGTGTTACGACGGAATCCAAGATTTTACAACGGTTGGGCGCAGGTTGTTCGCTGCTGTGCAGAAAAAACGGAATTGAAATGCGTAGTCTGTGTCTCTTTGAAGTGTTCTTCTTTCAACACGGAGAACATGAAGACGTCTTCACTTTCAAGGTGCTTCATGCCGCACTTGTCCCCGACGTCAGTTCATACGAGCTTTTAATTCCACATTCTTCCGATCCGAGGCCAGGTCTCCTGAATCCAAATGTCCCTTTCCGATCAATTTGTTTGACGAATGACATTTACTTCTCCTGATTAATGTCTGGCAAAGGAAGCGGCATTAGGAATAGCAAATCTGACCGCAGATATATCACGTGTAATGCTGATGGATGGGAACCATTAATCAGCTTAAATTTACAAATGGCATCCTGACCTGATCTTGGGAGGGAAGTCACCTCCGAGGCGGGTGTGCCTGCGGTCTAAATTAAGCCTCGACACGTATTTGTTTCTTGACGCACATGTGGTGCAGGTGGGAGACAGGATAGGTACTTCGCGTGCATGCCAAACTCATACAGAAATGGAACAATCGGACACACAAGTCAGCCCAACACCATCTGAAAGCGTCTGAGCGAAGCAAAGAATGGGTGTCTATGTGAGCTTCTCAGACAGTCAAAACCGAGCTGGACGAACCTGAAGCTGCAAGTTCGGACAGTCAAGACACATTGCGAGACAACTGCACATTTCAACTCTGTTCTTCTACAACTCTGCGATCACAACACCTGTCATATGTGCTTGCATCGTGGTACATGTAGAAATGGGTTCTCACCTGACAAGAAGGGTTCCTGTTCAATCACACAGTAAGAGTTCACACACGCTGCAAAAATTGTTCCTGTGAAATCATGTAATGACTTTTCGAGACCTTTGATTGAGAAAAGAGTTGTAGAGTGAACAGGAACCATTCTTGCAGTGTGTGAACTCACTTCTTCCACAATAAGGTCATGCACGAGAGGCTTTGTGACCATAGCGTGGTAGAAGCTCCTTTCTCGACCAAAGGTCTCGAAAAGTCATTGTGTGGTTTCACAGGAACCATTTTTGTACAGTGTGAGAACCCTGTCTGATTGCAAAGTTTATGGATTGGGTGAACCACCGAAGCATCGAAGTGCCATGCATTGGCTCCCAACTGATGGTATGCACGAGCCGACCCGAGAACAGACGAAACTGACTGCAGCGCCAGACCAAACTGAGCGCGACAGGCTTCGATCCAAGATGCTTATCACTGGACCTGGCTTTGGCGCAACCGTAAACCATCTGAACAATGGGTCGTCGGAAATCCCTTGATAAGGTCTATTTAGATTACGGCGCGTCGTCGGTTTCTTCGATGCGACTGTTTGATATACACCATGAAGTTAAAGCCAGAAACAGCGCACGGATGATGTTATCAAATGACAGACAATGAAGCAAAACGACCAGTGGCGTCATTTACAGTTCGATCTGCCATTCATCCACACGGCAGACGAGGCGCAACACGGTTGTCGAGCGCGCTCAATGTGTTGACCTGTTTGGCGTAATTGTCTCATGATTGGTGTGCGGCGCTTTGACGGCGGCGGCGGTGGCGACGGTGGCGGCGGCGCTGTGTCGCCGGAAGTGACGCCGAGCGACGCCGAGTCGCGATCGTTGGCGTCGCTTCCTGCCAAACTGGGTCGCGTCACAGATGGAAAGCGACGACCCGACAGGGACGGGGCAAGACTCAGCACAAAAACAAAACGCTGTCTGTTCCTGAAAGTTCCAGTCCACGTGACGAGATTCCTACGTTGGAGGCGGCTCGAATCCGTTGTGTGTCCGTTCCCGTGCGCCGAACGATTCGGTGGAACAATTTGCTGTCCCATGGTTTGGAGAGGGCCTTGAATCTGAGTACTGCCACCGATACACCAAGTCGAAAGAGAAAACTTGTGGTTTGGGAGCTTGTTCCTGGCGTTCACGTTTGAATAACCGTTGAACAAAATCTGCAGCACACCTTTTTGGCTGGAACCAAACGGTGCATCTGTGGCCGAAAACACACCTTGTACCCAAACAGGAAATCCCCCCCAAACACGATCTGACATTCATGACGCCTTCCTTTCCACACCCCGTGTTTGGTGAGGGAAGAAAGACCTCTCCGGACAAACATTCAGCAATGAACCGCGGCTGTCGATGATTGCCACCGAGGAAGCATTAGTCTTTTGTCAGGGACGGTAAATAAGGACGTGCGCGGGAGGCTGTCACGCAAAACGTGCGATTTGCACACTGAACCGGGAAATATTACGGTGCAATAATGATTTTTCTGCACCAGACATTACACAGCTCGTGAGTACGCGCTATTTACGGTTCCGCCGTGTTCGTTCACACTCGAATGACCCGACAAAGATGGTTCACGATTTCCAGTGTCAAAGGTTGTCTCTGGGAGATTTGACCGATTTGACCTTGCTGCTGTAACATGCACTGAGGAAAATTTCGTGCCAAGTATGTTTCCAGGTGCTTCGGGGAGGGATACAGCGTTTCGTCTCAAGATCTGCTTGTGTCATCGTTCTGAGTTTGCTTCTTGAATTCCCCTCAAAACTGTCGCGGATGAAGCCGCGACTGAAATCCTTGTCCTTCAAGTGTCACTGGCTCCAATGAAAAACTCACATTTCTTGTCACCCTTCTGTTTAATAGGAGCCTTTGCTGCCACGTCCTCACAGCTCTGCATGTGAAGAGAGACAGAAATCTGAGCTCAGCAGCAGCAATGTCAAGGGCATGCGGAGAAATTTAAACAGTGTCTGACAGACCTGCAAGCAATGCAAATGCAATGGTGTATTACACCTGCGAAAAACCTCTAATGGGAACTCATAGAAATAAGTCAATCAAGCAAGAAAACTCCCGGGCAACAGTGCATTAGTGTAATGGAAGTTGCGACCGAGAGTAATAGCAAATAGTACTAATAAGATGAGGTGAATACCATTACAGTCATGAAACCAGCGCATCAAATTGATCTCTCTGTCTTGCGAGGGAGCGACTCTGAAAGACAGCATGTCCCTGTGTCATGGAGGTGATGAGCGGCGTCACGAGAGCGGGCGACGCGGCCGACGTGTCGCGGGAGAATCAGGTGTTGACTGACACCGGGGATGACGCTCGTGAGGAGCAGTGGTTCACGTCTCTACCTGTGTGGGTGGGAGATGGTGCAGTGGTTCACGTCTCTACCTGTGTGGGTGGGAGACAGAGCAGTGGTTCATGTCTCTATCTGTGTGTGTGGGTGGGAGACGGTGCAGTGGTTCACGTCTCTACCTGTGTGGGTGGGAGGGAGGCGGCTGTCGGAACCGCCCGCGCATGCGCTGTGACGTCGCGCCGCCACTACGAGCTCCGTTCACTTCATCACCTCCGTCTCTGCATGCTCCCATTGCGACTGCCACGGCAGAGTCTGTCTCCAGATCCACTGGTCACACTGGTTCTGAAGCCCAACAGTTTCGTCCAGGGCGATCTCTGTCTCCCTTTCACGCTGACCGTGTCCTCAACAAAAGAGTTGACTTGCCTGAGTGGCTGGAGTGAAGCAATCATGCTTGTGGAACGGGGAATTTTTGTGCGATACATCCCCAACACGACAAAGATTGAACTCAAAACTTGTCTACATCACTTGACGGAGATCGCTTCGCATTCCTGCGCTCAAGCTGCGACGGATCCCGCTGAAGAGCCACAAAGAGAGTTCGGACTGGGAGCACAGTGGCAACGAAGGAGCAGTCGAGTGGTTTATTTGTGCCGTTGTGCCGATATTGATATGCGTTCTGGAGGCTTTGTGCTCGACGGCTTATCCGGCGCGCACTGATAGGAATCTCCACCCGGGGCCATCGAGATGGTATCGGCTCCTGTAATGAGGGCTGCGATGGCCTGCAAAAACAAATATCGATTCATTCAAAGGAACACGAAGCAATGAAATTAAAGGTTTTCATGGGCCAGAAAATAATGTGAACATTTGTCAAAACCTCAGGCGAAAAATGTTGTCGTGCTTGTTTAAAAGTTGATTTGTCATTTTTGGCTCACAAGACAGAAAGAGTCGGTAAAATGTCACAATGTAAACACAGCTTCGTTGTTGTCGACTGATATCTGAAAGTGCACGAACCCGTCATTTCGCACCTTGTTTTTCACGTGATCACTCCAATCACACAGCGCGCTTACTGAAGCTGGTTTATGGTCCTGTTTTCAACGCTAGACGACCACCCGCGGACACTCAGCTCCGTTTGACATTTTCACACCCACACCAAGAACAACACAATGGAAAAAGTAACGCCCTGGAAAAAGACATGCAACAAAAGTTGGCTCGATCCGACTCCGCAGTGGCCACACACAAACAAAGCGCGGAACTGTGATGAATTTCATTGTTATGCGGCTCCACGCCCTCCCAGACATCAACTTGTCAGCCGCCCGCACGAGCTTGTTCACTGCGTCTCTCTGTGATGAATACTCAAGCAGCGTCCCGGGGCCCTGATGGATGGATCACTCGCTCTGTGTGTCCGACTCGCGCCGAGATATTAATATGGAAATGCCGAGTGTCTCCTGAGCTCTGAGTCCTGAGTGGCTCGCTCTTGTCTTCAATTGATGTCCGCGTGCAGATGAACAAGTGCTGAGATGGGTTCTTCTGGGATTCACACCGAACGCTGCAGATCTCACGCTGAATCTGGTCGTTGTTTGCGACTCTCCGCTCGCGGAGTCTGAAGCTCACAGACACACTTCTATTGTGGTTTTGATGACAGATCTATCGGAAAGCGCCCTTGTGGAACATTGACTTGGTTTGCAACAACAGGAAGTTCACAGCGGCCCGCGCAGACCCACCGACGGTCCACAGGGATCTATCCAGGTGTGTGTGGCAGCAGCGAGACAACCCCAAAACATTTCAGGCTCAGACGGAAGGAACTTTACCTGCACCTTGGCAGAGACTGTTAAAAAAAATAGCTCCATGGAGCTCACGGTGATTTGAGGAAATTCTGATTTCACTCACTCTGATTTCGCTCCCTCTGATTTCGCTCCCTCTGATTTTGCTCCCTCTGATTTCGC
>JAAUXT010114927.1_pt1 | contig 23238 bp, 35 predicted proteins | sample 7278171 | NCBI WGS metagenome assembly JAAUXT01 (sample SAMN14350112, study PRJNA611818) | marine sediment metagenome | isolation source: surface marine sediment (1.8m) | place: French Polynesia: Moorea | collected 2018-08 | reverse complement strand
CGCAGCGCCGGGGTATCCCCCACAGTGTCCCTGTAACCCCGTACCCCCACAAGGGCCCAGACGGTAAGCCCCATTGGCTGTGCAGGGAGGGGGGGTAACCTGGACAATCAGACAACCCGGACAACTATAGCATTTCCATTGTAATTTCATATGTCATTTTTTCATCATCAGAGCAGAAGAAAAAAATGATACTATATGCAACGTGTAAAGCACCCCTAAGGGTATCTGCACCCACTGTGATTCCAGTCTGTGATCACTGGAACAGGGATAAAACGGAGGTTTTGTCCACCCAAGACGGACGGACGCGGATACAGGGGCAAACCAATATCAGACCGCTACCGCGGCTGATAACAAGAAGCACACATTGGTTCCCTAACGCCCCCTCGCCTCCGTGGTCAGTTGCACAGACATGCGCTTGCAGCGACCACACGGCGCGCGGAACGCGAAAACCGCGCGCCGAAAAAATTCCTCCAAGCTCAATCTGAATTTCTACAACTCAATTCCTGTTTGGCATTCAGTGATTCAGTGAATCAGTGTGGTTTGGGGTGTTTTGATTCCAAGTTCACAAGACTCACAGCTTATGCTTTGTTCTTGGCAGACTTCAGGGACACAGAAAAAATTGTATCTTTTAGGTGCTGCTTTTTTTCCCCAACTGCATGTGGTACTCCAGTATTTCTCCCACTCTGAGCAGTCCAAGGTATCCCACCACCATCAGGCTTTCTGTGCTCTTTTTGTGAAAACATGAGCCTTGCATGGTGAGATGTACACTGTGTCCAACAGTTGACGACAGGGTGTGGTTTGCCACAGATTGCCATTGGGGTTCAGCCAGCTCAACGTTTCATTTTGAGACGCTGCCTTTGTGTCCCTCAAAAACACAGTCGGCGAAGAATTTTACCATGATCACGAAACAAACAGCGACAAGCACGTCAAACCACGCCGCCAGATTTGGTAAAAAGTAGATCTGTCGTGTGGCAGGTACAATTACATTGTAACCACGGACACAACGCTTTTTGTCTTCGCGGTACGAGGTTCAGTTTGAACATGACAACCGAGAAGAATCTGAAACCAACCAAACTGAGGGGGCAAGTTCTTGGAGTTACGCTCACACACGCTCTTCGGGAAGGTCCACCAAAAACAACAGAAGTCAAAAAAAAAATTCAAGTGGTGGTGCCCAGGGGGGAATCCAGAAACCCAGAAACACTGCAGGTCGACCAAAAATGACAAAGACCAAACAATTTGGGTGCTGGTGGCACTGGGGAACGGAGGGCAATTTGGAAATTTAAAAAGGTCCACCAAAACTGACAGTCCAAAAGTGTTTGGGTGGTGGTGGTGCCGAGGGAGGGGTGGGGGGTTCCTGGAAACCCATAAATTTGGAGTCCACCAACAATGACAAAGTCCAACAAAGTTTGGGTGGTACGAGGGTGATACTGCAAGTCTTTTCCGTCATGTTAAGCGCTCAAACCGCTCTTGACTGCAGAGAACAATGCTTTGGCGGACAAGCACAAAGCCTGATCGCAGCAAGGTGCTGAACATGACGGAAAAGAGTTTCAGTATAACCCTCGTAGCAACCCAGAAATTTGGTAGGTCTACCAAATGCGATGACGTCCAAAAACCGTTGGGTGGTGGTGGTACCAGGCGGGGGGGGGGCAGAAACTTAGAAATTCAGAAAGTCCACCAACCATGGCAAGGTCCAACAATTTTTAAGTTGTGGTAGTACCAGGGCGTTGGGTCACCCCAAAACCCAGAAATTTAGTTGGTCAAGCAAAAAGCCCAAAAATTTTGGGAGGGGATGCACCAGGTGGAACCCAGAAACCCATAATTTCCAAAGGTCCACCAAAAGTCCAAATCTTCGGGGCATTGGTGGCACCAGAAGGGGGGGGGGGGCAGAAACCTGTCCAGCTGAAGCTGACAAATATTTTTGGGTGGTGGAGTACCAAGGGGTGGGGCAACCCAGATGCTGTCCAGCCCAAGGACAGATACGTACAACCGCGGTCAAAACAACACTCAAGTGGTGATCTTGGACATCACCAACCTCGTCGACCAAAATCGGAAGATTGAGCTCGTTTGAGCGCGGGGACTTTGATCCCCCCCCCTCGTAGATCTACGCTAACTGGTATTCAACTTGTGCAATATTGTCATGACTTGAAGACAGATCTGGATCCAGATCTGGAGTCAACAGCATCGAGCATCGAGCCGGGTGAAGCTAGGCATCATCCCAAAACAGGGCTTCCAAAGCTGAGCAACCTTTGTCCAAAAGCTGGTTTTGTGAACACGAACATTTCCAGCTCGAAACTTCAAACAATCCTGAACATCTATGTCTGGATTTCAGACAAGTGTGATGTTAGATCTACACTTTTTCGGAAATTCCCATAAATTATGGGCAGACGACAACGAGCACATGATCATCATAACCGAAGCTGGAAGAGCTCGGCAATTTCCCGCCCATGTTTCTCATCGCAGCTGCATCGAAAACACATCGTAATCATTCAAACTCCTACCTGCGGGCCTCCTATCCATTGCTGCAACAGATCCAACGACTGACAACGAGATATCCGAACACAAACAGTGCAAACTTGTTCACTTCAGAAAGCATGCAACCAACCACATTCAGGCGCCTAGACAGCTCTGGCGATTCCACAAGATGTCACCCCCATCGTCAGGCAGAAAATGGCGTCTGCTCATTTGTCAAAACTTCTTTCTGCTGGGAATTTGGACATAAATGACACGAATGTTCACTAAAGAGCCAGCATAAATTCAAAAAAGAAATTAGAGAAATATATTTAGTAGATAAAACCCACATAGATTTTGTGTCCAACTTCACATTGTATTTCTTTTTCGGGCAAAATTGCGGACCTGTCGTGTTTTCTTGAAAAACAAGTTTGTGGTTGGAATCTACGAAAGCCTTTGGTTTGTTTGTTACCGCAGTTCTTGGTGGGAAAAACTTGTCTGTAGTGTTTGTGAATTTTGGACCTCAATGAAGAGGTGTGGTAGTCCTGATTTTCTTTGTACACAGGTGCCCCTGGCGTTTCAAACAATCATTTGGAGAGTGTGGATTGAAGCCAAACAACTTATTATCGCCCAGAGTTTGTCACAGAATCTGCTCAAATGAGGAAGAAGTGAAAGAGGGAAAAGCCCGAATGCGCTGACATTGCAATGATCAGATAAATTGTGCCCCAACTTAATCCAGTGCTTTCATGTCGGTGTCATGCGATGTAGATCAAATTCAAATTCTTCGTGAAGTTTTGATTGTTGATGTAGAATCTAGTCTCGTGGCTCTTCGAGCAAAGTTGTCATGTAACCAACAAAAGAAAGGAGAAATCTGAGATGGTTGTTGGACACTTTGATGTTGACCAAGGTCATGCTTGCTTTTCTTCCCTGATTGGTGTTCTTGTTCGAGCAAATCACTCATGTCAATCTCAACAGTCGTCCCGAGTGCTGAACATACGAGGAGTCTCAAACTTCTGGGTGTCTTTTACATGTTGTATCACCTTTCCATTGACCCGCTGGAACTTTATTGAAGACTATTGATTGGAACCGATCATTGGTCATGCCTGATTGATTGTGCTGAGGTCAATACTCTGTGAGAAAGTGTCTTCTGCACAATGTCACTTTTCCAACTCTTTGATTTGCTCCTGCAAGGATGAAGCATCCGAAAGAGATCTCTTGGAAACTTGTGCAGCAGATTAACATCCACTTTGTGTGCAGTTGGGATGGACTCAATCACACACAATCCTTGTCATACAGCAGATCTTAGCTGGAAATGCTTTGTGCAGGATGAGTATCCGCAAGTGGTACAATGCCTTCAAAAATGGGAGGACTCAACTGGTTGATCTGCAGAGAGCAGCCAGAAGGAAAACAGGACATTCTCAGGCCAATGTGGACAGGATCAAAACTCTGGTTGCAGCTGACCAGTGGGTCACAGTGAGTTCCCTAGCAGCCCAGACTGGATTTGCCCACAGTTCAATCCACACAATTCTGAAGAAAGAAGAAGTTGAAGAAGAAGTGTGCCAGGTTCATTCCTTGTGTCCTGACCCCTCACCATGTGCATCTGCGCTACAACATCTCATCAATGATGCTGAGAATTGTCTGGGAGAGACCTGCTGTCCTGAAGTCCATTGTCACCTGTGATGAATCATGGATTTACACCTATGGCCTGCAGAGCAGAGCCCAGTCTTCTGAATGGGTTGGCACCAGGAGAGACCACAAATCACATGCTGCAGCTGCACAGCTGGCAAAGTCGTCCTTGTGAGTTTCTTTGACTGGAAGGGATCAGTGCACTATGAGATGCTGTGCAACAGAACAGTCAACACCACCAGATTCCTGGGCATCCTCAGTAGGCTGCAGGAGGCTTTGGCTGCATGGAGACCCAGGCGCAGGAACCAACTACACATGGATAATGCTATGCCTCATAATGCTTGAGATACTAAGATGAAGCTTCTGCTGGGAGGAATTTGCCGTGTTCCACACCCTCCCTATTCCCCTGATCTCTCACAAAATGACTTTTGGTTTTATCCCCACCTGAAGAGAAGACTGAAGGGAAGGTACTTCTGCAATCTGAATGAACTAGAAGCAGCTGCACACACACAGATTGGAGAGATCCCTGCAGAAGAGTACAGACATGCCATACTGGAGTCATGGCCCATGCGCTGGGTGTGCTGCATCTTCTGTGATAGGGGATACTTTGAGGGATTAAACTGAAGTCTTCTCACCTTATTTCACAGTGTCTTCATTGTTATTGTTTTGGTTTGTCTCTTGCACAACTGCAGATGCATTGTCTGGCACCATTGTACCCGCAGAACTGGGTTGACAGCGGGGTAAACATCAACAAACCACAAAGTGATACAACATGCAGAAAGACACCCAGAAGTTGGAGACTCCTCGTATTTTTTCTCAGACTCACACCAAAACTCACTTTGTTCGTTTGTTTTTCTTTGCAGAAACCAGAACGAGTGAACTGTTTGGGGAGCGAAAGAGAAGATGCCGCCCAGTTCGGGGGAACTATGGGGCCACCATTTGATGCCACCTCAAGTGCTGGTGGACTGCCTGCTACCAACCGGAGTCTTGGTGCAAATGCCTTGCAACAGGGATGCGACATTGGAAAGCATCAAGGTCAGCAATGTGGAAGATTTTTGTTTCGGGACTGCAAGAAAATGCCCGCTGGGACCATTGATTCGCAAAATACCTTCTTGGTTTCAGGCGGAATTGTGGCGCGAATCCAAGAAGTACCCTCTCTTCCACCTGCTGCTGGACCCGATCTCGTACGTGTTTGTCAGCATCACTCAAGACGCGGAACGCGAGGAGTTTTACGATGAAACGCGACGACTTTGCGACCTGCGTCTTTTCCAACCTGTCCTCAAGTTGGTGGAACCCATCGGAAACCGGGAGGAGAAGATGCTCAACTACGACATTGGTCAGTTCAGCTGGAGTTTGTGCTTGTTGCCGTGTTTCACAATGCCACACCGTCTCGCCCCTGTGACGCATTGCGGTTCATCGGCAAAAAACATGAACAGTGTTAGAATGCACTGTTTCATTGCAGATAGAGCAATAGGCATGCCAGTCAGTGAATTTAACGAATCTAAAGACTTGGAAGTGATGACTTTTCGTCGCAACATTCTCAACGTGTGTAAGTCTGCGGAGGAGGAGCGGGAGCGGGAGCCGCTCACCCAGGCGTCCTACATCTACCCGCCGGAAATTGACTCCAACCCCGACCTGCCGGAGCACATCAAGAAGGCTCTCGAAGGTTGGTTTCACAAGTTATTCGATGGCGAAGATTCGTCTCTTTTGCTGGACTGTGTGCTGATGCATGGCGATGTCAATGAGGGACAAGACAGCAGAAAAAATTGTGTCCTTTGCCAACACCAGCTGCCATGCAGCAGCATCCAGTTTTCCGCGCTGTTTCTACACCAGCTCGTCACAGCTTCTGACGGCTGCACCTCATGTTTCTACAACTTGTACCTTGATAGCGACTGGTGGCGAGTTGATCATCTGTGTGTGGGTGGTGGTGACGTCGGGCGAGAGTCAGAAGTACACGGTGAAGGTGCCGCACGACGCGGCGCCGCAGCAGGTCGTCGGGGAGGTGATCCGCAGGAGAACCCGCAGCATGCAGATCTCGCAGGTAGGCTGCTGCTCGTCAGTACCCTTGCTGAGTGAAGTGATTCTACGCTCCGCGCTCTGTTCGTTTCTCCTTTCGCTCCTTCACCCACCAGTGATCAGTGTCCGGAACTCGAGTTTCACGGCGATCCTGGTGCTGTTGAGATATTGTGTTCTGGGCCAAGTGGGTATTTCGTGCACGGTTAGGGTGTGGCCAGTGGCAGTGCTTCCAAACTGATCGTCTGGAATGTTTTCTGAGAAAGCGTGTTTTGTTTCTCTCCTCAGGATAGTGTTCCCGTGTGCGTCGCTGAGTACCAAGACGTGTACATACTCAAAATCTGCGGTGAAGACCAGTTCCTGCTCTCAGATTATCCTGTCAGCCAATACAAGGTATCATCAATTAGAAAGTCAATGAAACTTGTCTTTGTGTGCGCGCGTGGGGAGTCAAGCCAAAAAACTCGTGGTTCACTCTTTCTTTCCTTTCAGCATATCCGGCAATGTGTGGCCCGCAGTAAAATTCCTCAACTGATGTTGATGAAGAAAACCAGCGTTTTCAACAGCCTGCCGAAAAACAAGTTCACGCTTCCTTCTTACGTTCAGCGAGGTTCGTGCAACTTTCTTCCGAGGAAATATTCCTGCTGTCCTTGTGTCAATGTCAGGGCACTCGCTGTGTGTGTGCGCGCGCTTTTGTGTTTGTTTCGTGCACATAGTACATGTAGCATTTCATTCATGCAGCACGGTATGTGCCGGTGTCTTCATTGTGGTGTTTTCACCGTCACTCTTTCTGCAGGAGTGAGCGCTTTGGCGAACATCAACAGTCAGAACACGATGTCGCTGTGGCATGTGGATGCCACGTTGAAAATCACCATCAACTTCGTCACCTACGTGAATGTACGGGAAGTGGGGAAGGTACGGGACTCCTTGAGATCCAACACCAGAACAGGATTGTGTCGCTTCTCCATTGAGGCTTGAGTTGACCCCGCGGGTTGTCGCTGCAGATCTACGTGAAGACGGGAATCTACCACGGGACGGAGCCGCTGTGCGACATGCGCGACACGGCGCACGTGAGCTCGACGAACGCGCGCTGGATGCAGGAGCTCGAGTACGACGTCTACCTGCCGGACCTGCCCCGCAGCGCGCGCCTCTGCCTCTCGCTCTGCTCCGTCTCCAAGGCCAAGCACAAGAAGAAGGTGCCCAAGAACGTGAGTCCACTTCCGAGATAAATTCAATGAGAGCGTTGCGGTGTTTTCATTGCTCATTGGGCAAATTGTCGTGTTTGATCGGAAACACTCGCAAAGCACGACTTCTTCACAGGTACACTACGCGTTGGCTTGGGGCAATATCAACTTGTTTGACTTCAACAATCGACTTCGAAACGACAAAGTCAACTTGCGACTTTGGCCGATGCCTCAGGGTTTTGACGAGCTCCTGAACCCGATCGGGATTCCAGGTGAGCCTTCCTCAGTACATCGCGCAGGTGCTGCGGGCCTGTTGTGCTTTCGTGCAAAGTTCTCAGATTTTGTGACAATTCCCGAGTTTGCCTTTGGTGTTGTTGCAGGTTCGAACCCGAGTGCAGAATCGCCTTCCTTGGAACTGGAGTTCGAGAGACACAGTCGCCCGGTGTCCTTCCCTCCTGATGACGAGATTCTGAAGCTTGCCAATTCGCTCAGTCAGAGCCCGATCCCCAGAAGCAACTCCATCACCTCCATGCCTTTCAACGTGAGTCGATTGTTTGAGGGTTTGCGGCCTCGGATGATTTTGAGACCGACATTTGAACGGATGTTTTTGAGGTCCGACATTTGAGCTTGGTGTGAGGAATGCCACCTTCACATTTGATCACATGTCGCTGAAGTCATGTCATCTTCAAGACGACAAGGAGAGACTTGTATCAAATGAATGAAATAATGAACAACGTGATCTTTTCAGGCGTACAACTCAGAAGAAGCAATGGAACACTTGAGAGAAATCTTGGCCAGGGACCCGTTGTCGGAGATGTCAGAGCAAGAGAAGGAACTTCTGTGGATAATGAGGTCGGTGAATCTTCCACCACCAGGTGGCAGGTCTTGGGCGACAACAGTAAAATTAACCACCATGAGACTTGCAAACTGTTGACGGCACCGTGTGATTTTCTCGCAGAGACCGGTGCAGGGACATCCCGGACTCGCTGCCCAAGCTGTTGGCTTCCGTCAAGTGGAACACCAAGGAAGACGTGGCTCTGGTGAGCAAAACTTTGATCCGTCTGCTGACCAATGTGGAAACACACAAAACCAGTGATGTGTCCATATCACGAAAAGGTCTTGTGTTGCAGTTGTATCTGTTGCTGCAAAACTGGCCTGTGATCTCGCCCGAGGCTGCCCTGGAGCTTCTCTACTGCACCTACACAGACCTCACGGTGCGGAGATTCGCTGTGCAGTGCCTCGAGAAGAAACTCACCGACGACAAACTCTCTCAGTTCTTGCTGCAAGTGGTGCAGGTTCGTACCGGACGTGATCGAACGCACGTCGTATGTCTGGACATTGTCATTCGCCATCAGTGTCAGGGTTGACCAACGTTTGAGCCTGACGTGTTTCTTTTTCTGTACCAGGTGCTAAAATTCGAGCCGTACTTGGACAACCACTTGGCCCGGTTCCTGTTGCGACGAGCCCTACTCAATCAGAAGATCGGGCACTTTTTCTTCTGGCATCTCAAGCAAGTGCCAAAGGAAAAACAAACACAAATTCTGCACATGTCGTTTTGTCGCGACATTCTGTGACACGGTGCGTGGATTTGCAGGTCGGAGTTGCACGACACGTCGATTCGGTTCCGGTTCGGGTTGATGCTGGAGGCGTACTGCCGGGGCTGCGGCGCCTACCTCAAGTCGCTCAACCGACAGGTCGAGGCACTCGACAAACTCACCAAACTCACCGACCTCCTCAAAACGGAGCGCGAGGTTCGTGTGAAGCGGGCAGTCCTTGCAATGAAAGACGTCGTTGTTGATGAGTGTTTCTTCACTATTGGACTTTGGGTTTTGTTTCTGCAGGATGATCAGGTGCGGATACTTCTGAACAACGTGCAGCAGGCAGACTACCTCGAATCGCTGCAGAATCTGCCGTCACCCCTCAACAACAGCCACATACTGGGCACCCTGCAGTAAGTCCTTGTGTTTCTCTGTGCATTTTGATAAAGTTGTGATTTCTCGTTGAGTCGCCCGCACGCTGTGTTCTGATGACCGTTGGGTGTTGTTGTCAGGGTGCAGGAGTGCAGGGTGATGGGGTCGAAGAAGCGGCCGCTGTGGCTGTGCTGGAGCAACCCCGACCCCATGAGCCAAATCAGCTTCAAGGACTTCAAAATTATCTTCAAGAATGGAGACGGTAAGAGTTGTGTGGTCCTGGGGGGCCAACGAGGGTCTTCAACGGTCTTGTTTGCACACTCTGGTATTTCGCACGCAGCGCATACATGGTGTGAAGTTGACGGTTTCAGATTTGCGACAAGACATGCTGACTCTGCAAGTGATACGAATCATGGACACCATCTGGCAGAGTGAAGGCATGGATCTCAGGTATTCCGTCCGTTTCTTCTCTGACAAGATGTGTATCTTGTTTTGACCACTCAACTGTTGCATGGTTGCACAGAGCGTCATTCCGAATCCTCAGCAATGTTCGTGCGCATGTCATTACGTGTCCTCACTTTTTTCGCTCAAATGGGAGTGTTCCGGTTTCAGGATGTGTCCGTACGGTTGCTTGGCAACAGGGAAGGACGTGGGTATGATCGAGGTGGTGCGCGGCGCCAAGACTGTGATGGGCATTCAGAAGAAACAGGACTTTCGCGCCGCCATGCAGATCCGGAACAAGGAGATGCACAAGTGGATCAAGGACAAAAACAGGGGCGACAGGTGCGTGCGTAGCTGGAAAACAAAAATGTTATGACGATGGACTATTGACAGTGAGCAAGTTTTGTTTTGCCAGTTTTTGTGCTCAAAAAAGCAGAAAAGGAAAAGAAAACGAAGAATTCACTGCGCATGCGCTTTAGGTACGACGCTGCGATTGACGCCTTCACCAAGTCGTGCGCCGGGTACTGCGTCGCGACGTTCGTTCTGGGTATCGGGGACAGGAACCCGGACAACATCATGGTGAACGAGGAAGGACAGGTCAGTAGCGTTGTACTCGGATGACGGTTGGTTTGTCTGGTGAGAGCTGAACGTGATACTGAGAGAGAGTGAAGAGCTTTGAAGACAGATGCATTGCTGTACGATATCCCCCCAGGGCATTGTGTGGTTGAAAACAAAATCTGTAGGAGGCATCTTGGCTGGGACGTGCTATTCTATTCCATCACATTGCCATTGTATCACACTTCAGAAACTGCTGACATAGAGACTTGAGTTTGGTGACCTGCAACACCCCTGCCACACAAAGCATCTCAGCCTCGATGTCCCGTGTCTTGTCCTGTTCCATCACATTGCATCACACCATCAGTTGAAACAAGGCTTTGATTCTTTCTGCGAGAATAGCACGAGAGGAAGTTGGGGCGTGACTGAGTGTTTCTTTTTGTAGATTTTCCACATCGACTTCGGTCACTTTCTGGATCACCGGAAGAAGAAGTTCGGCATCAACAGGGAGAGAGTCCCGTTCGTGCTCACGGACGACTTCATCAAGGTCATCGCCAAGGGCGCCGACAACGCCCGGGAGAGCGCGCTCTTCGGAGAGTAAGTCACTGCATCTTCCTCCTGCGCGCAGTGATGTCTGTGCGTAGGCCTGATCACAAACATGAAGCCTGGCTCTCATGAAAATGTCACTGCTGGAACACAGGTTTTGGTTGGTGCTGGAGTCTTGAACGATCGTCTCGACCTGTTGTGTTGTGTGGGTCTGCCGCCCTGTACCCTTCTTATACCCGGGCTACTCTCGGGTTTGCTCACAGGTGAAGCTGTACCACAGCTTCAAGCAGGGTTGGCGGGAGGTTCAACTACGGGTGAAGCATGCAGATTCACACGTAACAGTTGTGATCGTCACTCTCTTCGCGCTTTTGATGCAGTGTGTTCTGTGCTTGCGCAGTTTCATGGAGCTGTGCGGGAAGGCGTACCTATGTCTGCGCTCGCACGCGAACGTGTTCATCACGCTGTTCACCATGATGCTGTCGTGCGGCATCCCGGAGCTCCAGTCCCTCGACGATATCGGCTACATCCGTACGTCTCGCGTTCTCGTTCGTCAAGTGTTGTACAGATGGAACATTATCGGGTCTTTGTGATGTCCAAATGTAACTCTTGTGTGTGTGTGTGTGTGTGTGTGTGTGTGTGTGTGTGTGTGTGTGTTCAAGTGCACCCGTGTGTGTGCAAATGGGAGACATGAGTTGGTCCCCTGGTTGATGTCGACAATAACAGCGGACTGTGAAAACAATTGGGAGGTATTGTTCTGCAGCTGTTCTTCAGGTCATTTTGTTGCGCACAACAATCGTTTCGTTTCCCTTTCTGCTTGTGCTTAGTGGTTGCGAGTGACCGCGTCTCTTGTCTCGCGCAGGGAAGACGCTGGCGGTGGAGAAGACGGAGCAGGAGGCGCTCGACTACTTCCAGCAGCAGCTCAACGAGGCGTACGGCGGCGCCTGGACCACCAAGCTCGACTGGTTCTTCCACTGGGTCAAGCACAGGAGTTAGTTCCCCGGTGCAGCTGGCTCCACGGTCAGGGGAAACCGGGAAGAGGTGTGACACCGACACTGTTTGCGTCACGACTGTCTCAGCAGCTGGATCACGAGGGGATTTTGAGGGAGGCTGCGAACACGAGTTGAGCCCAGACCCCCCCCCCCCGCCCCCCTGCACGAAGAAATTTCACTGCCTTGTTTTTGCGCTGAAGACGCAAAAGATCATTTGTGCTGGAACGTTGTTGTTGAAGTCGGCTCCATCTGAGGGTTGGCTCAAGACCCGACCCTGGATCTGCCCCTGGAGTTCAGTGACATCACCTCACCTTCTGTGCTGTGCCTAGTTATTGGCTTTCGTCACCGCAAGAACGAAATATTTTTGTACGCATTTGTTATCAAGACCACGTACAATCATGCCCCAGTGATGTTCAAGGAGGGCAAGGCAGAAGAGCTCGTGCACTCAGCTGTCGGTGCTCTGGGATTTGTGGGCGCTCGGGTTTGTCTGTTTCACAACATGTTGAATCTAGTCATTCGTCAGAATCTTTTAGTTGAGTTTTCGTGCACATGTTGTTTGTCTGGTGGGAAGTATTTCAGACTCGAACGACTGTGCTTGATCACAGTAGATTTTAGTTCGTTGTTTGGTGCGTATCTGGTAGATCTACGTTGAAGGTTGTTCCTTGCCACCCCATCACAGTTGCTTTGTGTCGTTGTCAGCTGCGAATAACACCTTTTGTGCTCGGACCATTTGCTTTCTTCACGGCGGCTGAGGCTCGATCGGTTGAGATGCGCCTGTTGAGCACGACGTCCCCGTGTACGTGGAGGGGACCTTGTGGTTTCAACGTGCAAACTTCTTGAGACCACAGACAGGAAGCGCATTCAGCCCAGAAAAGTGAGACCTGCGCATTTGGACGTGCACGCGCGTGCATGTGTGAAGGGCACAGCGAAAGGTATGACAAGTGCACAGCAACTTTTCTGCAAATGTGCGTCGTCAATATAGATCTCTTTGATAACAGAGACGTGTTGATAACAGGTCAATTTCGGAAGTACTGTGTCAGCACAAACGAACGAGAAACAACAGTGTCACTTTTGCGCGATTTGCCTCAGTTTCTTTCGTGCCGATCGATCTGTCCGTGTGCAACTGCATATTCCTGTTGGAAAATGCAGATCTGATTCTGCTGCACACATCACCGGTGCCTCTCGGCACTGCAGCAGAAACGGCAGGAGGTTTGTCATCTTGAGCCTTGTGATTTGGTCACATCTGTCTGATCAAATGCCATCGTCAAGTTTCTGTGTCCAGCTGCATCATGTGACAGACCAAACGATCGCGTCCACCTGCTGAGCAGTTTGCGAGAGTTTATTGCGTCTTGACTCAGGCCAAATCCCTGACTCTGGGTTGCTTTCCCCGCTCCAAACTCTCGCACCGTCCGTGTGTGCATGCAGGTGCTGAAACTGGAAAGAACCAAAAAAACAAAACAAATTTACATCCCACCTCCTCAGCAAAGGACACGTGTTTTTCCAAGCACATTCACGAATTCACCTGCATGTTCAAGGGTTCGGACCTTTCAACCTCCAGACAAGGTTCGGGTGGATCCAAGCGAACAAGGAGGGTTCACCACCCCTTATTCGACCGACCAAATCCTCCATCATTTTCCGACGCAACTCGTCACAGCATCGGTGACTCTTCGCCCAATCGTGGCCTGTACAATCTATCAGGGACCCTGGATGATCCCCTCATCACGGTTGTCAGAAACGCAGCTCCGTCTTTGTTGACTCTGGGAAATTTATTCTGCTGACAAAACAGTGATCCGTAAAAAGGTGATCAGGGAACATCGGTTTTCACTGGCCTCATGCATGCAGCAGCTTGCATGCCTATATTTATGTGGTGGTTTCACCTGTTTTCGCAGCATCCCATATCAGAAAGCATCAACTTTTATCAGGCAAGCCGACACAGAATAAATTCGCATGCAGGTGGTTCGTCAAAAAGAAACCTACCGAACTTGTCTCGTACGCGCTTTCAACACAGAATTTGGGGGTCAGCCCCTTGCAGCGCATGGGTTGTTTGGGAACAATTCATCACGTTCGTTTGTTCAGGAGACACACACGGTCACGTCGGCTTTGTGCCATCAAGAATCGATGAAGAGACCCGAGATTTCTATGACACGAGTCGTGTTTTGCGACCAAAGGTGCTTCACCATGGCAGCGCATTTCGCAGCGACGAACAAGAGAAATCAACGTCGGTTGCTCTTTGTAAACTGATAATGACTCTGGAATGTGTTTATTCACGCATTCTTGTTCCACACACATGTGTCCCAATTCACTCTGCAGACATGCGAATACGCCACAAAATATCAATCAGCTGAGAAGTGGTCGTTTTCCCGAGTTCTGAGTGCTAACAGTTTTTTTTCCTGACGCGACGCCCCTGAGTCGCAAACCTGTCTCCGAGCCCACACAATCAATCGTCACACCATATGGACCGTCACACTGTTGCGCGGAGCAACATCGATCCCGTGAAAACCCTGAAGAACAGAACGGTGGGACAAACAATCTTGTTGCCATCAGCTACGGACAAAACAACAAAATTCTGGGCCTGTTCGGTGAGGTCGAAACGCGCACAACCAGGTGCGTCTGAATCTTCCGCAACAATTGCACCGAAGTGACTCTCGACCCACGTTCGCACAGATTAAAGTCCAGGCCGCGCGGATTTGAGGCGCATAATGAAATGTACATATGATATCAGGTTATCGGGCGAGTCGTGATGTATCATCCGCCGCATTCGGAAGCTTCACACAGCGAGTGGGACAGGTGAGTTGACGCAGTGCATGCAGCGGAGATAGGGAAACCACGAGGGACACACGAGCATTTACAGACGCGGGGCGTTTCATGCAGGTGGTGGACCAGAGTCCAGTAAACACGTGGATTTTCCGCCATAAACCTACATCGAAGTCGAGAAGCACTGCATGCATGCAGACCACTCCCAGGCTTGTGACATCGTTCGTGTGCTGCATGTGGACAACTTAGCTTTGGACTTTTGGATTGTTGTGAGTATCTGTACACGAGGGCAAGTTGACTTTTGAGACACAAAAAGACACATCAGCGGTTGTTTGCAGACACTTGAGACGGATCAAACAAGAGAAGCGCAAGCGTTTGTTTGCGCAACCATGCACAGGAGTCGCGTATTTTCCTTCGACCTTCTTGAAACTTCACGAAAGCCAGCACATCGGTTCGAGTCCTTCGCATCGGATCAGACCGTGGACACGGGCATCAGCTCGCGCATCTGAGTTGCTTGGGACCATGTTCCCCCCCGGGAGTGCCGAGCGGATGTAGAACATGAGCATCAACTACGAGCGGGATAAGGCGGGCGCGGCGCGGGTCGGAGTGGCGCCACCTCTCGGGGACCTCGCGGTGGCGCTGCGCCGCTGCTGCGCGCGCCTCACCACGCGCAGGGTCGGCTTCCTGCTCTGCGGCCTCGGATATGTGTGGGCGTTGGCTCTGTTCGCGCTCACCATCACCGACAACGACTCGACGACTCTGGCTCCTGACGCGTATCAGGTAATGTCGCCTCAGTCGGGTCCAGGAGCAGGAGACCGGGGTCCGGTGCAGCGAAATGGCCAGACACCCCAAATGTGGAGACACGGGTGTCTAGCCATTTCGGCTGTCACCTGAAATGGCTAGGCACTCATCAAGGTTCTGAGTAGCCTGTGGCAACTGATATCAAGTGTGTGAGTTGAAATGAAGAGGCCTGAGGTGATGGGTCAGAGCTGAGGGGAGCAGTAGCAGGAGCCCATGGCCAGACCATCACATCCTTCACCCGTGTTGAAAAATGTGGGGTGTCTCCCCATTTCTTTCTGCCGGCCCGCTGTCCTCCGTCTCTCTGCACTGCCAGTGGAATTGCTTCAATTTGCATGCATGTTCAAGGTTTGAAATTCACGCTGGCGTCATGACACGGACGACTCTGAATCACTTCCTTCTTCAGTTCTCTCCGAGAGTCACCACCCTGGCCCAAGGCTCATGCAGTGACAGACATGTCCCAGTGTTGCTACACCGCACCCACAACACTGCGCTCCAGATTCTTCTCTGATCGAACCTGAGAACTTCGACATGAAAGAAACCACGCTGTCGCAGGTGATCAGGTTGACTGAAGCTCATGCCCCTCGCACCTTTGCAGGAAACGCAGCAGCACAAGAAGACCCTGGTCATGATGTCCACCCTCCTGACGCAGATGGACCTGATGACGAAAGGTACATCTTCAGCACGTTTTGCGAAGAGATATTTTGTAAGGTCAGATTGCTAATGTTTGTGGACCCACTTGAAAAGATGATATCATATTTGCTGCAGAGAAACGCGTGTCAATAATTGACTGAGACAGAGTGAAAGCTCTCGAAAATAATCCATATTGCACAGTCCAAATTTCCTTTCTCAAACAATACCGTTTGTCAGGTAGACACATGAAAAACTTTCGTTGATTTGCGTCAAAATCGAACGACACCACAAACGAATGTTTGCAGAAATCAACAAAACGAATCAAGATTTGCTGAGCAAGATCAGGCGCATAGAGGAGCAGCTGGAGGAGGAGAAGAGACGAAGCGTGGCCAACGCCGAGCTCAAGACCAAGCTCGACCGGCAGGAGACGCTCATTGAGAGGTGCGTCCGTCGTCGGGCGTCTTTGCGTATTCACTTCTCATTGGTCAGGTTCGGTAAACACAACGTGTGCCTACGCGTAGACGTTAGGCGTACAATTTCACCCTGTGGGGCACAGTACAAAATTTGTCCCTCTCAGCATGAAAACAGATTGCCTTTCTTCAACGTTTTTAATTGCTCTTTTTTGAGCGTGTGGTCCCGAAGGGTCGTTACCACACGCTTGGTGCAATCATCATCAGTCTGTATGTATGTGTATGTAGATTTGGGGGGAGGGGGTAACTCAACATGGTGAAATTCAACCAGGATCATTTTCATGCCATTTCAAGCATTAGTCCACAAAACACCAACACAAAATTTCTATTTTCAAACTTCAGAAAAAAATGATGAAATATGTTCTTCATCAAGGTAACATGCAAGGACAACAAAAATGCTACTTATAAAGAGCGTGTGGTCCATACAAACGCTCAGCATTGACCCAAAAGGTTTTTTGGCCATTTCAGAAAATTTTAAAAATTTCCATATTGAGTTGGCCAGCTAGCCCATGTTAAGTTAGAATTTGCAAGGGGGGAGGTAACTCAACATGGCCAAAAAATAAAAAATAAAGGCTAAAAATGGCCTAAAAATGATCCTGGTTGAATTTCACCATGTTAAGTTACCCCCCCCCCCCTGTAACTAAACATGGGCTGGCCAAACTCAACATGGGCCACACGCGCAAGAACAAGGAAAACCAAACGAAACCGCGTTCATGATTGCACGGTATGTACATGCCAGTTGGGCGGCTTGTGCGGGTGGGACACAGCTGAGAAGGCTTGACGCAGGAAGTTGCCCAAACAGTTGTTCTGGCTTCACGCGACTTCTTGCTAACCTATTCTCTCAATGGTTTCACAACCAGCAGCGTGTCAGGCCTCCCGATGAAATTATCTGATGAATTGTTGTTCATCGGCAGAATATTCAAGGTAGTGAAGGACCCACCGGCGCCAACTACACCGCCGACGAGGACAGGGAAAGGTATTCCACGCACCCGCCTGTAGCCAAGTCCGTCCCAACCCTCTTCGTCGTCTGTGACTTTGAAGAAACGAACAGCTTTGGAGTTTGAATAAGTCCTGGAATCAGGGAATAGTTTTAGGTTCTGCTATCCCCTGATTTCGCACTGTCGACTACATGTGTGCTGTATCTGATCCAGGGGCGCAAAATTCACCGTCAGTTTTATCAAGTCAGGGCTCTGAATGGTCAAGGGCCTGACGTCCAAGAACAAGGGGTTTCACATTGAGTGTTGAAATGCCAAGTGCCCAATTTGTTTTGACCAGCCTGTCGGCGTGTGTATATCTGAGACCTCTGGAAAAGATGGTATGAAAATGGAAATAGGAAATAACAGGGGGGCACATGGCGCGTCCGTCACCTGCGTTCCGGCCACGAGCCTTCCAAACCACTTTGACATTCCCCAGGCAACCCGTCACAGCGTCTCTTCAACCTCACAGGACGAAAATCAACCTGCCCAGAGCACATCGTCTCCCCATTGCTGCACATTCCTTGCTTTGCTTGCTTCTTAGATTGTCAAATACTGCACACGACATTCTGTCAAGCATAAACAAGATGATCGAGGACAGCAACAAGAGAAGGGTGCCTGATCTGTCCATGCTGGATGACATGTCTCCGCACGTGCGTGAGCGCATGATGCGTATGATGGCGTGGAACCGGGAGATGAGGGGCGAGTTCCCCGAGGACTTCCACCCGGAGTTCCACCGCGACCGCGACCGCGACCGATCTGAGGAGGAAAACAATGAGAACGAGGTGGCCGAGAACAACGGCGACGAGGACGGAGCCGAGGAGGAGCAGGAGCAGCAGCAGCTGCAGTTCAACCAGCAGTTCAACGACGACTCGCCTTCCTACCACCTGGAGGACAGCAACAAGGAGAACGATTCTCCTCCTGACCCCGGTACACACTGACAGCTTTGTCGTGCACTCATTTGTCTGGGCGTTTTCTCACCTGATCCGTGATTTTCCCGTGTGCTCCCGTGAACTGCTTGTAGAGTTTCTGCCGCTGCATGCTGCTTGTCCTGATCGTCAATTGTGCTTTCACTTTTTGAACTTGCTGTTGTGGTGAAAAGTTTGACCTAGTGTGCAACTGAAAACGAACATATTCGTATGCACATCGTTGTCATTTCCTGTGGTATTTGTTCTTGTTGTTTGTGTGCGGGAGGGGGTCGGTGCGTGGGTTTGATTCGGCTTTGCTTGAAGTTTGTGGTCGCGAGCTGTGAAGTCGTGTCCAAGAAATTCTTGAATTCCTCTCTCGATCCTGTTGCGTTTTCTGTTCTGCCGTCCCTGATTCCCTGCTCTCTCTTATGTTTTTGCAGAATGTGAGATCACTGCCCAAGAAGGCAAAATCTACACGGAATGCAAGGAAAAGATGTTGGTGAGTTGCGTGCTTCTTTCTTCTCGCAGTGTTTTGTTGTTTTTTCCCCACCATGGTGAGGTTGAGCAATTCCTGGCTCCATTCAAAAAACACCACTGTGCCATTTGGCCGGCTTACATCTCAGAGGTGATCGTCGTGCATGCAGCCCACTCAATCGCTACCAGGTACGCACGACCATAGAGCGGACGGAAAACACCGAAAGTTGCCTCAGCCTTCCCAATGTTCAGCTCTGAGCGTGAGGTGGAGAGCGACAGTCTCCGTTGTGTGTTTTCAGTACGTGGAGCAAAACTGGCGGCACAACGACTGCTACAAGAAGTACGGGGTGGACGGGAGCAGGTGCTCGGTGAGGCGCTACATGAGCGAGGTGGAGGCCTTCTGTCCGCTCATGAAGGGAGCCAACAAGAAGTCCTTCTCGTGGGAGGTCAAGAAACCCGCAGAGGAGGACAGACCCATGGTGCGCTCGACTTTTCGTCGGTTTTTTTTACGATCTCTTGAGTTTCTCTCCAAGGAATGGGGGAAGTGTCTCCGTTCGGCCACCATCTCAATCAACGCTATTGGATGAACAAAGCATATTTTTTTTGAAGGAAAGGGGTCCTTCGCGATCTCTTTCACATGAACGTCAGGATGGAATTGCTCAAAATTGTCTGTTCACCTGATGAAAACAACAGTCTTGTTCCCACCACGGCAGACGGGGACGGAACCGCAGCTCGCAGACCTGATCGCGACGCTGACGGCGCACGGGCCGAAGAAGAAGTACGAGTGGATGGAGCAGCGCATCACGAGTATTTGGGACGGCTGGGCAGCCGCCCTGCGCAAACTCAACCTCCCGCGTCGCAGGCAGCAGAAGGTATGGGCAAAGAGCAGGAAGCTGGGGCTTGGGCTTGGGCTGGGGCTGGGGCTGGGGCTGGGGCTGGGGCTGGGGCTGGGGCTGATTCTCAGCTGACCCAGACGTCAAAAAAATCACAGCTCACAGACGCCACGTCCTCTCAGCTTGAAAAAGCGCGTGAAGGTCAAAGTTGCATGTCAACACAAAAGTCGCCCTTTCATTCCACTGTTGAGTGCGAATTGTGCGTGAGCCGAAGCGAATTGATCAAATCCTTGTTTTGCATTCCGTGTTATTTTTATCAGCTAATGGACCGCCGTGTTAATGAGTGCTCAGCCACGTAAAGTGAGACTCTGATTGATATTCAAGCGACTTTCCTGACGTCAGATTGTAAACCAGGTTTGGTGAGACAATGGCATTGTCTTTGGATGTGGGATCGTTGGAGCGTAAGCGATGTTTTAGGACCAAGAATTGTGATGGGAGGTGTGACATGGTGCGGGGTCAGCACAGGTGACAGCAAGGTCAACTTCAACTGGCAAGAGAGAACCAGTGTGATCACGTGGTGTTCAAAGGGCGTGACCAGTGCACCGAGGGCAAAACACAGGGGGCAAATGTCCACAGCAGAGCGGACATTGAGTTAACGTGGAACTTGGGGGGGGGCAATGCTTGAACTCAAACCTGGCTGCGAAAAGCTACGATTTGGTTCACAGGGCACTGCACAGGGCTCGAGTCCAAGTGGCGTGCACGCAAACGTGCCGTCCCAGCGAGCGAGCTCACGTTGCGTGTGTCCTACATTTGTTTCGCTGCAGGCAACAAAAATCATCAGGAAAATTGAATCTCAGGATTGCACAAACGTGAACATTTTGCATTCAGTCTCACCCACTTGGTGCCACCTCCACACCAGGCGGAGCCACGCCTGCAGCTTTCACAGACTGGGAACAATTGATCAGTTTCAGCAAAAAATTGACGTTGAGTGTTCACACTCGTGTTCAACGCAGAAAGCCCAGAATTCTCCTCAAATTTTCTTCTTCTTTTGTGGAACAACAAAAGGAGAATTTCTTGCCTGTCTACAATAAAGAACCTGTGCTCTTGGACCACAACAGGAGGCGGCGCGCAGGACGTTCACAATCTCCCACTCAAAGTAGCGTCCACGGAGTTGAGAAAACCGTGAGGCGCACAGTCGAGATCTTTGTCGATATTTGTTGTCTCCAGGACCTAAGCCCCAAGCGTGAAGGCTCCAGGCCCCAGGCAATGGGCCCCAAGCCCTGAGGCTCCAGGCCCCAGGCCCCAGGCCCCAGGCCCCAGGCCCCAGGCCCCAGGCCCCAGGCCCCCTGGTCGCCCACCTACCCCTCCCAGATCAGCCATAGAGATCGTCGGCCCTGAAGCCGAATCTGGTCAGACAAAATCTCCATCGAAGGCTAATTGAATACAAAGTGCCTCTCTTCGCAGAAGTGAGCAACTGCGTCAATGCCGCCCAGCAAATTGGGTGTGGAGGTGTCTCAACCAACCCACATTTCAGCAGAGTTCCAACTTTTATTGTGTTCGTCCTTCTTTTTCATCAAGTTCCTATCATCTGTCCGAAGTGGAGTTGCGTGTATTTGTGAGATTCAACCCGAATATCACTGGCTGCCATCTTCCTCTTTGGTTTTCATTTTCTGAACGAAATGCAAAGAGTGAACATCGCAAGTTTTTTTGGGAAAATTTTGACCAACACAAGGTTGCATATACTCTGTTGCTTCATTGTCGTTGTTGACAGACCTGCGTCAATCGCTCTTCTCGTGAACATGACTCACTGGCTGAAGATAATGACAGAGAGATGTTGATAACTATCGATTTCCCGTTGATTAGTGAGGCAAATGTCGACGTCTATTGACACGGTGAAATGACAACTTCGTCCGCCCACCTCACCCATTGACGATGCAAAAGAACCAATCAGTTTCCAATCCAAAGGGGCGGGGCCTGGTGATTTGTTTTGCCGCCCCCTTCATAAAAGCAACGGCCCTCAAGGAGGGGTTGGTGTTCCCCTAACCAAATCCTGGATTTGGACCTGAGAGTTTGTGTCTGTTTCCTGACCTGGACACAGACCACAGTGTGTTTGATTCCTCAGCATCAGCTCGTAGGTCACAAGAAAGCAAACCAAAGAAGCCCCATCTAATTCCTGGTCCTGAAATTTTTTCAGCCGCACGGAACCTTTTCTATTGACGGCGACACAAAAGGCCGAGGGAAGCGCGGCCGACGCAGCGGAAGTCCGCGGAGAGTGGGCAGAAATGACACGAATTGTGCAGCAGACCCGAAAGCTTTGTGTGCGCGGAAATGGAGTAATTTCTCGCGCTTTGCTTTTCCGTCTGAATTGCAATTAGAATTCAACATGTGCCACAAACCTACTACTTGAGCAACAGAACTTGCCCAACACTTTTTCAAGGGGTCACCACGCACACCGTCGAAGGTGAACAAAGGACATTTCACAGATCCACAATCTTGAGCAGTGTCTCTGCACACTTCTCCTTTTTGAACAACTCAATGTCTTGTTGATAAAGTGCGCGTGGCTTCTGTGTCCTGTATATAGTTCTTAACACAGAATGCATCAACGCAAAAGCAACACAGAGAAGGTGTTCCCTTCCGCACGTGCTGATGATTGATCACGTGCGACTCAGTGACACCCCAACATTGACAAATGACCGTGAAAAGAAGGTCACATTCGAGCTGTCAGAGGTCTTCCAAAACGGTTCCGACCATCTATTTTGCACCTGCGCAGTGAAGTCGGTCGGGAATTGCGTGGAGGACGCTCCATCCATCATATACACGTGTGGCGGCGACACTTTTTGCGGTGCGCGCGCATGTCTCTGCGACGCGTGTGAGACGGAAGCCACCGGAAGTGACCTCCATTTGGTCACATGCACAATGTTTCCTGTGAACCTCATGTGTTTTCAAAGTTTTTTGACCTGGAGAAACCAACTGATAACTTCACATGTAATTGTTAGGGATGTAGATCTGAGCGGTGCGGATCAGATCCCAGTTGATTCACTGTTCTTGTCGTCTGCTAAGCAACTCCAAACAAACACAGACGGATCTGCGTGTTCAGTGGAACCGAGCAAACACCGACGATACTGGACTGACAAACCAGGAGGGTCATACAGGTGCTGTCCCTGCAGTCCAATTACATGTCTGGAGTCCTGCTGATCAGTTTTTACAGGTTGGACACACATTTTCGTGGGACTATAAATAATAAATATGTCGGACTGATGTCCTTTCTTCACGCAACGCGGGTCGACACCTGTCACTGGAAGCGGAACAGTGGAAAAGAGAAGGAGCACTGTGAGCACTGGGCTCTTGAGACAGAATTGTTCCAACTAAACAAGACGTGTGAGAGAGAGAACGAGAGAAGAGAGAGAGAGAAAGAGAGAGAGGGAGAGAGAGAGAGAGGGAGAGAGTGGGAGAGAGAGAGGAGAGAGAGAGGGAGAGAGAGGGAGAGAGAGAGGAGAGAGAGACAGAGAGACAGAGTGTGTGTGTGTGAGGCAACTCCAACTCAGTTTCCGCAGCACTTGAGGACCATGAACTGGCGATATACCATGCTATACCATGCTCGTAGTTTCTTGAATGCCAGGGCCTTTGATCTGCTGTTCAAGTTTATCCACGAATGAACTCTCTCAGTTACTGAACTCCAACAGTT
>JAAUXT010097503.1_pt1 | contig 23246 bp, 22 predicted proteins | sample 7278171 | NCBI WGS metagenome assembly JAAUXT01 (sample SAMN14350112, study PRJNA611818) | marine sediment metagenome | isolation source: surface marine sediment (1.8m) | place: French Polynesia: Moorea | collected 2018-08 | reverse complement strand
TGAGAAGCAAGATATTACCATCATTTGGAAATTTTTTTCCTAGACCCACTTTACACACACAGACAGACAGACATACAGACTGATGGTGATTACACTAAGCGTGTGGTAACACCCTTCGGGACCACACGCTTAAAAATGTGGGGTTCAAAAGGATGACCAAGAACGCACCCCTACCCCCTCCAACGTACACTCACCTCCCTGCAAACGTACACCACCTGCACTTTGCTTTGCAATACCAACACCAAAGTGTGAAAAAAAAGCTGGCACAAAGACTGCACCCGTTCTTCCCTTCCAAACTGAGCCAAACCGGCAACTTCTGCATTTTACGTACCTCCGGCACGCACAACACCCGTGAGTGTGTGACCATCAGCAGAAGACATTCTGCACCACACCAAAATGCTGTGGGACAAACGTAATAATGGCTCGCATGTCCCCCAAACAAACAAGGATGATGAGAGTCGCACAATCTGAATGATATTTCTGAGGCATTTCACGGACAATTCAAGAGGAATGAAAACAATTTGACAATGAAGTGATTGATGGAAATAAAATGAAACTGACAAGAGTGTTACGAGTGAAATAAATGTCTCATTGTTATTCATCAACCTGCAAATTGTGTTTCGCCTCTCCGGAGCCTGGAGATTGAGAGTCCCAGAGGTCACGGCAACAATCTGGCCAACGCTTGACAAATTGATAAAACATCACACACGGACGTGTGTTTGTTCCAAAAGCAATGCGTGTCGATGAAACCCTACACAGCACACGACACATTGCAAAATAAAAGATGAGTGTGTTTTTTCGTACAGATGGTTTCGAAATTCGACAATCACAAGTTGTCGAACAGGAAACTGACCGGAAAACATTCTGCCTCCGGGTCTGATGTCGGTTGGGTGTTGTCTTTTCCACATCCTGCCCCAGATCAATTGGTTGGTGAAGTAGGTCTATCCAAAGCAACAGAATTTCCGCTCCTGAATGGGCAGCACCAAAAAAGCGAAAGACCAGACGTGACCATTGGCACAGGGCCGGATTCGGGGGCACAGAGGTGCGGAGTGTGGCAAAACAGAAACCCTGCCGTGTAGACGTCGTCACACAACCTCTGATGCAGAAACGCGCGGATCCAGGCAAATCGGTGCACCCTCGACTCACTCGAGGTCGCCAGGCCCCCTTGACTTGTGAACAAAATATTGCACCCACCCACCCCCAGAATTAAGTTTGCACCCCAAGCGCAAAATTTTCTTTGTGCGAGTTAAATTTTTTTGCAGCTGAGGTTGCACCCTGAGGGGGCCTCTTGAAGATTCTTCTTCTGATCGCCAATTTTCAATCGATGAACTCAAGTACTCGTATATTCTCTTCATCACCGGTTTCTAGATTTTACCACCTTCATGCAGACCAAAAGATTTACGAACATGTGATGTCACACTCAAGCAGACACTCCAACACAAAGTCAACAACCCGACGGAAAATTAAATGCACCAATTACATCTGTGACAGAAGCCGCGAGGACACTGAATCAATTCTCGACTTGTCTTTCTCTGCTGCTGCTGTTTCTGCTGCTGCCTTTCGACAACAAGTTCCCATCATGCAGCAAAAACTCGCGCATTTCTCCACCACACAGAAATCTTGCTTTCGACCACTGAAATTTTGTCTCGCTTGTGTCATGAACAGAGATGAACAGTGCGATCTCCCCAAATTTCACATTTCCGATCAGAGCAACAGTGCGGACAAAAGGCCTCATTTCCTCCTCTTTCAAAAGACGCTTGCAGAAGCACAAGCATACAGCAACACAACGCGTTCATCCTCACCCACGTGTCTCTTTCACTGGGCAGCAAATGAAAGAATGGGCAATGATCGAGGAAATGAGTCGATGCCGTTGAGCGAAAGTGATCAGGACAACGTACAATGAGACACCACAAATCAGACCATAAATGCTGCAAGTAGACAATGGAAGAAGTGGTGGTGGTGTTCTCGCGAACATTTTGTTGAGCTTATCGAGAACATTTGAATTGGAACCCATTTATTTCCTCGTTGTGATGAAACACCGAGCGTAGGTCTCCAGTCGACAATGACATGACAAAAAGATTTCCAAACAACAAGACTCAACAACAATCCCGAAATACTGTCGACAGTTGTCGTAAGTTGCTTCATGGTGTTGTGCCGCATCAAACATTGAATTTCACAGCTCAACGTCACTTCAGACTTTTAATTAGAATTCCCGTGTTGACACCGCTCATTCGACATCTTTGGGACTCTCATGTTCACACGAATGCTGCGTCAGAGACACAATAGCGTGTCAACAAGCACATATAATATTGTTGCTCTTCACTCCTCCGCTCTTTTCTTTCACTCACTTGCCGACGAGTGACGTATTTCACACACATTGACACAACTTCAAACAGCATCTCTCGCAATTACGAGCGACTTCACTTCGACTACGACTGAGCAACAGGCAAACAGGGCCGCGATCACAGATCTTCAACACGATGCCTCTTCGCCAGTGCGAACGTCAATCCAAACAGAAATCTGCAGCCAATTTCCACAGTCAGCGTGAACGACCACCCCTCTGCTGGTCCAATGCGTGTAAAAGTTGTGGGACTCACCAGTTTGAAGGCGCACCAGTCGATGTGGAACTCCGGCCCGAAGAGCGCCGTCTCAGCGGAGGCGGCGTCGCCCGCCCCGCACCGCTCCGCCTTCTCGAGCCGCGCCGCCGTGTTCTTCATTTCCAACGAAAAGTCGTTGTATCCGCCAATCTGGATGACAACTCTGCAAGACAAAACACCTCAATGTGTGAGACTCAATCTTGAAGCGTGCAACAGAAGCTCAAAACTTGGAGAAATTTCCAGGCAAGTTTTTCAGAAAGAAGACGGAAGTTGCAGTATTTTGGGTTGTGTTGTGTTCCACCCTATCGAGACATGCTTGAGTGTGTGTTCCACACTGGTGCTTGTGGTTCAAAAAGGGACAGGCAGAAAACAAGCAACTCAACACACCCCTCCTTCGGAACGACACCAGGTTTGCTCGGCACGGGAAGCCTGGCTCCAACATCGCGCAACGACAAGACCTGCAACAAAGACAAGGTAACCTCACCACCTGATCCAGTGTCATCTGACCCAGTAAAGAGCCATTCGATCCATCCACTCCCAAAAACACATGTTTGCTTGCCTTGGTTACGTAGTTGTTTTCAGTGTTCCAGACCTGCTGGACGCGTTGTAGAAGAACGCGCAGGACACCGTCCTCCAGAATCTCCTCCACGTCCAGGTTGAGCACCTTCAGCTCTACGGTGAATCGTGCCCGCTCTGAAACACACCCAACAGTGTTCCAGTCAGGTCGAAAAATTATTTCCGAGATCAAAATCTAATCTTGCGGACTGCTGCATCAAAACGTGCCAACCTGATGCACCGGGAATGTTCATGCCATCAGTTCGGTTGACTCTTGACAGTTGAAGATGGTGAACCCAAAAGTGAAAACTGCACTCTGTCAGCAACCAAAGACAAGACCAAATGTTCAGCTGCTGGAGACTTGTCGAGCCAGAAGGTAAGTTTTCTGTGTATTTCCCAGTAACATTCACATCTGCGACTTACCAAGTCACTTCAGAACATTCTTGAAGCACAGTACTCACTAACATTTGACAAGACACCGGTTCAAAACCATTAGAAGCACTTACAAAATCAACCCTCTGGTATTGAAATTAATTTTGATTGATTTCTATTGACACTGCAGCCGTCAAATGTTTCAGATCATTGGGAACAAGCGCTCTTGGTTCTGTCGACCCCAGGATTGACAAACCGACAAGATGGTGATACACCTGAGACCCCAACACATCAGGGCTGGATTCAAGGTGCATGCATGACGATGCACCACCTACTTCCTGGATGCACAAACTGGCTCAACCCAGCACAACACAAAAGGTGGAGTGCCAGGGTCCAGCGCCCTGCCCTTGGGTTTGGGTCCACCTCTGACAGGACAGCTTGCTACAAAAAGACCGTTTCTTGTGGTAACTCGAAAACTGTGGATGTCGGCTCACCGGACTTGGATTCCACAGTGATGTTGAGAGTCCTTCGGCTGCTTGTCTGCGAATTCTTGTTGATGGCAATAACCTACAAATTAAGTTGTCGAAAAATACCTGAACAAGAACGCTTACGCGCCGGTTGCACGACCCACGTGAACTGAGCCAGAAAGAGGTGACAACTTTCATTTCTGGGACAGGTCCCAAGGGACCGATGTCTGTTGGATGAGAGTTGAATTTTCATTTCCAGGGGTGGGAGTTCCCTTGTCACTCTGCATTCTAGTTTTTGTGGAGATGTTGCGGGATCACTCTGATTTCCGACACAAAATTTCACGTATCAAAATTTCTGGGGGTCACTCCAGATTCTGAACATTTTGTGTGGCTGGGAAAGGAGGAGTGTCCAGCACACCTCAAAGGAAACGTGGCCAAAATCTACGTGCGCTGACACAGCTTCGCTGTCAGTGTCTGCAAAAATACACCACAGAACGCAAAGATTTCAAAAAAGTTTCGAATCACGCGACTTGTCAGTAATCATTGCAATTCCTATTTACAGGGTGTCTTGCACACTCAGCAGAAGCTTGACCTGTTTGTCATTTCGATATCAAAAGCAAAGCGCACCTGAAGACTTGTCGAGTCCTCTTCACCTTGCGGCGTCCCGTACAAAAAGCCGTCGGACTGAAGATCTCTCTGGGTGAAGAGCAGCCATGGCGGCAGGTCTGGACGACCCACCATTGATGGGATAAATCGCACAGGGTCTTCCTCTTCTGAAAATATCGCACATGGTGTCGTCACGTCTCGAATGCGATTGTGTCGCACATCCCCCCTCCCCCACCCCCTTGAAACGGCCACGGCAGCACTCACCCAGGAATGATTTGTTGAAATATGAGCTGCGCGAGAGCCTCAGAACAAAGTTGGAAGTTGCAGTTGCGATCTTCGGTCCATCTGCCACAGCGAACGTGGGCTCAAGTTGTCCATCGCACAACGAAGACACGATCCACACTGCGGGAAAAAATTTGTTTTGATTACACTTCGCACTCACAGCTTGGTTGACCAGCTCAATTGTTGGTCTGTGGATTTTGTCAGCATGTTGCAAGCTACCCACACTTTACCGAATATCATTATGTTGGATGCGGATCTTGACTTTTGGATGTGCAAACTCTATGTGAGGTTGGTAGCCCATTTTACGAGGGCTGACAATGACCTTGAGTGTTCATGTGTGACCTTGGGATGGGTGTGCCCGAGGATGTGAAATTCGTTGTGTGGGTGATGAGGTAGCGGGTCAATGAGGATTCCAAGTGGTTGTGGGTTGAGAAGCAGGAAGAGGGAAGCAGTGGAAATAGATCTGCCGGAATGGCACAGAGTGGAGCGTGCATGGGGGTGGTGGGGAAAGTTGTGGGGGCGGTCATCGACCGCATTCGCCATGACGGGCAGCACTGACGCCAGACAAGTTCTCTGAACGTCTACCGGTCCAAAATTACAATTATTTTCTCAGTCTGGCATAACCGGCCATAAAAACCACTGCTGACAGGCAGGAAGAACACGCGGTGCAGGGACCGATCTGAGGTTCTAACTTCACTACTCTTTGTGCCATGAGCTGCATGCAAACATCAAATCCAATCTGGAGGTAATTCTACAAGTTCAGTGAAGCCTTACGCGTCGCAAAAGTTACAGGGCACGGCTGTGACAGTCCAGCACTTATTTTAGATATGACACATCTCATGATTGTTCAGATCAGTGATGAACCATGCATTGTCAAGGGAAGAACAACTGCATCTGGTGTCGAGCAGTGCCAGTCTGCAAAAATAAAATAAAATCAAAACTTTGCAAAGCTTTTCGTACATATGTAAACATATAAACTGAAAAATGTATCAACTAAATTTTTTGCAACGTGAAATCATAACTGAAACCAAAAAATCGAGAACAAACTCTTTGGCCACACCAGAGGGGAATTTGCGGTGAGTCACCGTCGTCAGCCAATTCATCAGCGCGCCATCTCGCGAAACCAACTGGACCACTTCCTCTCGGCATGTTTTTATTTTGATTCAGAGACATTTACCACAATTTGTCGTGTTTGGTGAAAACGAAACGTTCCACAGTGCAGCCGTCGTGTACCTGAGAACATCCAGCCAGTCATCACTTTGTTCATCTCTCGAAGAAGGGACACGTTTGCCGCGTAGTGTCTGCAAACAGAACTGTTCCATCTGCAGTTCGCAGTCTGTCACTTGATCGAGTCTGCACATAGACTAAACTGGTAGATAAATCAGCTTCTCATTCAATCAGAGAATATTGCGTTGAGCACAAATAGGGAAGATCGTTTGATGAATTGTTGAAAGCGACCCAATCTGATCATCTCTGCGCGGATGCTCTGAAATCAAGTTTTCCTGTTTCGTTCACTTCAGACACCATGAAGCTGTACGCCATGACCGTGCTCTACAAAGGCGCGGACAACAAAGTAACTCGTCTTGCAGCGGCGCATGATGTTCAGTCATTCGGTTACTTCCAGAGAGGAAGGTAAACACTATTGCCCCATCGTTACTTTCGGGACGAGAGCAGAATGCATTCTCCACCAGATTTCTTTCAAAAATGTAGTCGAACATTATTTTTGGGGTTCGATGACAGCTGGATCCGCGACGGATTTGCGCCCCTCCCCCAGTAGTCACACCGCTTTGAACAATTATGTTCCATTTATCTTCAGTGTGAAGGAGTTCATGGACTTCACAAGCAAAATAGTCGTGGAAAGAACTGGTATTTCTCAGCGAGCTTCCGTCAAAGAACAAGGTATGTACGAGTGCAACGTCTCAGTGGCCAGTAATCGCTTTTGTAGAGACAACAATAGGTTACTTTTGAGTCGTCTAAACGACTTGAGACACAGGTGGAGAGTCGCTGAAATTGCTGGGCAGACGAAGCACTTCGTGCCAAGGCGACCTGTCGCAGTTCCCTGTTTTTGTCTTGATAAGTTGATTGAATTCGAATCCACACCTGAAAGTTTTTTGCATGATTGCAGAGTACATGTGCCACACATACGTCCGAAGTGATTCCTTGTCCGGTGTTATCATCGCAGACCACGAATATCCACAAAGGGTCGCTTACACCCTGCTGAACAAGGTAGCACTTTGAGAAGGACTACTTTCTCCTCGACAGTGATGAGGGGTAACCATCACTGAAAATTTTCAGCAGTGATTGATCACCTCCTTCCCCTTGTGCCCACCGGTGGTGATCAGGGGTAACCACAACTGCTAGTTCGCGACAAATGATCAGTGATAATTGCTGCTGCCTGTGGTGTTGGTTGGTCACAAAAAGTTGACCGAACAAAATAAAGCAGTGACTTCAGCCCTTGGCCCGTCCAGTCCTGCGGTACATTTCTTCATCGATGACACGTTGTGCCAAGATTTTCAACTTGACCAAATATTTCATGTCTTTGCAGATTTTGGACGACTTCAGTGAAAAACATGGTCCCACGTCTTGGCCAACGGCCAAAGATGAGTAAGTACGGAAAGAGACCACGTGGGAAACTTCATATCAAATCTATTGGGTGTCCATGTTTGCACAGAGACGTCGCAGATTGGGCCTGCGAAATGCACTATCAAGTGCACAGAAGGGACAGTCATTTGAGACTCATTTGAGAGTTGACTGTTGCCCGAACTCTGCTTTCATCCCTTTGAGTGAAATTTGGAGTCACTGGGGAATGTTTACCTGTCACTGACCCGTGGTGTGGGGGCTGCTGATCCCCCTTGCTCTGAAGGGTGAGTGACCTGCAATTATTTTGGTTGTCACTTACCCTTGGGGGCAGGCGTGTTTGACTCGCCTGTGTTCGGTGCGAAGCATTCTTGTTCAATTCTAACGAATTTTGTCCGCGCACAATGGCAGGCACTTGGTTTGAAAACTCATTTCGTCGGTCTTTGTTCTTCAGCGGACTGCCTTTCTCGGACCTCAACCCCACATTGGCCAGGTACCAGAATCCAAGAGAAGCCGACGCGATGACGAAAATTCAAGCAGATCTTGACGAGACGAAAATCATCCTGGTTGGTATTGGATGGGAAAAATAAGGCCCTTTGGCCTCGCTGTGATTTTGAACATTCCTGTCGTTCATCCTGGTAACTTTTTGGCACAAAATACCAAATGGACCCTGTTCCACTTCCACAATGGCAAATTCCACAACTGTTTTGATCCATCAAGTGTACTGACAACCCTGTCTCACCAGCAACACAGAAAAAGTCAAAAAAAAAAAAAAAAAAAAATATTTGTTGCAATATATTTGGCTGCGGCTGAATTTTGGTTCTTTTTGCCCAAAACCCAAAAATCCTTGCATAAATGACCACAGCTCCAGATTCTCTTGTTTGATTTGCAAGATTTAAATACCAAAATGGTCATCTCCATGTGTACTTCCGTCACATTGATGCAGAATAAGCCACAAAACATTTCAAACAAGTGCAAAAAGGTCACATTACAAACCCATTTTTGAATGGAGCCCACCTGCCCTCAAAACCAGAAAACAAGACACTGGTCAGCTGTGCTGCTGACTCCCAAATGTGCGACCTGCTCGCCATTGGTCATTAACTTGTGGTGTTCTTGTTTTCGCAGCACAACACAATAGAATCCGTGTTGCAACGTGGCGAGAAATTAGATGACCTTGTAGACAAGTCGGACGCTCTTGGAGTGCAGTCCAAAACTTTCTACAAAACAGTGAGTATATCTGCTGTCAGACTCATTCTCTGCTTCTCTTTTCTGCCCTCCGCGCGCCATGTTTACAGCACAACACAATGGATTCTCTCCTGACTCGCGGAGAAAAGATCGACGACTTGGTCGGCAAGTCGGAGGACCTGAGTGCGCAAGCCAAGACCTTCTACACCACTGTAAGGCCTTTGTCGCACAGTGCAGTGTTGTACCGTGACTCGTGTTAGTGTAGATTGGCACAACATCTTCATTTGCTGAGCACAAGAACACAAGCCGGGAGACTGAAAAGGGTTCAGAAGGGATTGTTTTGTGTTGTGGACTTTTGTATTTCGCCAGCAGTGGGCAAGACTTCCGTCCGGCTCACCCACCTTCCTTCGATATGGGGATTTGTTTGGAAAGCCCTCCGCTTTCCGATTATCAGACTTGGATCACCCAATGCCATGATTGAGTTGCGTTTAGTTTCTGAAATAGTTTTCGTGATTAATTTTCATGTGTATGGGGGGGGGGGGGTCAGCTTGTCCACGAAGGATTCGATTTTTGTTCAGTTTTATCGTGCCCAACTTCGTGCTTTCCGAAATGACTGGTGTCTTCAAATGCGTCGCTGCACACAGTTGTCAGCTTTCGTGTTCGTGTTCGTCTGCTTACTACTCGCTTGGCAGTGCTAGATCAATGCATGCAAGTCATTGTCAGTTTGGACATTTTCACACGGTCGCACAAACAAATTGAACAGATCGAGGTTCACCCAAGACATTCTATCTCATGTATCTCGAGTTATACACCTTGAACCACAGGAAGAACATTTCAGATTTTGTTTGCACATCTCGATCTTGAAAAGTTTGAGGTGCACAAGGTGTGGTTCTTGGTGTGACATTTCAATATTGTGGGCGAGGGGCCATGTTGAGTTGCTCAAAGTGAAAACACGGAAGCTGAATTTGCAGTTGCTGAAATCTTAACAACTCATTCTTCAAAAGATTTGATTTCTCAGCGTGCGTCGTCGCGCAGCAAGAAGTCGATTGGCTGGCACGGACTGAAGGCAGATGAGAGAAAAAAAAATTTCTGTCGAGACTGACGTCTGCTTTTCTTCTTTCTCGTTTTGAACAGTCAAAAAAACTTCCCAAAGGATCGTGTTGCGTGATATTGTAGCGCTGAAGGGTATGGATTGTCGTTGTGGTGCTTGTGCATGACTGCATCAAATAAGTGAGAGGAAGTCCACGAAAGGTCTTCCTGATTTGGGTGGGGCGGGGAAATATTCTGGTGCAAATTCGGTTCTCCGTAGTACGCTTGATTCAAAAGTTGCAGTTGCAGAGGGAGGGGAGATCTTTTGAAATTTTCTTGCCTTCAATTTAGATCTGGCGAGCAATCTTTTTGTAACGTGGCTTCTTCAACAGCAGTGCTTGAAAAGTTTGGGATGTTTGAGAGGCTGGTTCACACACGGACATTCACTTTGGGGAGCTCGCGGTCCTGTCCAAGTTCACCAGAGCATAAAATTGTCGGAAAGTGAAGACTTCGACACGGGTTTTTCATCCGCAGCTACAGGAGTGAACAGAGCACAAGTTTACCTGCACTCCGAAATGAAAATCAGGAAACCCTGCACGCTTGTGGTTGAGAAGTGGGCTCCGGAGCATGTCTCAGGAGAAGTGACTTCTGGCAATTTTTGGCGCTTTCAGCCTCGATGAAACACAGCGTTTGAAGAACGTTTTCAGTTTGGTGCGCCGGGTGAACATGGACACCCTCGTTGGTGGAAATTGTGCCTGAACATGGCTTTGAACAGTCACGTTGGAGTTCGTCTCCAAATCTGAATCCCTGCTGCACAACTGCTGACTAATGAGGAGCTTGACCAAACAACAACGAGCAGACAGAATCAAGCAGCAAAATTTTGATCTGTGGGAAACCATTGCCTCTGAGACAGCCTTGCACACTGTTCGAAATGATTACAGGACACGTAGACTGGGCGTTTGTGCACATTCCTGCAATAGATGTGTAGACGTTAATTTGTAAGACCCAGCTTTTGTCCCGTTGGTACCATTACGGTTGTTCTTTGGGTGTGCAAAAACCCCAACGTGCAAACGAATGGACAATGCTGGTGTGATGTGACCTCGCGCCTTTTCTTTGTGATTTTGTGCGAAGTAGATTGGTTGATTTCTGTAGTTATTTTGCCAGATGTGTGTGGCCAGAAGAATTGCGGCACCTGTATCTGAGAACAAAGACGAGCATTTCTGTCCTAGCTGTATGGACTGTACAGTCTGCCTCACGTTGTTGTGATCGCCTGGTCGAAACAATTGAAACTTTGAAATTTCAAGGGACGAAGTCGGTGAAATCTGAAACTGTTCAATTTTTTAAGCCCGCGGCCTACCGATGCCGCAGGCTCAGTGCAGCCACCCCATGTATGTCTGTGGAAACCAAGTTGGGTTGCAGGGGGTGGGGGAATGGGGTCTACCAACCAAGTTGGTTTGCTCTTGGCATCTCTGGTCAGGGAGAAACCAACTTGGTTAGTTTGAAGGGGAGATGGGAGTACCCTGACCAAGGTGGTTCACCCCCGACTGGAAACATCAGGAGCAAACCAACCTTGCCCCTCCCCCCCCCCTTCTGTGGAAGCCAACTCAAGTTGGTTTTGGGGTTAACCAATGAAAAAAGAATTCCACACATTTTCAACTTCTCGTTTTGTTTCAAATCTCGCTGCCTGTTTGTGTCAGCGGGCTCATTGATCTTTGATATCTTGTTGGAAGAATTTGTCGAAAATTGGAGTGCGTTCTCTTCACACGTCCGTGTGCAGACGCTGTCTGATTTGCTGTAACTGACGGTGCAGAAGTCGCACCCAAAATTTGGTTTGTTTCAATGGTCCCTCGACACAAAATTACAATCTCATTTGTCATTGATGCTCAATTTCGCGGCAAATGGTGTGTGTTACACTTGGGTGCAAACGGTATTCTGTAGTTTTCCCATCGAGAAAGACAGAGTCCACCGTCGTGCTGTTGTCACGTGAAAGGAAATGTGCCTTTATATTTTGACCAAACTGTTGTGCACGGCGTCAAAAGTCTCTTTTTTGTCTGCTTACAGGCGCGCAAGACGAACTCCTGCTGTGTAATTCTCTGACGATCTGCTGTCACTCCGCCCGCAATGACGCCAGGTACCGCAGCGCCGACGCCGCACGCATGTGCACGCTCTTGATATCTGAGCACCGAGCATTCCAAGTGTCTGCGCCGCAGCCTCCGCACACTGGCACCGCGACTCGTATTTTTGCGCTTTTTGAGACAGAAGACCGTCGCCGGCACCCCTTGTCTTTTGGTGTTGTCTGCCATCAGGTGGCTCATTGTACACACGGACGCACACGGGCACAGCGCGCGCACTTGCGTGTCTGTGTGCGTGCGTGAGACAATGTTGGGCAACTGTGCCAGTGTCACTGTTTCCCCAGATCCTCCCCTTGTCCGCAGATGCCACCTGGTGGGACTTCACGAAACTACTGTGAGTCTTCTCCGCCCGCCCCCTCCCCCCGCGTACACACCTTCTTCCGTGGAAACTCCATCTGGTGAGAATGTCTCCTGTTTCATGAAAAATTCAGCAAGTGTTTGTTCTCTTTTGAGAGGTTGTGAAGACAGTTTGAGTTATTTTAAAAACAGATTTTGCTCTTTGTTTTGAGGGTTGCCTGGGTATTTTTTCTGTGGGATACATGCACTTGGCGGCCAGGCAGTGTTTTCTGCACTGTGAGAGCAAAACTGGATACTTGGAATCGTCCTCCACTCTCTCCACACGGAAAACGGCCAAACGATTCACGCTCAGTCGTACCAGCAAAAGTCTTGTCTCACTGACATTGCTTTGTTGCTTTCCTGGCCAGAGTTTACTCGAATCAGCTGGCACACGTTTCAATGAGCTTCGGGTCCTGACACCGGGTTTGGTACTCAAACAATGAAGTGATCAATATCATGGTTCAGCTGACTCGGCGGTCGTATTTTCTTGTGCAGCTCTGTTGTCATGTGTGGAAGCAGTCGCACGAGCTGATCTGCCTTGTGCGTTGATATTTTTTTCCGTCAGGCGCTCCCCCTGACACAGAGGCTCTGTCCCGGCCCCCTCCTGCAAGCATTGTGTTGGTACGAGGAGAGGCAACAAACTTGGATTTGAACAGACCACACATCGCAAGCAACGTTATTTTGTGTATGAAGTCAAGGATGATTGTGCTGATGGATTCGATGATGAGAGCTCTGTTCCACACAAACTCTGGTTTGTTTCTCGCACACGCCGACTGGGGAAGTATCGGCGCTTCCCCTGGTACAGTGGCTCTGTCACAGACCCCACCTGCAAGCAGATTTTGAAGATACAGGTTCATGCATTTTGCATAGTTGTTTGGCCTGAACCTGCTCACATAGTCTGGACGGTTCAGGGACTCAGGAGGAGTTCCCACCACTGGAAAAATTGAAAGTGAATGTTCAGGGTCAGAAGGCTCTTGATGATGGCAGTTATGTTCAGGTGCCTGAAGCGCATGTTTGCGCTAACAAGTGTTTTGGTTTGTCTTTCTCGTATGTCTGAGACGTTTTGAAACATTGAGGGGGGGAGAGACAATACAAACGTGAAACAGTCATTTCTTTCGCCGAACTGACAAGTCTTGAACTTGTTTCTCTGCCACTGAGCAGTTTCGATAAATTTTTTGTATCACTCGATAATTTGAAGTTTTCTACAAGCGCCGACTTGTTGAAGCGTCTTGTTCGTTTGGTTTTGTATTTCGTTTGTTTGTTCTATTTCTATGAGCACAGAAATCCATCTGCGGTTCTGTGCTCCCATCACAGCGCGTGTCCACACCGGTAGGTGTTCGTGTTTGTCAGAGTAGAACATTTGGTTGCTACGAGGACCGTCCCAAAATAGACCGATTATGGTCAATTTCTCGCAACTTTTTGGACATGTCGGCATGAGACTTTGGCAATGTGATCCTAGGGATGCAGTTCATCACCTCTGATGATCATAGCCACCAAGATCGCATGTCTAGTGACCTATTTCGACCAGTTCAAGGTTGGGCTCAACTGTCTGTCTGCGATCTGAGTTTGCAAGTGTTGGTTGTGATGTGTTCAGAAGCTGGTTTGTTGCCTTTATTGACTTTTATTGCATGCTCCGTTGTTTTTTGCACCATGTCAATGCAGTCAAGAGTTGATCAGCGCACTGTGATCAAATTTTTAGTGGCGCAGGGTGCCACGCCCATCATGTGTTGGAGACAATTGAATGAAGTTTATGGCGATCAAGCTCTCGGCAAGACTCAAACAAGGTTTTGGCATAAGAAGTTCCGGGAGGGCAACCTGGACACTGTCACGAAGGATGCACCAAGAAGTGGGCGTGCCCGCTCCGGAAGGTCTGCTCTCCACATTGACAAGATCAGGACACAGCTCGACCAGGACAAGAGACAGTCAGTTCGTGATTTGGCTGACAAGACAGGGATACCCAAGATGACAGTCCAGCGTGTTCTCTGACAGGACCTGAAGCTGCGACACGTCAGTGCAAAGTTTGTGCCAAGGATTCTCATGGAAGACCAAAAGAAATTCTGGAAAGAGATCTGTGAAAGAACACGGAGACATTCTAAAGGGAGGGCATCCACTTCTTGCAAAGGATTGTGACCGGTGATGAGAGCAGCATACCCACATTTGACCCTGAAACCAAGATCCGGAGTACCCAATGGATTTATCCTGGTGAGCGCCGACCCAAGAAGGCCCTGCACTCGCGCACAAGGAAATCAACAATGTTGACGACATTCTTTGATTGCAATGGGCTCATCCTGCATGAGTTTGCCCCTGTGGGAGAGAGCATTGGAACAGAGGAGTATTGTGCCACTTTAGGATGCCTCCGAGAACAAATCAGACACAAGAGACCCCACTTGTGGGTCATGAGAGAGGATGGTTACAGACAGTTCCTCCTGCACCACGATAATGTGACTCCCCACACGTCCACCATCACCTTGGCGACCATCGGAGAGACAAACATGGATATGCTGGCCCACCCTCCGTACAGCCCGGATCTGGCACCAAATGACTATTTCCTTTACCCTCTTCTCAAGTCCAGAATGAGAGGAAATGCTTACAGAAACATTCCACAAGTGCAGGAAGCTGTAGTGCAAATTCTCAGAGACATTGCTCAAGACAAGTTTGAGGACGCCATCAAAGAACTCCCTGTCCGCTGGGCCAAATGTGTCAAGGCCGAGGGAGACTATTTCGAGGGTGATGGCATTGAGATTCCTGATTTTATGGTCAAAGTGTCGGAATCCAGTGAATCTAGTGATGAGGAGTAACCACGCCCTTTGCAGGTACTCACTCCATGTTTTCCTCTTGATGCATGATCTTTACATAGAGTCTTTGTTGTCTTTTGGCATGTGTTGGCATGTTATTTTGTTGGCATTAAACGTTGGCAGCATCACAGCAGGTTTTCTTGCTCTTTTACCCGGTGAGAATCAGTCTATTTTGGGACGGTCCTCGTACGAAGTGCTGTCTCTGCTGTCTTGATGGTGCGAGCTGTCAAGCTTTCGAAATCCTTGTTTGTATTTGAACCTCGTTTGCCGGGAGCAGTTTTGATTTTGGTAGTTGGTCGGACAATGCAGATTCACTCAGTCATCAGTGTGACTGTCTGTTGTAAATTGATATTCATGCATGTTCTGTGTTCAAATAGTCCGTCGTAAGACTGCGCTCACAGACTCCTGTTTGAGGCGTGAGTCCAAGTCGAACCAATAATCTTAAATATTGTGAATCTAGTTGATCTGTCGTGCTTCTTGTGTTTCGTTGAAGAACAAGTGCGAATCCCAAGAAAAGTGATATTGTAATAAAACAATCAAGCTGGATAACATTTTTCGTTCTTTGTTTCGGTAAACTTCTGGAGTTCAGGAACCTGCGTGACGCTCTCAGATCAGTCGTGTGAAAATGAAACTTGTGCTTCGACACGGAAGTCGGGCTCAGTTTTCGACGTCGCAAAACGTGCTTTTCTTGTGTGTGTTACTCATCTCGATTGTAGATTTGAAGCACCGCAGTCTCTCTCCGTCCTGAACAAAAACACGCAAAGCGGTCACTTGAAATTTCTGAAGAACAACGGGGTTTGGTTCAATACAAAAAGCAGCAATTTCAGAGTGCGACGTCTATCAGCTGCAGATTTCGCCGGGAGAAGCAAACATAACACGTGCTACTAGTTCTGCGTGCCATACCTCCGGAAAAATGAATACATTTCGAATAATCGAAGTCAACAAAGCAGAAATGATGAATGTGTCAGTGGTCCAGTCATAATGAGCTGCAAAATGCTTGCTAACCAACCGTTCAGGGCAGCTGGCAGATGTACAGCTCCAGTACAAACATTTACCTGGCTCAGGTAGGTTGGGACCTTGCAAAAGTTTGCACTGTTGACTTCTGGAGTTCGACGTCAGTCCATGCCGGTATGTTGGACCGGTATCCACACGAAAAGAACGATGGGAGGACAGGGTAACCTTTCCAAGGCTTCTGTACCCTGTCTCTGATGGGAGTCTAGTCATTGTGGAGACAGAAAAGGTGTGCTTATTCGTCGTGCACACGGCTGTTTTGGTTGTGCTGTACAGGTTTTGCGAAGAACTGTACCTGATCGCAATTGCGGCAGCGGAGTATTGCTGACACGCGCACAAGCGTGTCTAATAGGACTGAAGTTCTCACCGGTAATAGGCTGAGTATTCGCCAGTAATAGGCAGGGTATTTCATGCCTCCCCTGTGGGCTCGAACCCCCCTGACTTGAACTGAACGATTCCTTGATCACTTATGACAAATTGCGACTATCACGGAACTAAATCTACAGATGCTGGGCTTGTAGTAATTGAACCAAGGTGATCTTGAAAGACTGGAAGAGGAGCAATAACTCGCAGACACAGCTTCGAGCGATCGCCTGCGAGTTTATCAATGCAATATGCAGTCTACGCCTGCTTTGTTGAAATCTGTGTCTGCTCTCTTTCAAATTATGATGTTGAGTTTCATGGATCTTTTCCCGGGGCATTGGTTCTCTATTGCTTTGAAGTTTGTCAGATTTTATCAAGACAAACGTAGTCAATCAAGGATTTACCTTGAAGACGATGTGAACGTCTGATTGAAATGTATGATAGGATCTTTTCCCCTCCAGATACAGGTGTTTTGCGGGGGCTTTGTTGCAATTTTTCAACAGTGTGATGGGACAAAATATCAGTGAACGCGCTTTGGACGCAAAGTGAGAGCAGCAGGAGTGCAAATCTCGTCAAGTGCAAATACAGATCCGTGTGAAAGAAAACACCGAAATCGCATGCAGTGCTCGGATGCCCTTGTGAAGTTCGCGGAACATTTTGTTCACAACAGAGGTAAAAGGAAAAATGATCAGGGACAACGGGGAAATTTTTCGAGAGACATTTTTTGGGATGATCGTGTGCACGTTTCTTAATCTGCTCAATCAGATTCTGCATTATCCTGTGCAGATTTGTCGTTCGCCTGTGTTCGCGATGTGCTCTTGTTTGTTTCCCATGCAGGATCAAAGAAAAATGTTGGGTGCAGGCTTCTGCTCTTGGCAGGGTGTAAGCCATGGCTTCACACGTAAGCACTCATTCGTTTGCCGTTGGAAGTGTGTGAAACCCAACGAAATACATTTTATATTTCGCTGGTGAAACCACGCTCACCTCAAACAGATGCGCGTGAGTTGCAGTTTGCACCACTGTTTCAGCCGGACAACATTGCTGCCCTGCATGGTTGCGTGGCACAATTTGCGCTCTGAGTGAATTTGATGTGTACCTTTTGTGGTTGCATCTGTTCTCGTGCATCCCCAGTTCTTGTCCTGTGAAGATGATTCTGCTTTTATTCAGAGAAACTTCTTGCGATGCGTGGCGTATCGAAAAGAAAGTGCGTGTTAGTGGCACCACCAATGTCTCTCTGCATATCCTTTGACATTTCAAGAATTGCCGAATTTTGTTTCGAAGCAGAGAATGTGATGTTCAACATCAGCTCAAGTGTTATTATCCTCAACTGGATCTCGTAACTCAACGAGCACTTTTAACGTTTTGATAACTATGTTTGCAGACGAGACCAACAACTCAAGAACACGGTTGTTGTTACATTCCGCAAGGCGCCTTGGTCAAGGCGCAGCAATTGTGCTTCAATTAGGCCTGAGTTGCCACCGCTGACAGCCAGTGTCACTACCACTTAGGAGAAACGCATGAAATAGGTGAAGATGATACAATAATAAACACCCTGGCTCAGGGCAACGAACTGAATCGTTCTGCCGGCCATCATCTGTTAATGGAGGCATCAATGCCGTCTTCCCGGAGCCCTGAGAAGCTCGAGAGGCGCTCGTCACGTCTGCGGATCGAGTGGCGGCGCGAGAGGCCGGCGCTGCGCTCTCGAGATGAGAGAGGGCGTCGAGAGGGGCGTGTTGACAGCTGCGCCGGGCGGGGAGCGGCGACACTGCGCAGCTTCCCCCCGCGCACTTCACACACATATTTCCCAACATCAACACCGCCTGGGGGACTGTTTCCCGTGAAGTCGGCGTGTGCACGTGAGAACGTGCGTTACGCTTGGACGTGGACAATTACGAGTACAACCAGGATGATTGTGTTGCTGTTGTTTCGTCTTTTCGTTATCTGTTTTACAAACTCTCATTCATTGGCAAAAAATGGCAATTCACTGTGAAGTTGCAACAAGAAGACCCTTTGATGACTGCAGTTGCAGGTGTTTGCTTTTGAATTTTTTTTTTTGTGTGTGGCACCATTTATTGGTTCACGTGAAGATGAGAAACGAATGCTGAAAGATTGGTGAGCGAGACTGATCTTGTGTTTTGATCGCAGATCGCGGGTTGCGCCCAGCGTTATTGATTGCGGTGGATCACGCAGTCACCTCCATCACACAAGACAATGGAGAGTAATTATAGCATAATTAGGGAAGCAAACTACCCACAAAGGACTGACATATGGGACACCCCGCAGGAAGTCTTGAAACTCACAGCTCTGGGCAATCAAGTTAAATTTGCGTTTGGAAACTTTTGCGCTCTTACTCATTGTACCTCGCTTTAGAAATGTGCGTGTTTGTGGAATCAACATTTTGAAGCAAAAATTGCACACGAAACACGAAGCTGTTTTGCAGGGGAAGGAACAGGCACTGAAGCATTTCTTGTGAGTATTGGAGGCCTATTACTGACAGAGCAATTTGGAGCCTGTAAATACGATTTGCATCGAACCACAAAATCCAAGTATCTCTTTCCAGTGAGCATCCAGCCCCACAAACAGTATGATTTCAGGAAAGCTAACAAGAAGAGACATTTGCACTGCGGTAAGACCCATAAACAGGTGAAATTATGACAGATACTTTCTCTCAATATAAATATTTCTGAAGAGCCGGCAATCTGGGATGCCCCGAGGCTCAACATCAGTGTCTCATCTAATATTAACGCCGCCTCAACCAATTGGCCCGAGTCTGTTGAAGCTCTCGGCCAATCAGAGCTCCTCCCACTCGACCTTCGGGCAGGCTGATGACAGCTTGCTATTAATGTAACTTGCTGATTTGTTTTTGCTTTCAATGGGCTGTTACAGACAGACTGGTTCATGAACATTGCTTTTGATGTGATGTTGAACGTAAAAGAGCAAGCAGTGTTTGCAAAACAGCAGGACATGAGAAGTGAAGTTTGTCACTGAGAGCAGTGAAACAAGATACAGTCGCGCACAGAACAAACTCAACTTCAGCGCACAGGTGCAGTTGAATCAGCCAGGACATTTCACAGCAAATCACACGGAGAAGGACATCACAGATTGTTCTGTGGGATTATAGACGTGACAGCTCAATTGAAACCGATCGCAGCCAGGCGACCCGCTCACATCAGATCAGCGATGGAGGACCGGAGACGGTCATGCGACGAAAGTCCGTGTCGCAGCAGCGAGCGCAGCACGCCCGTGTCCATCGAGGTGGACTCTCCGGGGCCGAGCCGATCGCCGTCTCCGCACAGCAGCGCGCACCACCGGCCGGCCGAGCGCGTCTCCCCGGAGCCGCGCGCCCGCACTCCCCTGGCGCCCAAGCCCCGCACCAGCACCAACCCAGCTCCCAAACTCAGCTTCGGCATCAGCCGCATTCTCAGTGACGATGAGCCTACGTCCCGTTTGAAAGGCTCCTCGAGCGACGCTTTACCGCATTGCTCGCCGGGCGCGTCAGCGCCAGTGAGAGCACTGCAGCCGACGGACTTGCGGCTGCACAGCGTCGTGGTCCCGCATCCGTTGCACCGAGGACTCAGCGTGTTCGTCCCGCATTCGCAGCCCAGCAATGGACACTTGTCCCCGACGGGAGGCGACGCGCCGCCCGCGCCACCCCCCGCGCACCACCACCCGCCCTTCTTCTCGCCGCACCGCCTGCCCTCGTCGTCGTTGTCGGCGCTCGACCTGCAGACCATCAGTACCATGTCGATGGCGGGCGCTGGCGGCGTCATCAAAGTGCCGGCGCACAGACCCCTGAACCTTCCGCCGGGCGTCGGCATGTCACCCATGATGTTCCCCTGGATGCAGGACAGGAAAGACAGACTCACAGGTGAGCTTACGTGTCAATTGCCCATTCTTGCCGCACCTTTCATGCATTCCCTCTCCGTTTTGCCTGTTTATGTCCGTCTGCCCAAAGACGAGCTTTTCAAGCCCGTCAGATCCATGTCAAGTGCGAGGTGAATCTTTGTTTACGCACTGCTTCGAGCACAACACGGAACATCAGAACAAATTTGCTCGTAATTGACCACAACCTTTTTGCTGGTGTATCACTTGAGTGCTGTAATGAAGGGAAAGGATATCAACATTTTCAATTATATTTATATTTGCTTCTGAAATCATTATGTCGTTTTGTCATTAAATTAATCATTCATATGTATCAATAAGGCTTCCTTCCACCTTTGATGTTGACACAAATGGTATGAAACATGTAATGAAAAACAATACATCAAAAGTTAATTTTCATATTAAGGGCAAGGATCAAATGAAAATTGTATACATCAAAATTATCTGAATTATACAATATTATACATTATGTGTCTAGAGGCTTAAATATGAGCAAGAATTAATGAACAATAAGACATGCTTTATGCGTGTTTCATATGCAAATGGATACTAATGTAAATATAGATGAAAGAAGTCAACAACAGTGGCCCCAAGGTCAAAGCACCGTCATCTATGTTTAATTGTTCGAAGATTGAAACAGAGACATTATTTAGATCTATGGCTCTTACGTGCACACAAAGGCAAGGCATTGAATCGAGCAATTACACACATTTCTCGAAGATGATGAAGATGTTGCGATCATTGTGACAGTCTCCAGAATCCACGAAAAAATATCTTTTCACTTTTTCGCCCCCCCCCCCCCGCCAACAAAAAACAATCAAAAACTGAAACCGCCCGCTGAAACAACTTGACGGAAGCCATTGTCATCGTTGATGCATCTGTGACCGGAATGCTGAGGAAGCTCTGGCAGACAACAAACGTTTTTTGCCCACAGCATTGGAAATATATATCTGTGGAGTGTTCTGGTCTGGGTTTACGCAGACCATTTCTTTTCCTTGCCCGAAACTGCCCGCTGTAGCTGCTGAATCCATGCCTGTTCTGGCTGCAGGGAGATCGCATTGCACTGACAATAATCACGTTATTTCCATCCATTGAACTATTGAACTGATGCACAAGCTGCATCTCCTAAACTGACTTTTAATTGGATGGGTAAGTGTGCTTTCCACCGCAAATGGGTTTGAGGTTTCCCTCTTAAGTGTGCGGCAGGGCTCCGCTGACAAGCGCGGGCTAAAGGGAGATAACGCGATTTCTGCCTAGTTAATTGCAGCTCCTGTTTCTCAATATGTTGCTTGCTCTTTATTTAAGAAAATTCAACTTGACAGGCGTGGAAGGGCTGGTTTTTATCGCATTGTTAAAAGTGCGAGCTTTTGCTCGTGGCTGATTTGGAAAGAGTAAAACAAAACAGACATCCAGCCATCTGCATGCTCAGCATTGTCAATAAAACAAGTGCGTCAGACTCTACTTTGCGCGCTGTCGATGTCACCCTGTCGCTGCGGGTTCCAGTGAACCAGTCTTCCCCATTTTCAAAACTATCCAAAACCACAATGCACAAAACCACAAGCTATCTGGACACTGGCTGCGAACAATCAACTGTAGTACACAAATAGAAAATTCACAGGGCAAACAAGCACGAGAAAGTACAGCTCAAAACAGACACCTGAAAAATCCTTTTTGGACAGTACTGAAAGAGACTTTTTTGCATGATTTGTCAGCCAAAATGAGACTTCAGGTACCTTGTAACGATGTCCTGCAGAGCTGTGAACACAAACGAAGACCTGAGTACTCGGTCGTGCACACTTTTTGCTGAATGTGTTGTGAATCCCGAGTTTTGGCAACACGAGTAGTTGCTTTCACGACCGACACAAAAACTCCTCTTCTCTGAACTTTCCTGCAAATATTTCGATGTTAATGGAGTCCCCAACAGGACCACAGGGTGTTTTAAACACTGCAATATGCTGTTCAAAATGATGAAGTTCCCATCATGTAAAAGGCTGACCTTTCGCAATTTAACATTTGCTTTCAATACAAGTAATTAGTGTGAGTAACTGTGATTTTTAATGAGCTGTCTTTTGTGTCCTTTATTGCATATTGGGGTCCCATTTCATTTGCCAGATATGGCCATTTAATTCCATTGTTCTCAGTAATAATCTCATTGTCTTTCCATTAAAAGATGATCAAAGTAGTAAGTTATGCACGAACACACCCTCCCAGGGGGGTCTTCACGACCAACTATGATAGATTACTGAAATGAAACACTTCTTGATGATTGTTCTCTGCACCAGGAACCAAATTTCATTTATGGCTGAAACGGTGAGCGAGCAGACGGAATTCAAAAAGTAAATAGGCTTCAACACCATGAAACACCGCAGCAGCGTTTCTCTGACAAAGACATGGATTGAAGGTTTCTTCATTCGAGGTGTGCCTTGTGGGCATTGTTTACATTATGTATGACAGCTGAAAAACAGTCGCCTTTGGTCATCCGAAACAGCAACGTTCACGCTGCGTGTTGTTCAAAGCAAGTTGATTTGACTTTCTCAGCAAAGCAGTTTGCGAGGCCGCTCAGTGACGAGCATGTTGTCTTCTCAACAAACGATTCTCGCACCAATCAAGCGCGTTAATTTGCTATTCAGCTGTTGCCTCGCCTGCAGAACTAAGCCAATACACGAAGTCAGGGTTCATCCATCGGTAGCGTGGTGCGACTGCAAGATCGCACCACGTCGTCGCGTCGCAAGGACACGGAGGTCATCCACGAGTGAGCGATAGCGAACGAGTGCGTGTGACCTGCGTGTCCGCGGGCGCGACAGGCATGCGACGAGCATGTTGCACCATGCTACTCATGTGTGAAGTCACGTCGACGAACAGTGGATGCTGTGACCTGAGCGGTGTGCCAACCTACATGTGCGATCAATACTCAAATGACCATACAAAAGAGTTGCACTGACCTCATTTCTCTCATAACCAGTTTGTCTTTCGTTGAGAGCATGTCCAGTGTCGTTACTTTGAGTTGACTAACTGAAGTGTGGTCATCATGTCTGATGACTCGTCGGCAGAGTCTGT
>JAAUXT010005317.1_pt1 | contig 23258 bp, 25 predicted proteins | sample 7278171 | NCBI WGS metagenome assembly JAAUXT01 (sample SAMN14350112, study PRJNA611818) | marine sediment metagenome | isolation source: surface marine sediment (1.8m) | place: French Polynesia: Moorea | collected 2018-08 | reverse complement strand
CCCCCCCCCCCCCCCCCCCCCCCCCCCCCCCCCCCCCCCCCCCCCCCCCCCCCCCCCCCTTTGAAGGCCACGCTGACAAACACAACATCATTTGGCAGCTGCACAACACACACAATATTCACACACGGAATAGAATCACACAAATTTTGTACCTTGTCTGTGATGTCTCCGGCTGGAACCGCCGCGTTGACTGTCATAGACACAACGCACCTCAACACACTGATCACCGCAACCACAAACACCTGAAAACAACACAAATATTACAGGTCAGTCCCGCACACAAAACATCTGTAGCATTCAACTCAATATGCAGTAATTTACTACGCACAAGGACGTCCGAGTGAGGTCTCTTTGAAGAAAATGTCGATGACAAACTCACCAAACCATAGAACGCAAAGAAAATGGGGCTGTTGGTTCGTTGTAGCTTCACCACGGCTGTCTTGAGTCGCAGCAGCAGGAATATCAGGAAAAACGCGTTGGGAATGAGAATCACCAAATCCCAAACGCGAACCCTGCAAGCAAACAGTCACGATTGTTTATCTTCCGTTTCACGTTTGTCCTGAGCCGGCAACAAAATGAGCCGTGGGTATAAATCTGCACCCCCAAAGTGACCCACCCGCCTCTCACCCAGAAAAACTTTGTTCCCTCGGGAAAGAATGTCAAGCCGGAAGCTGGTCCTCGATTTTGTGTAGCCTGGGGCAAACGCACGAATATGACCAACGCCCTGACCAGTGTGAAGGCTTGTCCTCTTGACGAGCACGACTGTGGCACCTGGTCTTGAGTTGGGGGCAAACATTGCGCCAGTGGGGCAGGAACCCAAAACACGCATACACACACACACACCTTGACCCTCCGATTTCTTCGTATATAATCCAGTCGCAGGCAGGAATGGACTGCACAGGAACAAAAGTGGTGTTGGGATGATTTGTTGTCGTGACTTCGGCCCCTGGCGTGGTGCTGGTTGTGTTGGTCATGTTGCCAGAGGCGTCCAGACTGGTCTCCAACAATCCAAGATTGTGTGGAAGCATGTTGCTTTTCTTCAGGTGGCCAGCCATGATGGCGCCGCGATCATACGCTGCAAGTGGTCAAAGAAAATGAAATAGGTTGGAAGAGATTCTGCAGCTGGTCTGAAAACATCACCAGCACACTGCCTTTAGTCATCACAAGGCGCACTTTCTGGAAAGCAAAACTGCTACCAAGTGTTCGACACAATTCACCTCGAAACAAGCCAAAATTTCCAATTCCAATGCAAGCCACTGACGTTTGCCTCTTTCCTACCTCAAAATTACGAGGATTCCATGCTCTGGGGAACGTCAAACGAGGATAATCTGCACAATTTTGCAAAAGCGAAACTTCCTTAGCTGACAGCCGCCTCGTTCCTGTGGTCAACGGAAGGGGGCGTAACGCCATGTAAACAAAACAGGTCACAATAATGTTTTCTCTCTTTGAATTGGCAAAAATCATCACTTTTCATTCTCCAGAAGCATCTAAGAACAAATCAGCGACAACGATACTTCAACATGCGTGGAAAGAAGTTGGAGAACGGAGCATTCTCGCGCTGTTATTCTCCAATGGTGAGTGAAATGTGTGACCTCCACTTCTTCACATGTTCCTTTTCGATCAGAAGGAAATCTTTCCATGAAACACAGTTTTGTGGTCAATTTGTCTTTCTGAGCTGCGCATTTTCATTGAATAGACTTGTTGTACAACAGCATCGATAACAGGTATTTGTTGATTGTGGATGGCGGAGAGAAACAGCCAAACATGTGGGCGATAATAGAGGGACTACAACAGAGAACGTTCAAATTACCGTACGAGTGTCATGCAGAGCTGCACAACGTAGAGCCCAGACCTGCGCATTTGTTCCAGCTTTGCTGACTTTTGAGAAACCAACTGAAGGAGTTGGATGTGCGTTGCAAGGACTGATCATTGACTTTCAGTGGGTCTGAGTGCAACTCATTGAGTGGTGCCGTTCGATTTGCCCACCCGGGCTGCAGCGATCAACCCGAAGCAACCCGAACAGCAACCCTTCTCGTTTGCACATTGCTTGTGATTGATCCAGTTTGGCCAAAATCTGTTGTATTCAAGCCAACCCACTTTGATGTGGGTTGCCAGTCACGTGAATCGAACGGCAACTGAGAATATGTTGGCAGGAGATCGGGGCAATTGTACGTGAAATTTGAACTGTTACTGCTTGCAGATTCTGATCTCCATGTTCTCGTAAAGAACTTGTCTGTCAGAAACCTCGCTTTTTCCTCCAGCTTTTCAGACGTGAAGGGACACAAAAGCGCTGCTTTGCAACGTAGTCGCCACAAGTTTTCTCAAATGTTGCTCGCTGAACTTGTCACCTGGTCGGTCAACAGATTCCCAAACTCGATTTGTCGGGTGAAAACAAGCTGTACATGTTCCTACAAAAAAACAAGATTCGAGCTTGTTTCAGATAAATCTTGATTCAAAATGTTGAGAGGCACTCAGTTTTGATTGCAGCAGATAAGCTGATACCGCTCTCGACGAAAATTGCTTTACAGAACCAACAGTGCATCGCCAAGTGGACAGTTTGCTCGCTACTGATTAGAATTCCGCCCCATCCCTTTGACATCTTGTCCGCTTCTCGCGTGATTGCGTCATTTCTTGCCAGCGGCTGTCACGCCAACGAATTTTTGCCCTTTTCTGCCGACGAACTCGGTTCACATGATCGAAACTGCCGTGAAAGGTCAACACGGTCCCCACAGTTGTCACATTTCTACTGCACACCAGAAAATGTGACAACTGTCTGTCTGTCTGTCTGTCTGTCTGTCTGTCTGTCTGTCTGTCTGTCTGTCTGTCTGTCACACACACACACACACACACACGTGCGCGCGCTGCTTGCGCGTGACGTGGACAAGTACATTGTCTTTTCACGCAAAAAGTGACTCTAAATCTGTGAGCCGACCGACAATGATACAAACTCACGCACTCAGGGGCCTGATCTGGTGCTCGGTCGGGGGGGGGGCGTCTACGACACTCTGGAGAAATGGCGGGTGGAGTGATCATAGCTTTTGAACATCTTTACTTGTACAAACAATCGTGTCAGTGACAGAATGTTCATCTGGACAGGAGATCCTGGGTCGGTCCTTGACTCAGCTTCAGTCTTTGGTGTCTGCCCTGTCCGTCCTCTTCGGCAAACAGTTCGCGCACCTGAAAAGAGACTGGAGGACTTTCCCTGGAGTACGTGGTCTCACGCGAGAAAACCACTGTTTGACCCTTGCAGGGTACCTGTTGCTCCGTCACGGGGGTCACCGACGCCCGACCCTGCGCCAGCTGCCCTGGTACCCGGACCGCATCATCAGCGGCATGACCTTCGACCCTTCCGGGACCTGGCTCCTCACCGCCACCACCAAAGGAAACCTCTACGTCGTCCCCGCGCTCGCGCTGCTGGTGAGTCGAATTTGTTGGCTGTGCCTGTGTTTTGCATTTTCAACTTCGAATACTCCTTTCCTGTGTAATTGTGAAGTCCTTGGTCCTTTGCGCGTGAGGTAGAGCTCTGGAGCTCATTGGTCATGCCGTCAATTTTCAGGAGCCAGGTCTGTCCACCAGTGAAAAATGGAGAACGGACGACGTCAGTCGGATCAAACCAAGCAAAAAGAGAGGTTTGTTCTTCTATTATTGCACGTCTCTGATTGGTGCGCGTTGAACTTGAGAACGGTGTCTCCGCAGTTTTGCCGCACTGGTTTGTCGCTTGCAGGTGTGTATACGTGCGTCGCATGGTGGCAGACGCAGGACGCAGAGGACATCGCCGTCGTGGGAACCAAGGTGCAAAACGAGTGAATTCAATTCAGGGTGTTGGGACCCGATCTTTGGGCTGCGTTGCCTTTGGTCGAAGTGCAAACAGTTCCGGGGAAAGAGATTTGCGAAAGTGAATGCTGGATCTGTGCAGAAAAGAACGCAGGTTTCGTTGCGCGTTGGTTCGCGGAGAAGCATTGTATGTTTTTCTGCTCCGCAGAGCGGCTTTGTGGAGGTGGTGGAGCTGAGCAGCGGTAACGTCGCGGTCGAGGTGGAGCTCGGGGAGCACGTCGCGGCCATCGATATCGTGCGCGACGACAGTCACGCCACCACGTACGCGCTGGTGCGTCGCGCGCCCTCTGTCGGACACAACCCAATTTGTTGTTGTCTCTTTGTGAATGACTGGCAGGTTGGATACAGGCCTCCCAAGCCGCAATTGTTGTCTTGGCACGTCAAAAACGGCACATTGAATCAGTTCTCAAAGCTACAGTGGCTGCCAAAGACAAGAAGCCACCAGCCGCGTTCTTTCTTCCTTTCGCTTTCATTTCAAGCGTCCGGTTGCTCCAATCACAGGTCACGACGAAGAGTTCGGTGCAGTGGAAGCTGCTGCTGGAAACGAAGCCGCCATTGGCTGACAGACAGTGGGCGCGGGACAACGAGCTCGAGGACATGGGCTTCGAGAAGCTGGACGTGAGCCACCTGAGGAACAGCATCATGAACCCGTTCGGTCAGCACCAACAAGTCTCACCCCTCAGCCACACCGCGTGCGCCAGAGCATCACGCACCATGCGCCAGCGCACGTTTGGGGTTGGAACCCATCTGTGATCATGGTGGTGCGCACATGCACTTCAGTGTGAACACAACCATAGACGTACGTGAGACCCATTTTGGTGCGCTGTGACCTTGGCATGCGTGATGCGCTGGAGCATACAGTGTGGCCGAGGGGTCACGGGTGTTTTCAGTGTCAGTGTCCATTGAGCTGGACGGAAGAAGTCTACACTCGTTTCTGTGTCAGACTTGAGCAGTGAACTTCCGACGACAAAAGCAAACAAGTTCGAACGTGTGGACTGATTCACAAATTGGTGTCTTGCAGAGGACAGTGCGCGAGACTTCCTCCCAGTCAAGTTTGAGGAGAGCACGTCCTCGGTGACGCTCTCCCCGCAGTACGCGAGGGGAAGACACTTCGTCGCTGCCCACGACACGGCCAAACACATGTACAAGGTGATGAAACAAACTAAACTTTGATTGCGATGGACACACAGAACCTCTTGTTTGGGTTCTGATTCGTACGAAACTGTGTGTGTGAACAAAATTTACTGGATGCCCCACGCCGTTGTATGCACATGCGCGGGCGTGTGCCAGCTGGTGTGTGTGTGTGGGGGTGTGTGTGTGTGTGTGTGCATGTGTGTGTGTGTGTGCGTACGTGTGCGTGAGTGGATGTGTGTGTGGGCGTGTGTGTGGGAGTGTGTGCGTGCGTTCAGTTTCTGTCTCCTTCAGTGAAAATGTCTCTTGTGTTTTGTCACAAGGCGTTTGTTCAAGCCACACCATGTCTGACCACAAAGCAACCTGACGCTGACTTTTCCTTTCTGAAGGTGTTTGACAGCACGGTGGAGAGGTCGGCGCTGTTCGAGTACAGCGTCCCTGAGGACGCGCTCAGCGTGCTGCTCACAGACAAACTCCTGTTCGTCGCGACGGCGGCGCCGCGCGACGGCGGCGTCGCGTCCATGCGCGTCCTCGCCAACCAGTTCACAGAGGCCGCGCAAAACAGTCAGGTCAGGGCGAGGAAATCAAATACATGTATGGCTGTCACAGATGTGACACATGTTGTAAATAAGTTTCTGGAGGCAGTGTTTTCAGTGCAAACGAGTCAACACATTCGACGCAGGAAAGTTGGAACTTCAAAGTATTTGCAAAAATTTGTTTCCTTCTCGGATTCCAGAAGTTCAACCAGGACAGTGTGCTTCAGGAGTTTCCCTTTTCGAGCGACGAACATGTCATTACCGTCTACAAGCGGCCCTACCAGTTCTTCTGGCACGAGCGCTACGGGGACGAGCGCCCTCTTCAGGAGGCGTCCACGGACGGCGACGGTCTGCACATGCGCCAAGTGCCCGGAGACAAGCTGTCCAATCAGATCGCGCTCAGCTCCCACAGCGTACTGGACGGATGTATGGTGCTGACCAATCACGCGCTCTACAAGTGCAGACCACGGTGGGTTCACATACGCAAGGCAGGAATGCTTAGAATTGCAATGTAATTCAGTGGTTGCAACAAGCGATGTTGGATGGAGAATCTTCAACACTCCCACCACTGTTTTCAGAGTTTCCCCAGAGCGGATGTTTCTGCGTTACATACTGGACCAGTGCGACCAGAGTAAAGCGGATAAGCTGGCTATTGTGTGTGGACTGGACATCAACAACTTGTACCAACTCGCGGCGCACCTCAAGTTGGAGAAGGGCGACGTGCAGCAGGCGGCCAGGTTCTTCCAGCAGTCCAAGGTCAGTTCCTCAAACCAGCCCATTGCGTTGTGGGGAAACAACGCCAATGTGCGGAAAAGAACTGTAGCAACTTCGGACACTTGCGCGCGAGAGAAAGAAAGTGCGAATCTCGAGGAGGCGCACAGACAAGTTTTGGGTTCACTGGTTCAATGGAGCAAAAGGACAAGTTATTCGCACACCTCTGGTTCGTAAAACCATGCACTTGTGCAACAGTTCGGGTGCTCGATCTTCTTGCACGAAACAGGTGTGTTATTTGTATCAAATGTTGGCTGGCAAGAAAGAAGATCCAATTCACGCTCGAAACACTCACCTCACCTTGCGTCTTCCGCTTTGTTTTCGCAGTGTTCGCACCGCGCGCGCATAGCGGCGTTCGCGCGCGGAGGTCACGTGACGGAAGCGCTGACGCACCTGCGCGCGACGCTGGAGGCGACGGAGCTGAGCAGCGACGACCGCGCGCAACTGTCGGACCTGATGCTGCGCTGCTACATGCATCAGCTGCTGACCTCGCGCGACAAGGGCGTGCAGAGCGAGTTCAGGTCAGTTGTGCGAAGTCCCTTCAGGGCGAAGCACCATGTGGTGGTGCAGTGTATGACAAGGTGACTGAAATGTCCCCAACCCCCTGTCGGCGACATTACCAGCAAGGGACTTCGCACTGCAGTTGCTTAGAGCACTGCTTCTTGTTGGAGACACAGTCATGGCCCAGGCACTCAACAGCTGCAACACACGGGTGAAATTCGAAAAAAAATTGGACTGTCAAAACTGAAGTGGGGAAAGATGGACGCGTTGCTTTGTTCTTGTGTTGTGAACCTGTCTACAGGTCCGTCGGATCTGTCCCGAGACATTGTTGACAGTACATTGCTGTTTCACTGTCAATTGTTCATCGTTGTTGCTTGGGTCAAACGTGTGTTTTGTGTGCTCTACAGAGCGTTCTTGCTGAAGAACACGCACTACGAGGAGTCGGTGGCGATGCGGCTGTTGTCAAACCACGGGCAATGGAAACTTCTCATTGAACTGTCAAAGGTGAGATCAAATTTGAGCTCACAGTACCCTGTTCCGATTTGGTCGATTTTGTGATTTTTGAAATATTTCCTGTGACTACTCCAGAGCCGAGGGTTGCTAGGAGACGCGCTTGACCTGATGACGACGTGTGGTCAGAAGGCGTTGAGCCAGGGTCCGCTCAGTGCCTTCCGCGTTGATATCCTTCCAGTCGGTGAGACATCTCTTATGACGCAATGCGGATGGGGCTCCAATTGTATCTTTGGGAACGTTCGATTCACCAATCTGTCGATCCGTTGGAATTCCGGAATGGCCCCTCTGTCCTGCAGAGCGGAACAGCCAAGATCAATCCGGAATGGCTGGAATTGCACAAATCCTATTTTTGCATAATTCTGAAGCAATTCCAGATTTACGGAAGGATAAATCGAACGCTCCCTTTGTTGCAAAAATGGGACATTTGTGTGGTGTTTCAGACCAGATCGTTGAGAGCATGAGCGCGCAGGACCTGGCGGCTGCGTGCTGCTCCAGACCCAGCTCCGCCTTCCGCTTCCTCCAGTCGCTGCGACCTTGTCTGGACGACCTTGACTCGACCTCGTTGCTCAAGGTCATCCGGGTGTTCGATCCGTCCACGCCTCAGATACAGGCTCTGCTCCACAAGGCGTCGCACTCCACGAGCAGTGAAAGGTGAACAAATTCTTTTGCTGAAAATGAGACAAACGACCCAAGGGTGCCGCCAGCACAAGCCAGAGCTCAGATCAGCATCGTCCACAAACGTTTCTGAAACTGTGATTTGCAGGCGAACGTGTTTGCAACGAAACTGGTGAAGCTTCGACAGGAATTGCATCATGTCGTTTCTTTGCAGAAGCAGCAGCACCAGTTCCCTGCTGACATCGTTCAGCAGTGAAGCCTCATCGGAGCCTCCAGAACCAAAGGTAAACAAGAGCCCAGCCTCCCTCTCCGAGCTTCTCGTCTCTTCTGATCGTTCCCTGTGAAATAGAATTCACCCAGAAAGGTTTCACACGCAGAGTGAAGCGGATGGCCTGGACACGGTGGAGATCGTTCACTTCTTCATCAGAGCCGTTCTGCTGTACAACAGTCGCAGAGGCTTCTCGGCTACAGACGTGGACTTGGAGGACAAAAGCGAAGCTGAAGCGGTGAGTCTGCGCATTCCACGTTGTTGGTTCATTCCAGCTCGGAATTGGTCAAACAGAATAGAACCCGAAGAACGTCCAGCAGTCTCTTCACAGATGGTTTTGCTCGTTGTCACAGCATCCTGCAACACAGAATGTTCCAGGGGTTGGATTTGTCCGCTCTGCAGGCGAAGCCGACGGACGCCGGGGAGAGTCTACAGCTGTCGACACGTCACCGCTACGTGGGGTGTGGCCATCAGCACGGTGCTGCCATCTGTGACGGAGACGTCTACGTCTGGGGCAACACGGGCAGCGGGAGGTCAGTCAGAGCCTGTCACTGCTGAGAATGTGTGTCAAACTGGGGACATTGACTGAAGGACCAGGCCACGTGTTGTGTTCTTCTTGTATCAATTCCCACGGGTGCTTTGGATGCTCCAAAAATTCTTTTGACTCTTTTGATTTGAATGCCAAAATTGTTGTGCTTGCGAACAACAGACGGGCAACACTATATCATGGATGCCTTGGAGTCCAAAATTCTCTTGTAGACTGGGTCTTGGAGACGTGCGGGAGAAGGTGTTCTGGCAGCCGCAGCTCGTGGACGCGTTGCACGTCAAGGGAATCGACGTGCAGTACGTGAGCTGCGGCGCGCAGCACACCATGGCGCTTTCACACTCCGGGGTGAGTGGGAACGGCACGCCCGTCACGTCGTGCCACGTGTCCTGAACGTGACTCACGTCTGTACGCCAGACGTAATGGTCCTCGTCTTGAACACGCAGCAAAGTAGCGGGCGAGGGAACAGCACAGTACCAACTGCTTTCGTTGACGCGTGTGTGTGTGTGTGTGTGTGTGTGTGTGTGTGTGTGCTATGTTGGTCCTTTGTTCATTTGAGTAACAGCACGGTTTTGTCCACGCATGCGCAGATCTACGGGTGGGGGTCGAACGCGCTGGGTCAGGTGGGCGTGGCCGGAGCGACGGTGTACCGACGCCCGGTGCAGCTGGACGCGCTCAACACCAACATGTGCGTCGCCGTGTCGTGCGGCCAGTACCACACGGGGGCGCTCACACACGACGCCAGGTCAGTACCACACGGGGGCGCTCACACACGACGCCAGGTCAGTACCACACGGGGGCGCTCACACATGACGCCAGGTCAGTACCACACAGGGGCGCTCACACACGACGCTAGGTCAGTACCACATAAGGGCGCTCACACACAACGCTAGGTCAGTACCACATAAGGGCGCTCACACACGACGCTAGGTCAGTACCACACGGGGGCGCTCACACACGATGCCAGGTCAGTACCACACGGGGGCGCTCACACACGACGCCAGGTCAGTACCACACGGGGGCGCTCACACACGACGCCAGGTCAGTACCACACGGGGGCGCTCACACACGACGCCAGGTGAACATCGCTCAGTTCTGTGCAACTGCAGTTTTTTGTCACTGACAGATGTTTTGCTTCGCCGCTTTTGATAAAAATGCAGTGAAAAACCTTGTTTTGTGTGCTTGCTGATTGAAGAATTGTAAGCAAAAAGATGTTGTCTGCTTGATCCGACCTCAACATCACGAAAGAAAGTACGGGTTCCAGAATCAGGACGTTTTCGAGGTGCACTGGCTGTTGACAGTGAGAGGTGTGATTTCAGAGTTTTCACGTGGGGCTGGGGCGTTCACGGTCAGCTGGGCCACAGCGCATGCGCGGACGTGGCGACACCTCGGGAGATGGCGACACTGAAGGACGTGTTTCGGATCAAGGGAGGATACGCCCACACGCTCTTCCTCACCGTGGAGGTACGAGGGAAGAAAATGTTCTGGGTTTGGGGAGGGGTCAGGTCAGTGTTGTCGGTTCACATATTGTTCAGGTCTTGAACGGGGAGTTTTGGCAACACCGCGTTGTGCGCAAAACTTGCTGTTTTGCTGGTGAAAAAGCTCCGTCATCTTGATGTCACGTTGTCTCGGTTGCAGGGTGAGGTGTACGCGGCAGGGTGCGGCGTTCTGGGTCAGTTGGGTCAGGGAGACATCAACAAATCCACGCTGCCGAAACGAGTGAAGGGACTGACGGAACCTGTTGCAGAGATCGCGACCAAGTATTTCCACAACGTAAGAGTCACGTGTCTTGAAATTGAACGTCACGTGTTTTGTCACGATCTGCGCGCCTTCAGGTCAGAGTCACGTGTTTGTTTCAGCTGGCGTTGACGCGGTCGGGGAAGGTGTTGCAGTGGGGCGCGTCTCCCCAGAACCTGCGGTACACGGTACAGGCGCACCGCAAGGCGAGGCAGCTGCAGTCGAAACAGTCTCAAGGTGCGCTCTCGTGGGGTTTGGGTTCTGGGAAATCTTGACCATGGGGTGTTTGCAACAATTTATCAGGGATCTTTCCACGCGGAGATGACGCAAAAATGTTCGCAAACAAGTGTTGCTCGGGGAGACAGAACGTCACATCGGACGGGCAGCACCGGACGGGCTGGATCTAAACCTCCCTATTGACGGTTTGTTGCAGCGCGGGGCGTGATTCAGATGACGAGGCCTCAGGAACCGCTGCAGCTGGTCGACCACCTCGTCCCGGCCCTCGTCGACACCTCGGAAATCGACGTCGACATTGTGCAGGTCAGTCGACTGCTTCAGACGCGCCACCAGGTGGCGGTCGTGTGTGTTGTCATTCTGGTGGCTGCCGTAATCGCAACCTCGACGCAGAGTCTCATTGCTGTCATGTTGACAGAGGTCAACCCGACGAGAACAGGAGAGACGGACTCCGTCAAGGTGATGAGAGTTTCGGACTCCCTGTACATGTTGGATTGAGTCGAGGGTGATGGCATTGGGCACAGGCTGCGTCTATAGGGAGTCGCGAGTCTCAACACTTCTGAGTACTCTTGTTTGTTTTGAGGCCGACGTACAACAACAGGTACGTTGTCGGGAATCGCAGGACAACGCTCATCCAGTGCCTTGTTTTTACAGGTTGACAGTGGAACCAACATGTCGGTGCTCCTGACGTGTGACGGAGAGGTGTACACCTGGGGCAAGAACTTCGATGGGCAGCTGGGAATAGGCAACAGGATGGAACAGGCAAGACGCAGAACAAAAAATAGAAATTCCAATTGCAGTCGGAGCAAATTTGAAATTGAACACATTTTTAGGCGCGCGGTTTGGCTCAGCCGATAGGACGCGCGCTTATTGTGGTCACTATCAGTCAGCTTTTTAGGCGATAGCCTTCTCGTTGTTTTGCGAGCAGAAATGGCCGGTGATGGTGACCCGGATAAACGACCGCAAGGTGGCGCACCTGTCGTGCGGCGCCGAGTGCATGGTGGCGCTGGACACGGAGGGCATCGTGTGGGCGTGGGGCAGGAACGACGCCGGACAGGTGCGCATGCGCACAGCGCTCAGCGCTGATGACCATTATTCTGCACACGTGTGGCGACTGCTGAAGTAGCCGCACGTGCTTGACATTCACACCTGTGGTGTCTGTGGACTTATCTTCTGGGTTTGCTTGATGTTTCTGTGTTTCGATTGTGCAAGACCACAAAAAGTGGCTGTGTTCGATTTACGAACCAGAAGGAACCAGAACCAGAATATTCTCAACGCCTGTTGGTTGACAACATGCCGGCACCAATCTAGAGACAGGATGTTCCAAGTTTGTTTTTGAAAAGACACTGATTGCTGTTGCAGATTGGGATGCACCAGGTGGAGGCCCCGAGCTACGCAGCGCCGTACAGAGGTCAGGGCACCAAGGTGACGGACTGCGTGCTGCCCACCCGCGTCCAGGGGCTCCCGAAACCCTCCTCCATCATCCAGGCGCCATGGACCATTGAGGTGAACAGAACATTTCTCAGATGCGCTGAAGACATGCAGACTGTGGGCGAAGTTGGGCTGTATTTGCAAATTGGGCAGGCGTTCGAAGGACGCGTGTCATGTTTTCTGCTTTGTCGTTGTTCTGACTGCTTTCTGCCACTTTGACACACGAAGTGCTACTGTCATTATGCTTGACGTCAGAATCACAATTGTCTGCAGGAGGACAAGCGCGGGTCCATGTGGTACTCCTCCCTGGGCAGTTTGAAAGGGCTCGATGAAGAGGTTCCGTATCCGGCGACGTGCGTCCTCACTCTGCTGCAGGTGAGTCTTGACCTGCCTTGCGTCGTGAAATTTGTTCTTCTGTTCTGTCCTTTCTCAGCACAGCAAAACGCTTGAGGAATTGTGATTGCTGTCTCGAGCCAAAATTGGGATACAGACACGCTTGATTGGAAATTCTGTTGTCAAGGGAAACGTGCAAAATGACGCAACTGGAAAACATTGTTCGGGTCACATGGTCTGAACAAAGCTGCTCTTTCCAGCACTTGCCTGAGCCGCAGGAGTTGGCGCCGGTGCTGAGCATGTGCAGTCAGGCGTCGGCGTGGGGCGTGGCGGCGCAGCTCTGCAGACGCCGGCGTCTGTACGCGCAGGCGTTCCGCTTCCACCTGCGTCATCTGGTGCAGCAGGGTCACGGGGAGGACCAGCTGCAGGACGGCGTCGCCGCAGCCGTCAGCGTCTATCTCAGGTACAAATAGGTCATTTAGAAATCAAATTTCTTCGAATTCACACACGGTTTTCGTCCTGAAAGCTGACTAAAGCGAGCGGTCCCTCGCGGGGCTGAATGTTCATCAACTGTCTCTTCCGGTTTCAGCAAAGTGAAGGAAGCTGAGGACGGTTCGCAGAGAGAGGCAAGCGCTGATGGTGTGTTGACCGAGGTGGGACTTGTACAGAACTGTACTTTTTGAGGTCTGTTCAGTTGACACTGAAACAAAATGTGGAGCCAAGTTTCTTTTTGTTTCAGCTTCTGAGTTTTTGGAGCGAAAACGACTTGAGCGTCAGCGGCTTGGAAAATGTCTTGCGAGAAAATCTTGCTGATGTGCAAGTTCCTCTCTTCGCACTGTTGACAAAGTGAGTGAAATAGATACGCTCTTGGTGCATTTATTTTGGCGAGTTGAGATCTCATGAATCCACAGTGTTTGTTGCATATGGCATTCGTTTGTTGGTGTGTTCTTTTGCATCTGTCCGTCAGATTTATCTTTGTCAAAGGGGAACTATTTTTTCTCTGCGCAGGGTGAAACGCAGTGAGACGGCGTCGGACGCTGCTCCTCCGCCGGCGGCAGCGCTACTTGCGCAGCTGTCGTCTCGCTTCCAGCTGCAGCTGACGCGGAGCCTGGTGCTGAGCCTGGAGCGGGACCAGCTGGGCTCCGAGCAGCTGCAGCAGATCCTCCCGGACCCGCAGCTGCTCGTCCAGCCGGCCAGCGACCGACCCACCGACCAGCTGTGGCAGGTGCGTGATGCTGGCTGTGGCATCCGGCTGGTTCTGTCATTCACTTGAGCCTCGTGCGAGTGTTCCTGATCGACACAGGAAATGACTGTCTGATCTCTGTTGAAATTCATCTGGTCATGAGAGGTGAAGATTCGCGGACACGCAGATGCGGAGACGCAGTAGTCTATGTCCCGCTGTGCCGTTTTGCTGACCTTTGCCCTGGGAGTTTCGTCCAAGTTTTCACTGTGAATTCTTTTTTCTACAGGACGTGTTTCAGAACCTGAAGAAGGACATCAACACGAACACGTGCATCCACCTCTCCGCCGACCAGGTGCAGACGCTGGTCGAGTCCTGCGACAGATCACGTGGCCTGGACGCGGAGATCCGCGGCGTCTCAGGCGCGTCAAAAGACGCAGAGCAGAGCTGCGACGCTGTGGTCTTCACCTGCGGACACCACTACACCCGGGAGAACTTCCTCCTCTCAGTGGTTCCCAGTTTCGAGGCGAATCTGTCCGAGGCCCCCAACAACATCCCGCAGACTGCAGCGCTGCTCAGCGGTTACTATAGGAACAGAGGGGAGCAGCCCATGGCGTGTCCTCGCTGCGTTCTCGCCACAATTCAGTCAAGTTAGTCGTCCGGATTTCTGACCAACGAAAAGGAAGTGCCTTTCGTTGTGTGTGTGTGTGTGTGTGTGTGTGTGTGTGTGTGTGTGTGTGTGTGTGCGTGTGTCACTGTCACTGTGTACTTGTGTCACTGTGTGTGTTGTGTGTGCGTGTCACCATGTGCGTGTGTGTGTGTGCGGACAACGGCGTGTTGTGTGCCACTGCGTCTGTGTACGTGTGTGAAATTTGACAAGGCAGCTGCACTGAACACGAACCTTTTGGTCGAATCATTGGGTCATTGCTCAACAAACTTTGGTGGATGTACCAGAGACCGTGTTGTGCAGAAGTTCAAGAGATTTTTGAAAATGTATTTTTCACAAAGAGAGAAGCTTTCTACCGGCACTTTTTTAATTCGTTTGTTGTCTTGGGCAGTGTCGTTTATCATTTTGTAAGATCTGTGAGGTGAAGCAGCTCACTGAATGGGAGGGACCAGAGACAAGAGCGTCATGTGACTTGCACTCAAATTTGACACTCGTGCGCAGCAATTTTATGCAAAACCAGCATCGAAGGTGTGAGAGAGAAAGAAGCCTGCAAGTTGCTAAGTTTTGCACGTCTCCTGTGCGTGTGTGTCTGTGATTTCTGCTGTGATAAAACCAACGGATTTCTTCATGTTCAAAGCAAAAAGGCTTCAGGGTCATCGACCGCAGACAAATCTTTTTCCCACCCTTCCTGTGAACACTGAGTACTCACGATTTTCGTGACCGCTTCGGTGACAAGATTTCTGTCGTCAGTATAAAAGTGACAAAACTGTCACAGAGCCAATCAACAAGGTGCCTGTGTTCGTCTGACAATGTCGCTGAAAAGAAAAAGACGAGGATTGGAGTTTTGAGACTCGTTTCGTCACAAGAGGCGTGGGTCAGACAATGCAGATCCTGGGATCGATTTCAAACATTGTGTTTTCAGAGTTTGTTGAAACAAGACGGTGCTAGTTTTAGTCACATTGTTGACCGGTGACCGACTGAGTCACTTGACGCAAAGATTCTGTGTTGGAAATTGTTGACAGGTGAAATCTTGCAACATTAAATTTGATTCAAAGAGAAAAAGCGTTTTGTTTTTTCGCCGCCAAAGAAATGCGCCATGGAGAAATCGGGGACTGAGCACAATTTCAAATCCTTAGCAGTCGAAAACGCAAATTTTGCACGTTTCTTCTGAATACATCTTAGAAACCAAAATTTGTATTTGCCGCTGCCGCTGCACGTTCGTCTCGTTTTGCAAACACAACGTCAGCTTTGTTTCTCGGCCGCACCATTGGATCCCTGTGACCCAATTTCCAGCTTCAGATCTCGCCTCGCTCTCGCGGTGCATCTGCGGAACTCCTGCAGCTTCAGACACATACTCACTCTGACCCACTTTGAGGATCCAGATGTGGTGTGTGTTGTGGATGTGAGTACAAACAATATCAGATAAACTTTGTTTATTGTGGATGTTGATGACAGGAATATCAACTGAGATACGGTTGTGTGATCTACGGTGCACTAGACGACTGCAGCGCGAGCAGAGTTCCGTCTCTCAGTGCCGCTGCGGGAGCCAACGGAACGCACTGTGGATTGGAAAAATCAACTCTGCGTCATGCTGCGTATTTTCATGAATTGAACAGCTTGAGGAGAAATCGGCTTTTCGTGTGCAGTTCGCATGCATGTTGAACGAGGTGGGACGTCGTCTCGTCCTCAAGTTCCAGACGATGGAGACGCTGTACGTGGCGATCGTGACCGGAAACATCGCAGAGGTGAGGAGACTCAAGATAGATAGATCTCTTGCCAGTTCCAGGTAAATTCGTCTGGAGTTTCAACGAAATTCAAGCCAGTGCTGTGGTTCTGTTGAATGAGAAGAAGAGGCTTCCGCGCAGGGTTGGTAGAGATCTGCGCAAGAACAAGCGAAGCCAGACAGCGGTTTGTGGTGTCGAAAGAGGTTGATTTGGTACCTGTGGAGAGCTTGTGGAATCTCGTTCTTTCTTCATGTAGTTTGTTCGCAGAAAAAGACTTCGCAATCCTAAAATCTTTTGACAAGCGCGAACAAAATTTTTTCGACAAGCTTGCGTTGCAGTGCACTTGACATAATTCACTGCTGGGCAGTCACATTGCAATCACGGGTGATTTCAACTGCCAGCGGCCAAGCGAACCACTTTTCGCATGTCTGGCACAAGAACCTGCAAAAATCATGGCCTTATCAACGCGTCCCCTCATGGATACGAGCGTATACACATGTCTGACACAAGATTCTGCAACAACATAAAATGGACATGCATGGCGTGTCAGGCTGGTCGCGCACAGAGCGTCGAGGCGAAAATGTTGACCCTGAATGATGTGTCATTGGGATTCTCATGGCATCTCAATATAAACCACATTGATGTTTTTAGAAAGTAACTTTTCTATTTGAAAGAATGAAAGCAAAAGAAATCTTCTCTCTTAGATTTCTTGCCATTTGCTTTACAAGTTTGGGTTTGGGTGAACCTCAAAGTTCAAATTGTGTTGTTTTTGTATCAATCCTTGTGGCACGTTGTTCCGGTCAAGCTAGCGTCGGACGACGCGCAGTGCGCCCCCCCCCCTCACAGCGTTCCCTCTTGGCGCGCAGGTGCGGTTCCTGCTGGAGGCGGGCCTCGCCGTGAACGCGCCCTTCTCGGACGGGCTGCACCCGCTGACGGTCGCCGTGATGCACGACCGTGACGACGTCGCAGAGTGTTTGCTGCAGGCCGGCGCCCTCGTCAACAAGTCCGTCTCAACACACTGATACGGTCTTTTGCGAAAGTTTGCACACAAAATTCTGCTTGTTTCGAGAATTCAATGACCACGGGGTGGAGTGCAAAACTTGGTTTCAACAGAATTTCTTTTCGTCCAACACAACGAACGAATGAACGCACACGTCCATGGGGTCGGTTGCCAGACTTGGTTTGGAGATTTGACTGCAAAGGAGGAAAGCGATTCCAGCTTCGTCGTATCTTTCCTTGCGCTTCTCTTGCACGCACACACAAACACACACACACACACACACACACACACACACACACACAGAGGAACAAGCTTTTTTCTCAGACCAGACACATTTTTTTCAATTGTTCATCGCCTGTGGAGCAGGCATCTGGAACTGAAAAGACATGTCCCGCTTTCTTTGACGACTCGCACGTGCAGGTGAGCCCTTGTCGAGAGACTGTGCACAACTTTTCACTTCAATGTGTTGTTTCCAGGGCTTCGGCCTTCTCCACGGACAACCTGCAGCGCCAGGCGATCCACCACGCTGCGGGGCGGGGCAGTCTGGGCGCCGTGCGGCTGCTGCTCGGCCGCGGCGTCGGCGTCGACACGCCGGACTACGGAGGCTCCTCACCCCTCCACCACGCCGCCGCCATGGGACATACCGAGGTCGTCAAGTTCCTGCTGGAAAAGGTAGGGGACGCAGGCCCATGATTTGGTCAAGAGCGGATCCCTTTGGAGGGCCTGCTTCAACAGGAAAAGTGGGACAAGTTTCCACATGTCTGTGGTGCATTGGGGGGTGTTTTTTCGGGTCAAGGGTCATGGGGGGCCAGGACCCTGTTTCCCCTGAAAGTTTGGGGTCTTTTCGGGACAAATCTATGAGGTGGGTTCGTCTTTGGCCAATCGCCAACACGTGTTCTCCGTGTCAACACAGGGAGCCGATGTGAACCACACGAGTGACTCGGGTCGCACGACGGTGTGGAAGGCGGCGCAGGGCGGCTTCCGGGACCTCGTCCGCTTCCTGCACGAGCACGGGGCGACCCTCAACCAACAGAACAAAGTCGGAGCCAGCCTTCTGCACGAAATGGCCAGACAGGTAAACTTCATCTTTGTGCATGTGAAGACTGCAGGAAAATCTTGAGACCTTTGTCGTGCAGTGCAATGAGATGGTCTTGGTGCCGTGCCCCGCAGGGTCGGGTGCAACACACTGTTACGTGTAAAACCGCGTGTTTTACCCGAAACTGTACCTTCCTGCCAACCTTGCTTCAAGCTATGGAACAGCTTCACCTGTGAGCATACCCTGAGGTAGTCAGGGTACAAGAAGCTGTGCCAGAAGCAGCTTGGGTTTATTGTAATGTTTAAGTGAGGACTAGAAAAACACTTGATGACAATAAAGATGTTTGGTTGAGTTGAGAATTCTATACAATGAGTTTGTTTGCTTGGCCAGTGTGGGAGCCTGATAGCATTGCGTAGAGGAAAGTCCTGAAAGCTACGCCAGGAGGTGGGCACCCCAGCCTGAGGGTGGCCTGTGGGTACCGTGAGGTCCCGAGCCCATCCCACGCAACATTTACTCCACACGGTGCTTCCCTGCAGGGTCGGGTGCAGCAGGTGGAGGACCTCCTCGCCCTCGGCGCGGGGATCTACGCGCGCGACATCGTCGGGAACAACGTGCTGCACAGCGCGGCGTCGTCGGGCTGCGTCGCCGCCGCGGAGCTGCTCATCCGCGCCGGGGCCTCGGTCAACAGGGTCAGTCAGGTGGCCCCGCTGTGACTCACTCCAGCGGGTGCAGGGGTCGGGCCCTCAACACACAAAAAAGCAATTTCCCCACCCCCAATGTTGAGTCCCCGATGGCTGAGCCAGGTCTGGCCCCAGACCTCAGTACCCAGACCCTGAGTCCACCAAAGACACGTGTGACTTCGCAACATGGAAAGTGGCGGTTTTCTTTTGGAGCACCAGGTGCATGCGGCTCGATCGATCACTGCAGCGGGTCCAGGGCCCTCGACCCACAGTCAATCTGCCCCACCTTCAATTCTGTACCCGCCTATGGTTGATCACTGCCCGAACTCATGTCGTACCCCAACCCTGGTTCCACCAGAGAAATGACAAAACAACACGGAAAGCAACGGTTTTCTGTCTGATTCCCGCCTTTACGGCTCGATCAAGATGAATTTGATGTGATTTTGGAATTATTGGCACAACTGGAATTTACACAGCGATGAAAAATACACTGGTGATCAATGATAAGGCTCAAGATTACACTGCATGCCGACTGCATCTCATCAAGTTTCTCCGGGTGTGTTGACAGGTGAACGACAACGGCAACTCCCCTCTGCACGACGCGTGCAACTTGGATGAGATTCACGTCGCTGTGTGCTTGCTCAACCACGGTGCCAAGTGAGTGACACGGCAAAACCAGTGCCTCAACGAAATTTGTTTCCAACCTGGTTCTGACAGCAGACATCAACTCAACAAATGCAAGACTCTGCAGAACTCAACCCATTCACTTGGCTCACGTAACTTTCCTTCCTGACAGTTGACCTTTGTTTTTTGCAGGATCAACACTCGAAACGCAGCCAGCCAGACGCCCCTGTACATGGCCCTTCTGCACCTCCACAGTGACGTCATCGATCTCCTTCTGAGCGTCGGCGCAGAGATGACGGACGTCGACGTCAAAATGTACATGCAGTTCGAGGTGAGGACACAGTTGTGTGCATCGCAGTGCCGATCAGACTGAGTCATGGAACCCGAAAGTTAGCGTCGCACGCGCCACAATTTTTCTTTTCTCCTGTGTTGACATTGACTGGAGTCGTCTCCGACCAACTCCTGGATAGATCTTCCCTTCCATCTTGAATCCGACATCGTCATCGACACAAGGTGCATCAAAGCGCGAGAAACACGTCAAAGCAAAACGTTGTCCGAACTATAATTTTCTTGTGCACGCAGGTCTCTCGATGGCAGTACAAAGAGGCGTTTCTGCAGCGCGTGCTCCAGGCCTACTACAGCGTGCGCCCTCTGACGCATCTATGTCGCGTGCGCGTGCGCGCGCTGCTCAAGCCCGCGCCGCGCGTCATAGAGGGCGCCACGCAGCTCCCGGTCGCGCTCAAACGCTTCATCCTTCTCGGGGAGTTTCACAGATGGTAGAAGTTCTTTGTTGTGATATTTTTTGTAGCTTCTGATTGTTGGGGTTTCGTTTTGTGCCGTTCTGTTTTCTCAAAGTTAACACAAATCCTGTCAGTCGTGTTATTTATTGTTTCCTAGAAAGGCAGGCCTTTTCATTGTTTGTGCAAGTTTTTCTCACAGAACTGCAATAAATAGAGCAAACAAAACGCAGCTTTGCCAAAAATAACGTTGTCTTCACCCACGTGATTGACCACGTGATCAACATCCGTAGTCCTCGGCACTGAAGGGAAACTCGATTTCTCCCGGAGACACGTAGAACCCGTCGGGCTGTCGCGCCTCGGACATTTCACACAGGTAGATGTTGCTGAAGGGCTGCACGCCGAAGCGCTTGTTCTTGAGTCCGTTGAAGAGTCTGGCGGTATCGAGGTATTTGCTGCGGAACTCGTAGCCATGTTTTTTCTTCATCTTCATCAGCGTCATGTGCGGCACGAAGCCGAACACGTCCCGAATCTCAATACCTGTCGACGCAAACCATTTTATGAGGTGTTTGTTTCGCAATTCGAAGACAAAGGCTGAAGTATTCAGCCCGTAACCAATTCATCCACAGCGCCTTTCAGTCGCCAAGAACGGCGAAACAACCACAAAAGTTATAATCGTTTGAAGCTTTGGACACAATTTTACGATCTGACGTGAACTGTTCAAGGGTATTCAGAATGCGTTGTTGGAGTGTCAGAATGCCCCAGTTGTTAGAAGTACCACGAGGCATTTTGACTCGGGTGATCATCGAGTGGAAAATGCCCATGGGTACTGCTGATGCCATGTCACAAAAAAACCCCGGTAAGTTTCAGTACCAAAAGTACCCATGGGGCCTTTCCACTTGGATGATCATCAAGTGGAAAATGCACTGTGCCTTTTTTGACACCGGGTACTTCTGACCCGCCAATAGCGTGACGTCACAACCCAGCGTCGTACTGACCGGCCTCGCGCACGCTGTCGCGCAGATGCTGCACGAGCCCCATGAAGCGGTGGTCGTCGCAGTGAACCTGCGCGTAGATACAGCTGTGGTGAAAATGGTCCACGTCACGTAGCGTGAGGCGCACGTCGCGCGGGTTCCACGGCTCCAGCTCCGACTTCATCCCGCGCAGAAACTCAGCAGCGTTCGCAACCTGAAACAGGTTCCGACTGAATTTTTCCACTCTCTCCTCTGGTCACCCTTCAGAAGGGCAATTTGATGGTGGTGCAGGAACGCCTGGCTCGAACCTCTTCCTGAGTGTCCAGCCCGAGACAGGCCAGCGTCATGTGAAGACACTCCGGCGGGATGATACAGTCCGCGTACTCAGCGTTCACGTCCGTGATGTGCGCATGCGTAGACGCCACCTGACCCCGGACCTCGGGGTCAGTGATGCGCAAACACAGGAAGTGCGTCGGACGCCTCTTCTTGCCCCAGTACTTCTCCCTCTCAGTCAGTTCACCTGCAAGCATTTTCCAAAGACATCTCTGAAGAATTGTCAGCCAAGTCTGTCCAGGTTCTTAACGTGTCATCATGAGGGACACATTTGCAGCGAACACAGTCGTTTACCTTCGGCCACCTCTTCGTCCGAGTCGTGGTTCTGGTTTTCAATGTTGATGACGATGTCGTCATCATCGCTGTCGGAATCGCCCTCCAGGCGGCTACAGGCGGAGCCCTCACCCGACGCCGCCGCACGCTGCTCGTGCCTCGCGATGACGTCAGAAATGGTCACTCCACTTCCGGTTGACCCAAACACGTTATCGAGGCGAGACTTCTTCTCCCAGACCTACAAGATGACACGTGCGTGAACTGCATGCCATTCAAGGAAAATTTCAATGGAATGAAACCGCAATTATCAACACAGGTCTCGGCGAACCGACCTTGATTCCCTTGTACTTGAAGTACTGAATCCTATGTTTCGGTATCGCCAGCGTGTTGTAATCGACTGAACTGACGTCCTCCCAGGAGAACGCCGCGAAACTCTTCTCCACGACGCCGATGTGGCGGTCGAGGTAGCCGATGACGAAGCTGTCGGTCGGTAGCGACTCGTCCCACAGGACCCGCGACACCACGTCCATGGCCGTCTTCATCGGCGGCAGCTTCTCGTTCGCCTGGTCCTGCTCGGACTTGGACTGCACACGCAACAATGGCAAAAATGATAGTCTGAAAATTCTGAAGCAAATTTACAAGTACAACCTGTGCGCTTTCTTGCAATTTTTGTTGCCACAGAGTGGAAACCCAAACACACACACACACACACACACACACACACACACACACACACACACACACACACACACACAAACACCAATTCGTTGCACTCCTGGAGGTTCTATTCTGGTTGTGGTTCTTTGCGAGGATGCCATACCTTGCTGCCTTTTCCGTTCTGTCTCTTGGACTTGCTGTGTTTGGGGCTTTTCTGCTCTTGTGACTTCTTCACTTCAGTGAGAGAATCCGGGCATTTCTCCTCGACCCAGGCAGCAGCGCTGTTCACCTGGAAATGCACACATGTGACACACCCAGTTTTGTTGCAGAGGCACAAACTTGTCTCCTCGGTGGAGAAAACGATTCCCGTGAAGCCAAGAGAACCCTGACATACGCCCTTCAACCCCTGAAATTCTGTTTCTTCGTTGATTGGAGGCCTGAGGAAGAATAGTTGTTGGGATTTCTCAGCTTTCTCGCCCGCCCGCAACAAAATAACGGGTCTGACTTTGGCTGGACCCTGGTCGAAGCCATTCTGGACGCGCCATCATCAGTCGTCAGGCCTCTCAAGACATCACTCGGCAAAACTAAAAGTTAGTTCACTCACAAGTCTGCCCAAACTGCAGCCTTCGCTTGACGCCTCTGATCCCAGCTTCAGCGACAGCTCCTCCTTCTGTTCCACGGATAATCTGTTGCTCTTCACGATGATATGAGGCGGGACGACGGGGTATGAGGCTGCAACAAGTCATTCCGGTGAACCTCCTTTGCAGTGTCAACAGGCAACCTTCGTTCACACGAAAGACAACTTGTCTGGTTCGAAAGCAACACATGCACATCGACTGGGACAGGAAACGACCAGTGTGTGTGTGTGTGTGTGTGTGTGTGTGTGTGTGTGTGTGTGTGTGTGTGTGTGTGTGTGTGTGTGTGT
>JAAUXT010144885.1_pt1 | contig 23260 bp, 25 predicted proteins | sample 7278171 | NCBI WGS metagenome assembly JAAUXT01 (sample SAMN14350112, study PRJNA611818) | marine sediment metagenome | isolation source: surface marine sediment (1.8m) | place: French Polynesia: Moorea | collected 2018-08 | reverse complement strand
TGGTTGTTTCACAAGAAAATCACATGGTCCTTATCAAAGTTTGATTGGTATTTTTGTCATTTGTATTCTTGTGCATGTTTGTGCTTGATTTGGAGAAGAATGCTCACTTTTAACAGGTAGAATTTTTCATTTTAAAATGTTGGTTTCCACGTTTTTGGGATGTTTTTTGGCATGTAAATTGGGGCTGGGCGTGTGGTTAGCCCATCGCAAATGATGCGGCGTTGCGCATCGAAAACTCTCTATTAACAGCCACAGTTGGCTGTCCTGTCAGTGAGAAGGACTCACCCTGAGATCTGGCTATCTCTCTCAAGACGTTGCTGCGAAATCGGGTGTGCACAAAATTTGCCCGACCCGTCAACCAATTTCGGGAGCGGGAAGTGCCAGCAGGTGCTGCCATCCGAAATTTAGTCGGACAACCCACGTGACATGAGAAAGCGTACTTGACAACCGACACTTTTGACTTTCCAAAAGTTTTGTGGCATTTGCGTTCGTACTCATCAGAGTGCAAAACCACCTGAAGCAAATGCAAGTGACCAAAAGAAGTTGACCAAAGGTGATTGAATTTGGCCTCAACCAAATCGACGTCTCTTTGTTGTGCGGGTGCTTCAAATATCGCTCAGTCTGAACACCTGTTGAATGGACGAAGATCGGCTGACGAACAAATCAATTCAACTGTGCAGATCTTGAGTCCAAAGTTAAACATCAGTTGCACATGCAGCCTCTAAAAGAGTACCGGAAGATCTGAACAGATTTACTCCACTGCTGAGCTGTTAAGTGTGCGTTTTGTTCAAAAAGATAGACCAATTGTTGGGCGTTTCAGATTCACCATGGCTGGAGTCACCCAACTGGACCCCAGGATCCTGGCCATCATGGCCAAGTTGAACGGGACGCCAGATACTGCGGTGAAAGAAGAGACGAAGAAGAAGCAGAAAGAAGCTCCACGGCCCCCTCAAACAATGGAAGAATTCATGCAAATGGAGAATCTGGTGCGTTGCTGGTGGACGTCAATTGACCCAGGAGGACGGGGGGGGGGGTCTGCATCTGAATGCGAAGTTCAACACCCCAATCAATCATTTGTTTGATGCAGGACGACTGGCCTTACCACATCACGTCTGAGAGCCTCGATCTGTCGGACGAGAAAGCACGCTTCCCAAGCCAAGAAGAGATCCTGGAAGAACTCAAGCAAGCCTGCCGTATCCTTCCGAAACTGGCGGGCGACTCACCCTGCAGCGATTTGCAGGGGCCCAAACTCGATTTCAATGTTTTGTGTTTATCCGTGTAAAAAGCACATTTTGGCGAAAAAAAATAGAGCATCAAAAGTTGTTGTGCGTTTCAAAGAGGCTTGAACACCAGAAAACCAAGGTAAAATGTTGGGGAGCGTCTCTTCCTTGAGTGCGACTTGGCCACGGGTGAACGGTGTTTTGTCGCAATAAAAGCGTTGCGACACAGGTTTCCTTGACGTTGTCTCCAAGCTTCAGCCTCGGACTACCTGCACGGGCTTGAGACTCGCCTTCAAGAGTTCCAGAAGAGACTGCATGTCTACGCAGATCTCTTTTTGGTGCCAACCACGGAAAGAGATCCAACAAGGGAAATAAGCTTCGGTGGTTTTCAGTGCGAGCTGCCAAAAGTGGACCCAAGCTATCATTCAGTTTCAATTGTGTTTCCAGGATATCATTGCCCGCAATCGCAAAGCCGACGACACCACAGGGAGAAACACCGCAAGAAAGGTAGATACCAACCTGAGATCAAACACGCCCTGAGCTGCACTTACAATCCGGGGTCTTGTTGAAAATCACCCGTGGTCTTTGATTCGTTTACAGCACGTCTCTTCCTGCAAAACTGAAATCAGCCGCACGAGAAACACACCAGAAAAGGTTGGTACAACCAATGAAGTGGATCAGACACAGGCATTGAAAGATCAAGATCTTGTTGAAAATCACCCACGGGTCTGAATTCGTTTCCAGCACCCCTCTTCCTCCAATCGTGAAACCAGTCGCAGGAGAAACACCCCAGGATAAAGAGGAGACTTTGCAGGACCCAAAGCGAAAAGGTACAGTTTGACACGCGATACACATGGTCGAAATATCAGGTTCCAGATTTCTCTTGTCTTCTCACTGTTGAGTCTTTTGCAGCTTTTCTGACAGAGACGCCAGAGACAAATGGTGTGTTCGAAGAAGTCAAACTCAAACAGGTAGCGTTGACGTTTTGCTTACTGATTGCGATCAGACTCCACACTTTCCAGTCAACCAAGCCTGTGTATTTCAGCGTGAGGATCTGAAACAGTCACTGTTCGAATCGAGAAATCGAACTGTGGAGCGATGCACTTTCCCAGGCTTCAAGTGAGTGTCGAGGCAGTTGAGCATTTGACCGAAACGACCCCCCCCCCCCCCCAAAAAAAAGAAGTGATCCATTCGCATTCCAGAACTGATTTTCGTCACTTTGCTCGTTCAGAAACCATTTTACTCCTCAGGACAGGAAAACTGACTGAACTGCCACACAACATGGAAACGCGGCAGATCCTGGATAGAGTCACCAAAGCTCAGCAATTTAACGTGAGTACACATGGTCTTATGCCAGTTCAGAAAAAAAATCATCCAAAAGATTTTTTTGGCCATTTCAGAAAATTTTCCTTGTTGAGTTAGCCAGCCCATGCATGTTGAGTTAAATGGGGAGGGGTGGGTGGGTAACTCAACATGGCCAAAAAATGAAAAATGCTAAAAATAACCTCAAAATGATCTTGGTTAAATTTACCATGTTGAGTCCCCCCTCCCAGTAACAACATAGGCTGGCCAACTCAACATGGGCAAAAAAATGAAAAATGCACAAAATGGCCTGAAAATGATCCTGGCTAATTTTCAGCTTGTTGAGTTACCCCCCCCCCCAGCAACTCAACATGTTCACATACATACAGACAGGTGTCATCACAATAAGCGCGCGTCCTGTCGGCAGAGCCGGACCGCGGGCTTAAAAATGGTGAATCTGATCCGACTTCAAAAAGCACGCTTTCTACTTTCTTGCAGCCTGGATTCAATCGTTTCTGGAAGAAAGTGTTTCAATCCGAGGCCTCAGTGGCGCTGATGCAGGACGGCTTCTGGTGGTTCTTTCTCGACAGTTTTCAGGTATGCTGAGCAATGGCTGTTCATCGTTCAAATGCGTTGACAGCAAATCGGATGTAAATAGTCACTATTTTCAGCCAGAAGAGACGCAGGCGTCGGACGCGCTGTTCGACCGAATCGCCGACAGCTTCGTCGCGCTCTTCGTCTCCATCCACCCCGACCTCAAGGACAAGTTCCTCAACGTGCGTCTTCCACGTGACGCGACCTTTCTTCTGCACTCAATTTGCTATCGATTCACTGAAGTTGCTTCAACAGGCACGTGATCTTGCAGATCTACCCAGACGCTTTGGCTCAAGCTGTGTACGCAGCGTTCGTGGAAGCCTTTCCAGAGTCCATCAAGGAGTTCAACGATGACTTCAAACAGAAACTGGTGCACACGCTGCACGAGTGGATGTCGGGTACAAATTAAACTTTATTCCTTCTGGTGGCAAATTTTGGGTGCACGCGATTGCACTCTTCTTCACTCCACGCAGAAGTGATTGACCCCCTGAATGCCTGTGCACTGCAGGGATCCACCCGGCCCCAGGCACGTTCGCTCTCTGGGACACAGCGCAGCTGAGGCCTGAGCGCTACAGGAAGAGGAAAGAGCGAGGCATCACCAAGGCGTTCATCGACAGTGGACTGCATTCACAACGTAACCAACGAATCTGCTGCAATTATTTGGATCACAACATATGGCGTCCTCGAAGAAGCTATCAACAAGAAAAGGGACAATTTCTTAGCTGCAAGTCTGTTTCAGTGTCGTACTCCTTGGACAAGAAGGGACTGAAGCGTGTGTTGGGGAGTCTCGGGAAGGAGTCGGTCACACCCTCCTCAGCGCCCGACACGAAAATCGTCTCATTCCGAGACAGGCCCATGTCGAGTCGTCAACACTCCAAACCAAAACCACCAGAGGCGAGTTTTTTCAAAGCTTTTCTCTGTCTTGTTTTCCTTGGCATTCACACACCCTACACACAGGCCTTCAGAAGGTTCGCAACCCTATATCCTCCTGTCAACAAGATTCCGCTTGCCTCATGCACAGTCATCCTCTTCCCGAGGGCCAGAATTCGAGCGCGTTCTGTTCAGCCTGGACGGGCAGAGCCCCCTCGTGTCGCACTATCTGCGCATGCGTCAACTGCGCGCGCGCGACGCGCACGTGGGACGCAAGGTGAAGCGCACAGAGATCGTCAGCGACAAGTATCCTTGTACACCACAATGTTCCAAAGCATGAAACGTTCACACCCTGTCCCCAAGGCTTACCTCTCCGCTTTGCTGAGCCTTTAGACGTCGGTTGTCATCTCCCAAGTCAAACTAAAGTACACGTGGAATCCTTACCACATTCTGCCCAGACCCAGTGGACCGACGTACCGCCAACTGATCTGTGAGTCCCGAAACAAAGCACGAGCATTGGACAAGGAATATCAAAGGTGGGTTGTTAGCTTTGACTTTGAGACCTTGCAACTAGACAACACACGTGAGGTGTGTCCACTCGGTCTCTGTGGTATTTTAGCGTTTGTCAGATGACGGCCAATGAGCTCGCGCGGATCGAGAAGCAGCAGCGACGCCTCAACAAGGACATCGCGCGGCTGCAGCGCGAACTCATGACGTCACCCGACGTGTACGACGTTCAGGCCAAGGCCGCGCAACTCTTCGTCGTGAGTGCACATGTCATCACAAAATGTTCTTGCACCGTTCAACGTCTCCGGTTTAGTTCAAGTGCTTCGCAATTTTTCATTTCAGAGCGCTGACCGGTTTTAGAGGAGAGGCCAAATGTGAGAGTCACCGTCGCGTTCTTTTTTGTCGCCAACGGGTCAAACCGCCAAAACATCCGTCATCTCTTTGTAGAGTCCACCAATAAATGAAATGTACACGCAACATACGTTTGATGAGAATATTTTTTTTGCGAATATGAAATCATGAACTTACAATCATCTGAATCAAACACAAAAAATAACCTCAAAACGAAGATGCCGCAAAATAACCACGTGGCGCGTTCAAGTTTCGCGCTGCGTCGCTTCAAGTTTTGACATCTCAACGCACACTTCGCCTGAGTTTCCGCAAAATGCTGATGACAAAAGCTTGAGACAGTTGCACCTCAAAGCTTTGCAAATTAAAACTGCACGTGAAAGAAATCTCTCCGCCGCCGAAAAAAAAATTCAAACAAAAATTCGTTTTCATAAAGCTGATGAAAGTGTCATTGCCCCGTCAAACAAGCCATGCAGCGTTCAACAAGTTCGTCGCAAATAATGCCCTCAATGTCGCTCCTGTCGGTGACGCACGAGGTCTACGAGATAAATGTGCTGGAATAATATCGCCACGATCTCTCCTGTGCAGTTTTCTTTTTGGAAACATCGGGATGTGCCCCAGCTCAAGGAGCACAGGGAATTCTCCGCTTTGTCCTCCCCGTTGGACAAGAGAATTTTCCAGAAACCACACGAACTACAAAGAGTAAACTTCACAAAAGCCAATGAGACCCGCGGCAAGTAGTTTTCAAAAGAAAATGTGCAACGAAGAAAGCCAAAAATCACTGCCAGCTCATTTCCATCGAAAAACTCCGGTCCAACTTGTCAAATTCAGCAGAAGCTTTTCCATCACACAGCAACACAACTTTGAGTACTGAACTTCCCACGCGCAAAAACCCCGTCTGATATATAAACAATCGAACATCTCGAACAAAGGGAAGGCAAAGGAAAGCAGATCGACAAGATACACTGAGCGAAAATCAGATGTGGAAACAAACTGTTCAGCACAAAGCAAAACAAAAGACTACATACAGTTTCTGTGATATGCTGCCTTGAAATGAAATGAACCTATCGTATGACTGTCAAATGAGGATGAGAAATGCTGACGCCTCGGTAAGTACTCGAGAGAGAATCCTGCACCAATTGTCCACTGTGGCTCACAGTCTCGGTCCAGGTTCAATGCTGTCTCGCTTCTGGCACTGTGTCATTACAGTCTCACTCCCGTAAGTCTTCTTGACACCGGCAGGTACATCAGGAGCCATTCGTGGAGGTTTCCTTCTTCAGAATTTCTTCCAATTCTTGGATGAGGAGTCTGCAAGAGACGGCAACACATACAAGAGTAACAAACGCGAACGCCCCAAGGAGTGTCACAGAGAAGTACCTATTTCAAGATAACTACGGCAAGTGATCCCATGCACGAAAATCGGGGTGCACAATGTCGTGTCATCCCGAGTCCACCTCGTGATCTCGACTGAGTAACCAGCTTCCTGTGCGAGGTGATGACTCACGCCCCACAGGTACACAAGGAAAAGTAGTGCCTACTTGTCTGCGTAGAAGAAGATGTATCCGGTGCTGGCCCTGCTCGCGTACATCTCCGTCTCCCTGATGGGCTGCACGCGCGAGTCGTCGAAGCTGCGCCACGACCCCTCGACGAAGTCGTATGCGTCGCACACGTAGTGACCTGCAGCGCACATGCAACGGCTCTCCTCAAAACATGCTCAATACAAATTCTTCTGACAGAAAATGAAAATTCCAGAAGCACCGCCATGCGGTGGCACACAAGTGTCACCCCGAACAGCATTTTTTTTAGGATGTTGTAAAATGCACCCGAAGTACAAAATCTTACCATATTTGGAGGACACGCCGAGATGCGACACCACACTGACGAGCTGGTAGCTGTACTCCAGATTCCCGGTCTGTGCGAAGAATTCAAAACGAAACAGTTTTCTTTCGCAGTTCAAGAGAAGACTGGTGGAAGTGGCATAAAACCGGCTGCGATAAAGTGTTTCAATGTGGTGAGTTGAGCGTGTGGTTCCCACCTTCATGTTTTGGGACAGCTGTCTCTCCTCCTCCTCCGTCCTGTGCACCGTGAACGCCTCCTCGTTCTCCTCGAACGATTCCTCGGGGTCGCTCTCCACCAAACTGATGTTCGTGCTCACCTCTGAAATCAATCTGTCACGATGAACCGCACCGGTTTACTTTTTCCGTGCTCCTCTTCAGATGCTTGTGTCGAAACACATCAGAAACATGGCTCATCGAAGCCGAATCGCGCAAGGACAACCCTCTTCCTGATTTGGTTTCGAAGTAACACGCTGGACGGTGAGCGAGAACTACTCTGCGTCCCGTGCGGAGGGTGGTGCGTCACTCACCCTGGAGACTCATGTCGATCGCTTTGCGCAGCGCCTCCTCCTCACTCATCCCGTTCAGCAGACTCGTCGAAGTCGACGTCGCCTCGTCCGCCCGGTTTTGTCTTTGCTGCAAACGGATATGTTTTCATGTGAGTGTCCAAAGCTGATCAGAGACACGAGGGATGGGCCAGCGTTCTGCTGTCAGAGTGCAGGTTTCCAACTGAGCCAAATGAGCATCGTGTCAATATGATTTTGCTTCACATTTCAGACTCAAGAGTTCTCCAACCAACCAAAACAGCAAATGTTCACAACAAATATTTCAACTCGTTTCCGCCACCTGTTCAGCAAGACTAGCGTTGACTGCTTTCTGAAATTCACCTTCTTCTCTTCTCTGCGTTGGCGAATGGAAATCGAACTGTCAAAAGCGGTGTCAAGGGTGATGTTTTCCGAGTGCACCAGACACCACACCCACAATCGGAGTTCACAACTCACAGCGCGTGATGTTTCTTATGAAGCCCAACTGTTGCCACTATTCTCGGCTCCAACCCCGCCGACGTACCTGGTCCTGGAGGCTGGCGTTGATGGCCTTCTGCATGTCCTCCTCCTCTCGGCTGCGTCGCCGCTGCGTCGCCTTCTCGGCGTCGTCGTCGTCCAGACTCAGCTGCACAGTCGGCTCGTCCTCCTCCTCCCCGGGAGGCGTCCTGCGAACAGACTCGTCCAGTTTACCTCGCGCTGCACCGAACAGTCGACCACGCCCCTCAAACACAGTGCCACCAAGGGGTGGGAAAACATGGGATTGGAGAGCACATTTTACTGCAAGCTCAAACAACAAACCAAAAGCGCAGCAGCCTTCCAATGTTTGAAGTGCAGATTTTGCAGAAGGGCAAGCCAAAATCCTTGCATTGCTTTGTGAAAGAAAATGCCAATGTTCAGTGACAACTGATCCACCTTTGCACCATTTGACCGAAAACCACCAAACGAAAGTCGCTGAATCAGCCGCCAAAGCACCGCTAGACAACGCAGGAAAAAAGCACCTGTTTTCCTTGTCATCCGCAGTTTGCCGGGGAGCCCAGTACTGCGACAGATTGGGGTTATTCTTAAACATCTCGTGCAAATCGCCTGTTACGCAGTTGAAAGCTTGACTGAAAGCGAAGGCAAAACAAAACAGGTAAGCAGGAATCACAACACTGCATATTGGGAATACTATTCTGGGAAACACCACCAATACCCAGACTTGCCGATGAAAATTCACCAGGAAGAAACAAAATTATCAAGCAGTGAAGGCAGTGAACGGGACCACATCAACGTTGTGGACACCAGTGCATTGACACCACTGAAGGTTTTCAGATCGTAACGAAAGAAAGTTTGTGCTGTTTGGAAGGTTTGCTGAACACACAACACGCAGCAGGTCATCACCTGTTCTCCTTGTCGGCGGTGGCGTCGTCGCGCCTGCTCCTCCTGTGGGAGGCGCCATCCCGCGGCGGCGACTCGAACAGCGCGCTCTGCAGGGTGGCGCACCCTTCCGTCGCCGTCAGCAGCTGCGAGGAAAACGGACCGTGTCATCAGAAACAGACGTCGATGTTTGCAGACTTAGCGTGCACACAACGAAGACAACGAAGAAACGCAACCACTGCCATTTGGTGTTTTGTAATGTGTTGTTCGTGGCTTTTGACACAGTTCCGGTGAAGCATCAAAACCACTGCTATTCTTTGGTTTGGTTCCGCTGCCGGTAGGTGGGATCAAAATCTACCACTGACCAGATCACCAGAAACGTTCAACACCAGAACACGATCTGTGAAGACCACCATCGTTCCACACCATGAAAACGCCGCGACAACCTCTAAATTGCACCCAGAACACCTCCAATCACCAACCAGAAAAGCACCTGCAGTGTCTCCGTGGAGGCAACTGCAAAGCTCTGAAGAACAAGTGGTGAAGCATTTTCCACTGTACCCAGATTCGAACCGAGAGCCTACACGCACCAAGACAAGCACAACGCGCAATGTGAACAGAACGCAACCCTTCCATACCTTTCTTTTCTTGGTGGAACTGATTTCATCTCTCTTGCAACAGAACGACCCAACGCTTCAAATAATCCTCGATTCCAACACCATGCTTCCTTTCTCACGCAGTTTTCCAGCAAAAAGATTTTGATGAAGTCTCCCTGTGCGTCGCTTCGCTTTGTTCATAACGGTAATTGAAATGGAAAGTTGACCCACCTCTTCACTGATGGTTTTCCCAGTCAATGCAGGGTCGTTGAGGTGTTCCTCTCGTTTGATGTCTGCTCCGGCGTTCGCTCCCAGGTCCCAGGTGTTTCGACTGTGCTTCTTCGCGCTGCCCCCGGTGACTTGGTCCAAAAGTTCATCGGTCTCGTTGTTTTTGCGCTTTCTCACGGAACCGAAGTACTGTCCCCCACTCTGCCTGTTGAACCTGGGGCTGCTGTCGCCATCTTCCGAGTTGAAGCCACCGTCGGAATTTTCAACCTCTGAAGTTTCACCCATCGGGAAAAACCCGTCCATGTCCTGCTCTGTTTTCTTCTCTCCTTCCCCCAGTCCACTTTGTTTTTCCTGACCAGCAGGGCTGAAACAGAGCCTGTTGCGGGGTGTTCCGGGTTTCGTCTTTTTGACGAGGCTGAACCTTTTGCGCTTGCGCTGCTCGAGGCTTTTCCTGCTGCGCTCCCGCATCGGGGTGTGGTCTCCTCCGCTGCTCTCACTGAGCCGCGACGACACGGGCGACTCCGCCTCACAGTTCACGTCCATCGTCCCGTCCAGCGATATCACGCTGAACCAGTCACTGCGGCTGCTGCCCAGATAGTCATTTCCAACAATACTGCTCGCGTTATCACAGTGTGTGGGGTCAGCGTGGTGCGAGTCCCCGTCTGCGCCCGGTGACGTGTGGCGACTCGAGTTCACAGATGGCTCAGTTTCTTCATCCCACGCTCCGTCCACACACGGAACACTTTGTGGCTCACACTCATCGTCACTTGAAAACAACCGCGTCTGTGAGTCCATGGCCTGCTCGTCTCCGAGGTGCCCGTTGCGCTCGTGCTCAGGAACTTCCTCACATGGCGACGCACTTTTCTGCGCTCGTTCGTCACTCTCCGCCTAAAGAACCAATTCGTATGTTGTTTATCCCACGTTTTTATCCCACTAATTCGTCACTATAAAACTGCTTTTTGCAGACGCAGTTAAATTTCCACCCCCACGTGGACATGTCCACTGCGTGAGAGCCGTTCGAACAGCTGAAAGCGCGACTCACGTCCTTTGGCTGCGGCGCACCGCCAGGCGGCATCGACTCCTTGAGACTCTGCTTGATCGCCCACTCCATCGCCTCTTCCTCCGTCAGCTTCGGCACTAAAGACACAACCCAAACATTCGACACCAGACTCGCAATGAACGTGGATGTCAAGTGTCACCCATATTTGCATCACGACGCGTCTGAAGCTGGCTGTGTGACGGACATGAATCTGTCTTACCAAAGCACAAAATTTAGCATGCAGCTGATTTATCACGTGTTTCGCACTCGTAACTGCAGATGAATTGGAAATCAAGTCAAAGTTATCCACCAATTAGATCTACGTACCGTCCTTCTCATCGTAGAACCCGTTGTGGTTGGTGCGTGGCTTCTCAGCTCTGGCCACGTCAGCCCACGTCCGCTGACTCTGCTCCTTTTTCTCACTTTCGAACTCCTTTTCCGCGGCCTCAGTTACTCGGTGTAGTTCCTCGTTGTCAAACTGCAGACGAACGGCGAAAAATTGCACGTGTAATTGTCACCTATTTCTTGTTGCAAAACAGTCAAGTTGCACTGGTGCAAGAAAAAAAAAAATTGCAGACACACACACGCACACACACACACACAATGTGCAGAAGAATTTTCTGCTCGGTTTCTCACACACGACAAAATCTCACCTCTTCCGAGTCGTCCTTGCCAATCGAGTTCAGCCAGGTATCGTCCGTTTTTCCTGGAGTGGTGCTCTTTGTTTTCTTGAAAGAGTACGAGCTGAAACAAAAATATCTTCATTGCAAAAACCTTGAATTTCGGCACATACTTGTTTCGCACATTTTGGCTCTTTGCTCGATACCTGTTCGGTGTTCTTCTGTCGCCGTTGAACCGCACTGTCTTGGGAGTTGAAGGCTGCAATAACAAAACATGCAGAAGGCTAAACAGTGGACCCTTTGCATTGGGTGTTGTGCCCAACTCATATTCTCCACTGTGGCCACCGAGTTCGTTGATTCCATGCCAGTGATACCACAAACGAGTTTGCCAGAACACCGTGTCATCTACGTTCTGCTAATTGTTTGGGAAGAGCACGAACCCCGTTGATCGCCGTGCTGACAGATTTGGCGAGGTCCTCTGCGCGCCATTCATTATTGAATTGCTGCACTTGTTCCTTCGTCCTTCGTGCCTCCTTCCTGTAACGTGTGTTTCAATGTCTCAAAAAACCTCTTCGTTTGGAATCAGCACACCAACATCAACACAAAATGATGACCTTTTGTGCACATTTTCCGGTTCTCCACGAAAGACCAGTTCCACCCAAAAGTTGCACAGTGCACAAGCACAGAAGGGACTGTCATTGAAGTGGAGAAGCCGAACTTACAGTTTGCTGATGTAGCTGAATGTGGCGGGGCTGGGCGGCGCGGGCGGGGCGGTGCCCTGCTCGCACTGCGCGCGCAGCGTCAAGAAGCGGTGCATGTCCACCTGCTGCGCCGTCTTGGTGTTGGTCGTCGAGCCGCGGTGGAAGCTGTAGCGCTTCAGGTGCACGATCATGATCCTGTCCAAGAACACCAAAGAAAATCAACACCAAATTCGTCAGAACTGATTCTTTTCTCAAGCACGAATGACTCTCACCCCACTCCAGCGAATCTTGGCTGGGGTCAGGGTGGGCGACCTCGGTCTCAGCGAACGAAAGACTCTCCAGCGCTCAAAAGCTTTCTTGGACCAGGGGGCTTCAACTTGAATTTTTCTGACGTGACGGAATTCTCTTGTGCACACGTATGTATCTGGAGCGACGGTACCTGGGCAGCTTGGTGAACACGTGTCGCACATGCGCAGTGCGCGAGTCGCAGTGCTCGCAGCTGTACTCAATGTCTTCGGCTTTGAAATATATATCGATCAGATCTTGTAGCCGAGTCGGGGGCGCTTCGCCCCGCCGTCGTGGCAGTGTCAGCAAAAGGTCGTTACATGGCTCCGTCGATCGCGTCTTGTGCGCGCAGCTGCGTGGAAAAGAAACAGACGTCACCTGTCAGCAATGATGGTCCGTAAAGGCTCAGGGTTCGACAGTCTCATGTGTGTTTGCAGAGGCGATGTCTCTGGGTTGAGTTGAGTTGTCTGAACAACCCGGGGTTGGGGGCGGGGGGGTGTTGGTGGGACCGTAAATGGTTTCAGCGCGGCAAAAACAAAAGTGATGGCCGGTGTTGTTTTGCACCAGTGCAGATCATTGTGTCTCAACGAAAGTGTTTCAATTCTTCACGTTTCCTTATCCGATTCAAAATGAACCAGCAAGCAGACATTTCGTCTTTGTTCCGATCAAGTGTTTCACGTACTTGGTACAAGTGATGGTGTGTAACACTTCGAACTCGAAGTTTCTGGATGTCGGGTTGAGGAAGACTTGTTCTCCCGTCAGGAGGCTGCGGTTCACCCGAGCTTCGTCGTCGGACGAGCCCGAGTCGTCAGCGCCGCTGTGGTCCTTGTTCAGCTTGTCCGCTTCTTCCTTGAGCTGATCCAGCACTTGTCCCAGAAACTCGTGCGCATCCTTCAGAAAATAAGGCCAGTGCAAGGCGCTGCAGCAAGCCACAATGCTCACTGCTGATGTAGTTCAGCACCATGAACGCAAAGGGAGATCTTCCAAACACTTGTCATGCCCACACGTTTTTCTTCGACAGCACAGGTCTGGGGAACCCACAATGACATGAGAACGCAGGTACGAGCGACGACGCGACTCACGTGCTGCTGGTGTCCGGAGAAGCGCTTGGCGCTGACGGAGATGGCGCCCTTGACGCCGTTGAGGAGGCGGCGTTGGTGCTCGGCGTCCACGCCTCCGTCGTGGTTCTTCCTGAGTTTCAGAAGCTTCGCCAGGTTCCTACCAAACCAAATATATGCGCTATTACCTGATTGTCGCGCAATTGAGGCGACAATACGAACCAGAAAGGCAGAGAATCGGAGTGACCACGTTCGCAACGACACTATTCAGCAAAACTTGTACTGTACATTCAAACCAGAAGCACTCGAAAAGTTCTGATATTCACTGCACCAGGACTTACCAATAAAGGGCGTTGTCATTGCACAATTTCCTGTTTCGAACCTTGCAAAACAAACTCCACAAATCCGCGCTGAACGTTGGACATGCGAACAGTGACTGCAGAATCACGTTCATGTAGCACGTGTTGCCCAGGTTGGAAAACCTGCGAACATCCGGGGAAAAAATATACGTCAGCCGTACGAATTTTTCAACAACTGCAAAACTTGAAAATGATTGGAGCAAAAGACATGTTCTCACCCTTGCAGCTGGAGTTGCTTGTTCTTCTCTGATTTGCCGACCCAGCGGGACTGATTGCTCGTGGGCAACAAATGAGGAGGTCTGCGCACGGTCTCAGACCTGACCGCACCTCTGAAACTGTCAAAACATAACATTACGAAAATACAAATACCAGCACATCGTCAGTCACATCACAGACGGAAACAGCTGTGAACATCTCACCAGCCCGACCAATTGAAGGAAACTGCAGGTTTTCATCAACACAACGCACGACCGAACGCCACCACGCGCCAAAGCCACACACCAAACAGAGAACAAGAACACTGCAGACACACGCCGACTTCGCGGTCGAGCACAAGTGATTGTTGCCAGCTGGGGTGGTCTCAAGGGATGACAAGTTTTGCCGGGTGGGGTTGGGGTCCCAAAGCACTGAGCTTTTCACCAGGGCAATGAATGCAATGTTTGCTGAGAGAGGGTCCAAAGCACAATCCGAACCCGCAAAACTGATTGCAAAAAACAAGTTGGCACCAACGAACTTTCCGAAAACAGAAACGTACCTCCACACAGGTGGCACAAATCTGGAATCAAACGCCACATCCAATTCCACTTGTTCTACTTGCTCAGCTTTTCATTTGGATGAGACCCGCGAGTTGAGGAAAACGAACGGCTCATACGATTCTCACTCACTGCAGAAGGCTGCGCGCAAATCCTTCCGTAGCAGAAAGTGACTTACTTTGGTATCGACGGAGGAGCTTTGACAGTTCCGTTGGGAGTTCCGTAGAACGATCCGGACGACTTTTGAAGTCCATTGACAAGGAATTCCTTGTTTCCATTTGACCTGAAAACAAATCCGTTCGAAAGACCATGGCATTCTCACGACAGATTTGACAGTCAGCAGAGCAATCTTGAATGCAACTTACCTTCTTCGATCAGTCTCTGAATCTGAGAAATACTTCGACTTGGTCTCTGTCGGGCTACGTCTGTCGCTGTTTGACGGTGACTGGGATTCAGGTCCCTGTAACATCATCGGCGCCTATTGACACACAGAACTACCAGGCAGCCCGTGTCAGCTCTGGTTCCGCGCAATAAAGGCGTCCGCTCTGAACACTTACCTTCTGTTTTTGAGCTGGGCTTTTGGTAGGAATCGTCGTGGAGCTGCGGCTGAATGTCGGAGCGAGAACCGGCATCACGGGACGTGCTGAAATGTAGGAAACGTGAACGCACGCGTGCACGCGCACACACAAACTGATAGTCAGCAAACGAACATTGAGCACAACACACGCCGCTTTACCTGCAGACTGGCCTGTGATGCTCTGCATGTTTCGGATCTCATTCAACCTCGTATCCATAGCTTTGGTGTGTTGTTTGTTTTTCATGTTGTTCACCTGAAAACAGAACAAAAATCATAGAAACTCGCACTGAAAATACAAAGCAAGCTCTTGTTGCATTGAGACATGCATGGCACGAGACGTGAGTACTCTGCTGTAGCCGTCACTTCCGGCCAACACCAACACGAGCTCCACGTCAACCAGACTTGGTCCTGTTGGCATGAAAATGTTTTGTTTGTGAAGAAATGTTTCACTTACCTTTATCGCTGAGCCATCTGTGAACTGAATGTACAAGTTTTCAAGTGCCCTGTCACACGTGACCAGTTTCAAAAGTAAGCTCGAGCCGGGATTTGTGTTCTTCGAACGGAACTGCAATGAAAATAAGTCACATCCTGACAAAAATATTCACAAAACAGGAAACTGTTGAAGGGTGTTTCCGTGCAAACCTACGAAGCAAATTACCCTCCCCCAGCCAAACAAGAAAACGAAAGAATAAAATACATGAAAAAGAACACATTTTCTGCTTCATTGCAGACTGCTCTCCACCAAAACGTGAAGATGTTGACGCTACAAACTTCGACACCCCAAACAGTGCTGTTTTCTGGAAACTGTCATGTGCCGAAAAGAATTTGAAGGCCTTTTGTAGAGAAAAGCAGCATTTCCAGCCAAAAATGTGAGTACAAAGCAGGAAAACGGGAAACACTTTGTCCTGAAGAAGGCACGAAAATGGAAGGAATTCTGCACACAAGTCACGAGAAAACGTTTCAGGCAATTTGAACAGGGAGCATGTTGGGCCCCAACGATGACTCACAGCCATCATTGGCAATTTTCTGATGCACACGCCGGAGGCGGGGGAGGTTGTTGGTACAAATATGTGGTTTGTTTGCTGTGTCTTTGGTCCGAAAGAAGGCCCAAGGTCTCGAAAGAATAAAATGGAACACTTTTGAATTTTCAGAGATAACAAGATCAAAGATCAAGTAGCCCCTGGTTCCTGCCAGCAGGCACTGTGGTCACAGAACGAATTTTTCCAGCAAACAGGCAGTGGCTGCCACCAAAGCAAGAAAGGAAACAACTGTTGGAGGGGGGAAGGTGGTAAAGTGATGAATCACTTTTTATTCCACCCCCTGGGTCTCTATACAGAACCACTGGTTGGGGAAAAGCGACATATATTGACCAGGCAAACTGGCCTGTTTGCTGGCACGGAAATGAGGTGAAGTTACCAGCTGTTTGTTAGGGTGCGTGTGTACCAGGGGGGAGTTGTTGCCAAGAGTTTTGGCAGCCGCCCCTCGTACAACGCTGAGCTCTCGACTCACTGTGAATGGAATTCCACTGTTTTCTTTGTCTTTGTGGACATCCCAGATGACCTTGCCTTTCCAGACTCCTCCATCATTCCAAACGAACAATTGTCCGGATTTCGTCTTTTGTGCACCTAAACAGAAAGTGTACTCAAGAATGGTAAATTCTGTCCCTTAATGCCAAAAAAAAAACAACAACAAACAAACACTGAGTGAAATATAAAATAAACATTCACTCTCGAATTGTTGATCGAACTACAAGCTTCCAAAACGTTTGGGGCTTTGTGCAAACGAAGGAGTAAAACAATATAGAAATCCAGAATCTAAGTCGAACTCTACCAAATCCTCCGAATCCGATGGTGCCAACTGCCATGTGTATGGCACCGCTGACGCTGATCCCATCTCTTTGCTGGTTGACATTCATCTCGCTGCAAGATTAGTAAGTAACTGTTAGCTGGACCATGCCAGACTTTCAACGGAAACTGGAACGCAATGCAACAAAAACAGGCCTGAGAGTCTGGCGCTATTTTGGGCGATAATTAGATCTAGAGGTCCGTATTACACTCAACCCTGGGGAACAATGTGAATTTCAACGTGTCACACTCAATTGTGTAAGCGTATACACATGCATAATACCTAAATAACACTTTGCTAACCTCGGTCTCAACCAGCACAAACCCCTGGAGTTGCTTATCCACGCAAAATTACATGTTTTAGTTTTGGACGAAAATTTCCGCGCGCGCTGTGACGGTGCGGATCGGAATCACTTCCGCCGGCGAAGTTCTTGTGTCGCGGCAGCTGATTGGCTGGAACCGTCGCCGCCATATTGCCGAGTTGAAACGGCACCATTGCACATAGTAAGAGAGATTGACACATTTTAGCCTCTTGTACTTGAGGGAACCATGTGATTTCCAAGTTAAAATCTCGTTCGGAAGAGCTAAGTATGACAATTCCAGAAACATTTGTCATGTGGGTCTCAAGGCATCACCTCAAGTGAAAAGTGGCCCTTGAAGGAGGGGCTTTGAAACCGGCCGGAGCTGTCACAACAAAGCAGGCATGGGCAACAAGCAGTCCTGTTGCATCGCAGCGAGTCCGAAGACTCACCGCAGACATGTGGAGGAAATTTATGCCCCTGAAACAGAGCCCATCGAACCCCCGCCGCCCCCGCGGCAGATCAGTGCGACCAACCTGCAGCATATCAGCGAACGAGAGCCCGACGGTGAGTTGCCGCACCTGTCGCGAACAACTCTTCAGATTTGGAACTGGATGCTCCAACTCAGTGACACACAGGAAAACTTGAGTTTTACATCAGGGATCCGAACTTGAGATCGTTCTGATGAGGCACCGTAGATTTTCTAAACAATCCAACACCATGCAAACCTGCACAACCAACGCGCCAGCGGAACTCTGACCATCTCAAGTCTGGTGACCAAAGCGGACTCACCGTGGCTTCACAGGTCGGGCTCCAGCCCTGTGCTTGTTGTCCCAAGCAGCCCGTCCAAGAGACAGCATTTCAAACTGTCCCGTTAGTCCGTCCACCGTCCGTCTTGTCTTGCCCATTGTTTCGGATCGTCTGTTACAGATGCAGATGACGATCCGTCGAACCACCCAACAGCCAGTACTATTTTCCTTGTCAGGTCCAAAAGTGAAATCCAAAGAAGTAAGTTCTGTGCTGTTCTTATATTTTTTCGAGATTCACACGACTGATTGAACTGCGTTGATTCGAGTTACTGGAAAGTAATACGCTCAAATGGGCCAATCCAAAACGAGAAACTGCGGGCGCGATAATCGCCAGCCTCACGCGCGCGTTCAACCTTTACAGGAATGCTCATGTTCTTTGTTTTGATTGTGGATATACTGGTATTCTCGTGTTTAGCAAATGAAGCACCAAAACCTGCGAATCTCGATTTTCCGAAATCATGTTTGTTTTGCAGATAACAGGCTGAAGAGAAGAAGTGCGTACGAAAATCATGTGAGTTTATCTTTGCCATGGTCATGCAAAAGACTTATGGGTTCAACGTTCGTCAGTCCGTTTTTACACACGTTGAGCCCGTCCGGTGCGGGGATACAAGGGGGGCTGCTGAAATCTCCTGATGTCCCTCCCCACCCTCTCCTCCCTTTTGTCAGAAATTGGTCAGAGGGCAAAATGTCTTTCAGGTGTACTCATTGGTTAGCCGTTCTGCACAGTAGTGCCAACGCCGATGGGTGTTCCCGATCGCATTGCTCCTATATTGTGTTCATATGATCAGAGCCCTCTTCCTTGTTTTGTTGGGTTCTCATGAACAAAAAGAAGACAACTAATTATTCTCAATTGACTTTTTCGCTTTGCTCGGTTGGAGGTTCGCAAGTAGAATCCTGGTTTCTTGGTTTTTGTGAGTGGAATTTTGGCTTCGTTTCACCGTCCTTTGCCCTTCTGTTTCAGTACACATCTCCGTACGCTGAGTACGGGGAACTATCCAAGAAGTTCAGCTCCTGTTCAACCATTTTCATCGATGACTCAACCGTGAGTCAGCCGAACCTCAAAAACACGATCAAAGCCGTCGCCCTCGCCGTCTTTTTCCACATACGGAACCGCCAGTTCAGAGAGAGGGACCAACTTGAGGGAAGATTGCTAGACATCTTTGATGAGAAAATGCACCCTTTATCGGTGAGTTGCACTTCTCAGTGCTTTCCATATGTTTCCAATAAGGAGCGTGTGCGTTTCCTTGGAGTGGAAGTTGGATGTTATCAATTGTTATGAAGCGGGTCCAAAACACAGATGTGTTCATCAACCGTCAAAACAGGCAGTTCCGTGTGCTGCCGCCAATGTGGTGGTGAGGGATGTTGAGTCATTTTCTGGACAGATACGAGCAAAACATTTTTGATGTCAAAAAGGAGGCGGGGGGGGGACGTTTTCGTTCAGAACATTCATCGACACAATGGAATGGGCTCGATGATGATCCACTGGTAGAAGTGGCAATGGGAGTGGAATTTTTGGAACACGTGTTCGTCGAATTTTTGCCGTCACCGGAAACGAAGCATCTTGTGTGTGTGGACACTGATTGGGTTGGAGCTGCTCGTAGATAACGGGTGAACTCGGCCGCAGGGTAATTGTCTTCAGTGAGCTCCTGTCAGTGTTCATTACCCAAACTATGCTGATGACTGTGAGGAACCTGGCTACGAGAACTTCACCTCGGAAACATACGAGCAGAAAAACAAAACATTTTGCAAAGTTTTGAGTACCGGTAAGTTTGTAAGTTTGCAAAATGGAGACCGCAAATGTGTTCCGAAACCCACAAATTGGACACCTGTCATCCACAGGCCAGGTTCTAGGGTTTGCACCTTGCCATTTCCAAAAGTTTTTTGAAGCCATAAACACTTTTTTGGCGGAAATTTGGGGGAGGGCCCTCGTTATCGAGTTTTTACCGCAAATTGAGCCTGAGCGCTGATGAATGCAGTTCATTTCCTGAGGGTTGTCTTTTTCATTGCAATCAGTCAACGGGTGTCATGTTTGTTAGATCTACGCAGGGAAAAAAAACATTTCTGACAGGTTTGGTCACAGCTAGTGTGTGCTAGTCAACGGGTGTCTGGAGATGTATTTTGCTACGACCTCCCAGGTCTGAAAATCTGCTGTGTTGGTTTTCTTTCGGGATGTGAATGGGATTGACACACCTTTGTGGTGTGAATCATTGGCTCTCAACAGGAAAGTCCAAACAGCAAACAACTCGCACAGATAGCAGGGGGACTCGTGTAATGTCAGCCTATGCTCTGATTTTGTGGTGTTTTCCCCCGCAGAAGGACATGGTTCCGGACGACTACGACCGGAGAGACCCTGAGCACAAAACCATCTACAGGTTCATCCGTACTCTGTTCAACGCTGCGCAACTCACCGCTGAATGTGCCATTGTGACGCTGGTGAGTCGACTGAGCGCGGACAGTGCCTCGCAGATGTACGGAAAGTCCGCCAGCATTGCAAACCAAACTTTCGTGGTATACAAAGGAATAATTCGTCGGTACAAATGAGTGGTCGGTCGACGTGAAGGGGAAGCAGAGAAGTCTTGTGCGAAGAAGAACTCTGTGTGTGTGTGTGTGTGTGTGTGTGTGTGTGTGTGTGTGTGTGTGTGCGCGCGCGATTGGGGCTTGACGGGGCGTGGCTGGCGAACAAAATGGGGAGACCAGGACCACTCAGACACGGGGTGTCTGGACCTGAAATGGCCAAACACCCCATGTCTCCTGGTTTCAGGTCCAATCTGAAATGGTCAGACACCCTGAGAAAATGCCACCAGGAGCCTTGTTGAGTGTTTGGCCATTTCAGGTGAGACTTGGAATGGCCAGACACCCGTGCCTCCTCATTTGCGGTGTCTGGCCATTTCGTCACACCGGTTCCACCACAGGTGTACCTGGAGCGACTGCTGACGTACGCCGAGATTGAGATTGTGCCGGCCAACTGGAAGCGCATCGTGCTGGGCGCCATTCTGCTCGCCTCCAAGGTGTGGGACGACCAGGCCGTGTGGAACATCGACTACTGTCAGATCCTCAAGGACATCAGCGTCGAGGACATGTGAGGCCCAGGGGTTATTGAGTCCAGTTGGCGGGGTGGGGGTTGCTCTGATGACAAAACAATTGGGGGAGGGGGGGGGAGGTTCATGAACTGTGGTGTGCGAGGGGCAAACTACTTCTGGCGCCTCGTACATGCTGAGCGTTGGTCGAACGACCCATGCACCGGCGCATGACGACAACTGCCAATTGCTCGTGTGTGCTGAAATGGGACTCGGCAACTTTCAATGAAGGCGTTTGTCGCTCAGCACAACAAACATGGGCCGGAAGTGGTATGTCTGTACGAAGAGGAATCTTTCCTTGCTATGAAAGAAGACAAAGGCAAATAAAAGGGTCATGAACTTTGAGTTCATTGCATAATCTCCCACCGGGAAACGCACAGGGGAACGCACTTCTCATTGGCTCCTCAATGTAACAAGCTCTGTGATTGGTCTCAGTCGTAATCTAAGCCAATCACAGCCCTCTATTTCCAATTTCCAGTTTCCCAAGTCCAAATTTTCCCGAGAGCTTCATATACACCCACCATACCGGTGGGAGAGAAACAGGCAATTCAAGACGAATCAGGCAAACTGAGATGAACCAAACAAGACCAACAGGACCTCCCACACACTGATGCCATCTTGTGACTGGGACTGTTTCAGGAACGAACTGGAGCGACAGTTCCTCGAGATGCTGCAGTTCAACATCAACGTGCCCTCCAGTGTTTATGCCAAGTACTACTTCGACCTGCGCGCCCTCGCTGACGCGCATGATCTCTCCTTCCCACTCGAACCTCTCAGTAAAGAGAGAGCAGCCAAACTCGAGGTCAGTAGAGCTCTGTGTCGAATCTTACTTGGACAAAGCAATTTTCGCCAAGCCACAAACACTGCGGTGGAGCACGGTTTTTGACCACCGGAACGAAGGCGATGCATTGCTAATTGTTGTCATGGACCAAATGTACTTTTTTTCCGCAGGCCATGTCGACGGTGTGTGAAGACAAGATGCGTAACGGCCACGTGCTGAAGCGATCTCACAGCCTGGACGGCATGACGTCACTTCCGCTCTTCAACAAGGCCATCCTCTCATGACCCCGGCTGCCGGCTAGGTTCACAGTCAAAACAGTTTCTAAATACACGCGTACTTTCTTCGTGGTAGAGTTGGCCTTTTCACTGTGAATGAAGTGACTTGTCAGCCTTGGAAAAGTTGACCGCACATTTTTCATGCATTCTGGACATGTACATACCGGTGCAATGGAATGTGTTCAAATTGGTCGCGTTACTTGTCGTCTGTTCATCAGTCCTGACACATGTTTCACAAAAAGATTCGTTGCTAAGTTGTCCATATTTGGTTGTTGACTTTGTCGCAGTGAAAATGTCAACTGTGACCTGTGTGTAGACACAGTCACTGGTGTTGAACATGACCGAAGTGAACTTACGTTTGCAGGGAACACTGAATGTCAAGTAACGCGTGTCTAATATTCTCTTTGTAAACGACACTGACCAAAGTAGGAAATCTTTGTCAACAGCATTAGAAGACGTATTGGGTCAACAGTGGTTCGTACAAACAGATGTCTCGGACGCAGAAGTTCTGGGAGCAAGGCGGATCATTGCTTTTTGATGCTATTGTATTTTCAGAAATGTCACTGGCCTAAAATGCATGACATTTCATTTTTGTTTGCAAAGAAGCAGACGCGCAAGTCGATCCAAAGTTTTGGTGACATTGTAAAGATTACAAGTGTTGCATTCACATGCACGTGCGATTCCAAACTGTGTTTCTACTGAAGGAACATCAGTAGTGCCCGAGGTTTGTGCCGATTCAGACAAAAGGCTGTCTTTTTGGGGGGGGACAATCCGAAGACCACAACAACTTTGATGTGGCACAAACCACAGGCGCGACTTGCGTTCCTGTTGGAAGCGGATCGAAACAGTTTGTTGTGTGTTCTTCAAACCAAGTTGGTGAGTACCCTCTGTCTTTAGGAGTCACGAAGCTGGATCCAAGAACCCATGCATTGGTTTTTCGCGGTTCTTGAGTTCCTCTCCTGCGGTTCCACAACAAACTGTGACGACCCACAACCTACCACAACGGTGCTGTGTGATAAACTGGTTCATATCATTGTGCATGGCTGGCGAATCACGTCCCCTGCTAGATCTCCCCATCAAACGTGAACAGACGAGAAAAGGCGAGACCTCGACTTGCGTTTGTGTTTCCCAGGATTCTTCTGTGCGAAATTGATGAACTTTGTCGTGTGGTTTGGACTGCGAAAAACACATCGATCTCTCGCTCTTTATTCATCGCCCCTGGAATACCGAAGAAACAGAACATGGCCAGTATTAACAGTCATTGCAATGAAGTACGAGGACCGTCTCAAAATAGACCGATTGGAGGACCGTACATCTTTGTGTTTGGTCAAAAACAAAAACTTCATGTGCCACATAAATGTGTCAATGCAGCTCATCAATCCC